>Ga0182021_10000206_pt1 | contig 58480 bp, 43 predicted proteins | sample 612E3MmetaG_FD_120493 | JGI IMG/M metagenome (GOLD analysis project Ga0182021, IMG submission 120493) | Permafrost microbial communities from Stordalen Mire, Sweden - 612E3M metaG (Illumina Assembly) | ecosystem: Environmental > Terrestrial > Soil > Wetlands > Permafrost | place: Sweden...
CGGTGGATACGCAGCATTGGGCTACGAACACCGGAACCTCTTCGGGCACGCCTGGACGCTGACCGCCCAAACAGCCCTTGGCATCTCGCTCTCCCGGGTCAATGTGAGCTTTCTGGACCCGCGCTTCCTCGGCTCGCTCTTTCGCCTGGAGGTCGGCGGCAACTACCTACGCCAGGCCACGGTGCGCCTAGGGGATCTGCGATCAGGCGCGGCCTTCATCGGATTTGCTCGCGAGCTAGCCCCAGGCCTGGATGCCAACCTCCGCTACAACTTCCGCGACACCTACCACACCGAGTTCCTCGCGCGCCGTGCGGGGCCCGACGAGGATGAGAACACGGTCAGCATCGGGACCATCGTGGGCAGCTTCAGCACCAGCATCGAGTGGCAGCGCCTCGACAATACCTTGGTGCCGACCCGCGGCTTCAAGGTCGGCATGGGCGCGGAGCTGGCCTTGCCCAGCCTCTCGTTCGACCTGGGGCTGGATTCGTTCGTCAAGCTTACGGGCCATTCCCTCGCCGTGGTGCCGCTCTTGTCGTGGCTGAGCCTGCACTACAGTTTGCGCTACGATCAAGGGTTTCCGCTCGGAGGCGCATCACTTCTGCCGAGAGTGGAACGCTATTTTGCCGGCGGCGACACGACCGTTCGCGGATATGACCTGGACCGCCTCCTGACTGAGACGGTGTACTCGCCGCTTGGGTATGGGCTCTACGGCGTCCGGTTCCAGCCCGTGGGTGGCAATCTGCGGGTTGTGCAAAACATCGAATTGCAGGTCCCCATCGTGCGTCCCTGGTATGCGTCGGCATTTCTCGACAGTGGCGTGGTGGCTTTTTCGTTCGATGGGTTGTCAGCCTCGGAGTTTCGCCACGGTGTCGGTTTCGCGCCCTTTGTCTTCAAGTTGCCGATTGGCGATCTGAGTTTGGCCTTCGCGATACCGCTCAACCCGAAGCCCGGCGACAGCTCTTGGCGGTTCCACCTCAACGTCGGATTGATGTTCTGAGCGACTACCGGGGCGGCGTGGTCGCAGTCGAATACTTGAGCCACAATCGCGAGGCAGGTCACTACTAAGCATGATCCTGGGCATTATGCTGGCCAGTCCCTGCAAGGCAATTCACAACCCGGAAGGTCGTCGCACAATGGCAAGTCTTCGCCGCCTCTTTTTCGCTCTGACCGCAGTGGCCTTTGTCGGACTCGGATGCAGCACGACAGGTCCACAGGACTCCGCGCCGCAAGGCGGTAGCAGCCACCCCCCCGAGGGGTCTGGTGGAACCGGCGCTGACACTGGCGGTTCGGTTGCCACCGGCGGCTCGCTTGCCACGGGTGGCTCACCCGCCACTGGCGGCTCGCTCGCCACCGGCGGTACACCCGCCACTGGCGGCTCGCTCGCCACCGGCGGTACACTTCCAACGACAAGCGGCGGAGGGTTGCCAGGCAGCGGCGGAGTCGCGGGCGGTGGCACCAGCGCGGCGGGTGGCAGCACCCGCAGGCCAGACGGCGGCGTCGGCGGCGCGGGTGGCGGCACGGGCGCGGCTGATGGCGGCGTCGGCGGGACTGGCGGCGGCACGGGCGGCGTGTCCGCAAGAGGCGGTTCCTCGGCCAGCGGAGGAACCGCGGAGTCTGTTGACGGCGGCGTCGCTACCGGCGGGACCGGACCGATCCCGGATGCTGGCCCGGTGGATCCCAACAAGAAAATCACGGTCTGGATGGTTGGCGACTCGACCATGCAGAACTGCAGCGGCAGCGGCCAATGCGGCTGGGCCGCTGAATTCCAGCAGTACTTCAGCGCCAACGCCACGATCTCCAATCAGGCACGAGGCGGCCGAAGCATCCAGACGTGGATCTGGGGCGACCCCAACGTCTCGAAAACCGCAACCGACGCGAATGGCGAATGCCAGGTCATTGACAGCAAGACCTACTCCGACAACTTGACCACCATGCTCGATCCGACGAAAGGGATGCAGCCGGGCGACTGGGTCTACGTCGCGTTTGGCATCAACGACGCTGGCGGCGCCTGCAACCGGCATGTCGGCAAGGCCCTCTTCCAATCTGACCTTGACTTCATGGCGAAGACCATCAGGTCCAAAGGCGCGAACCCGATCTTCGGCACGTCGACGAGCGGACAGTCGTGTTCCGGCTCAAGCAACGTTGCCAACCGCGCATTCGGTCCGGAAACCAAGGCCGCTGGCACTGCCGACAACGTGCCGGTCGTTGATCTGACGACGCTCTCGGTTGCTCTGTACAATAGCCTCAAACTCTGTCCGGGCGGCAGCTCAACCTTCTGGTTCGACGGCACCCATTTCAAGACCGAAGGCGCCACCAAAGTGGCGGGCGTGGTGGCCCAGGCATTGAAAGATCAGAATATTGGTCTCGCCGCCTATCTGAAATAGTTAGTCAGGGGCCGAGCTGCCCTCCGGCTTGCCACCCCGGAAAATACTTGTTCCGTCGCAGGTCTCTCTGTGCGCGGGCTATCGCTGCGCGACGTACGCGATCACGCCGTGCTTCTTCTCGAAGGCCAGCTTGCCGGCGAAAGCGTCCTTGGACGTGGCGAAGTCGCCCACGCGCACACGGTACCAGGTGCCCTTGCCCGGAATCTCGGAGGCCACCAGGTAGGTCTTCTCGGAGCCAAACTTGGCGGCAAACGCCTCTGCTTCGCCCCGATCTTGGAACGAGCTCAACTGCAGGGTGAAGTGCACCTTGCCTTTGGCCGAATCGGTGGCCGCGGCGCCGATCACGGGGATTGGCACATTCTTGGATGGCGCAGGTGCCGTATCAACCGACGGCTGCGCCACCGGCCCAGCAGCGACCGCTGCCTTGGTTGGCGTGGACACCGTGGGCGCAGGCTTGGGCACCCTGGCCAGGTCGGCAGCGGCCACGGGCTTGCCGACGGTCGGCGCAGCCTTGGCCTCCGCAGGCTTGGCGGGCTCGGCGGGCTTGCTGTCGAGCAACGCAGACAACTTGCCGTTCGCCTTGGTCGCAGCCTTGTCAGGTGTGGCCGAGGCGGCCTGGCTTGGTTCGGCGTTCTTGGCAGTCTCGGTTGGCTTGCCGGTCTCGGCAACCTTGCCCGGCTCGCTCTTGCTCGAATCCGTGGCCCTGGGGTCAGTCAGCTTCAGCTCGGTTTTCTTTACACCATTTTGGGCGTTCTTCCCGCCGAAGAGGGCCTGCGGGAAGGTCACCGCCGGGGTCTGGGTGGGCCGGGGCGTGGTCGCCACTTTGTCGAGCAGGGCCAGCGGGTCCTCCACCTCCGGCGTGACCGCACGGCCCCGCGATTCCAGCCGCTTGCCCACCACGACGCCCAGAACGAACAGCAGACAGGCCACCAGCGCGCTGCCAAAGAACAGGAAGAAGACCTGACGGTTGTCGAGGCGGACTTCGATCTTGTCCCGCCAGCGTTCGACGTCGCGAAGGCCTCGTTGATCCATCGTTGCACCGGAAGTGTAGCCCATGCTCTGCTCCTGCGAAAAAGGTGGACGCCGCGCCGAGGCGCTACGACGCCTCCTCGCCCTCCTCGCCGATGCGTTTCATGACGGTCGGCGCTGAAACGCCCAGGAGGCCCAGCGCGGTTTCAATCACCTGCCGGATCGCCTCGATCCAATGCAGGCGCGCCGCGGTTTTCTGCCAATCCCAGGTCGCGCGCCAATTGCCCACGCGCTGGCGCTCCTGGGGCAAGACCGAGTCGCCGTGAACCTTCTGCAGCCGCGTGTAGGTGCTCTGGAATTCGCCTGCCAGATCGCTGATGAACGACACCAGACGGTGCGGTTCGCGCGCCACCGCCGCATCCTCGACGAAGTCGGGAAAATCGGACAGCCGGCGCAGCAGCGCGATCTCCTCTGGCAGGTTAAGCCGCGTGAACAGCTCAGCCGTGGGTGGCATGCGCGGGGCTTCCAGTTCAGCCGCGCGCCGCAACAGCGAGGCGCACCGTGCATGGGCGTACTGGGCGTAGTACACGGGATTATCCATCGACTGGCGCTTGGCCAACTCAAGGTCGAATTCCAGCGGCGTGTCATGTCGCCGCATCAGATAGAAGAATCGCGTGGCATCGCGGCCGATCTCGTCAATCACTTCATCGAGAGTGATGAACTCCCCTTCCCGCTTGCCCATGGCGACCGGTTTGCCGTCACGCAATAGACTCACCATCTGGATGAGCAGAACCGAGAGCCGGTTCGGGTCATGCCCGAGCGCCTTCAGGGCCGCCTTCATGCGCGGCACATGGCCGTGGTGGTCGGCACCCCAGATGTCGCACAGCTCGTCGAAACCGCGGTCTATCTTCTTGCGGTGGTACGCAATGTCCGCCAGCAGGTAGGTCGGCAAGCCGTCAGACTTGACCACCACCCGGTCCTTGTCGTCACCCCATAGCACCGTGGTCTTCAACCACACGGCGTTGTCGCGCCGGTCGATGAAGCCGGCTTCATCGAGCGCCGCCAGGGTACTCGACACCTCGCCGCTGTCGTGCAGGGCTCGCTCGCTCTGCCAGACGTCGAAGCTGACATCGAACTTGACCAGGGTGCTGCGGATCATGTCCAGGCATCGGCCTATGGCGAACTGCTTGATGGGCTCCATGTCGGCCGGAGGATCGGCACCGACGAAACGCCCTGCCTCGCGTTCGAGCAACTCAAGTCCCAGCTCCCGGATGTAGTCGCCACGGTAGCCGTTTTCCGGGAATGCCACCCCGGGCACGATCACGCCGGTCCAGTCTTCGCCCTTTGCGGCCTCCATGTAGCGGGCCCACACCGATAGCGCCAGCATCGCAACTTGGTTGCCGGAGTCGTTGAGGTAGAACTCGCGCAACACATCGTAGCCCGCGAAGCGCAGCAGCCGGGTCAGCGAATCGCCGACCGCGGCGTGCCGGCCATGGGCAAAATGCAGCGGCCCGGTCGGGTTGGCGGACAGGTATTCGACCAGGACACGGGGCGAAGGCTTGGACGCCCCCTGTCCCCATCGCCCATCAGCGGCCAGGATGTCGAGCAGTCGTCGTTGCCAGAACGAATCCGACAGGCGCAGGTTGATGAATCCGGGGCCCGCCACCGACACCTCTGAGAGGTCCGCGCCTCCTATGGCCCGCAGGCGCTCGACGATAATCTCAGCCAAGGCACGCGGCTGCTTCCCAGCGGCCTTTGCCAGCGCCAGGGCAACGTTGGTCGCGTAATCGCCATGCTCAGGGCGCTTGGTCCGTTCGACCGGAATACTGTCGGGAACAGACGCAAGAAGGCCCTCGCGCCTTACCTGGTCCACGGCTGTCTTGAGGAGCGCGCGAACCGTACTTCGAACACTGGAGGTCATTTACCTACACTGTAGGATGAAGTCGCACCATCTGTCAATTTCAGCGCCGCTGGAATTCGGAGTGGCGGGTGCGGTGGGGGTGACCGTTGCAGTGGTGGTGGGGGCCGATGAACATTCAAAGGGTCTGGGCGCGTCCGACCACAGGGGCGGGTTTCAGGCTACCGCCCTCTTGCCTTCGAAAAAGCGCTGTGCGCGGCGATCGAAGTGGCGAGAAACGCGCAAGCGCCGCCCACGGCCCGTCGGAACCGTTCGCGGCAGGACTGGGTTCAGGCGTCGCAAGTCACGGTGACGGGAAAAGCACGCATCCGGTCTGAAAAGACAACAGCGCGCCGACCGAGACCGCGACCCCAGAGCCAAGCACAACGGGCAAGCACGGTGACCGAGGGGGAATCGCCATGGCCGTACTGTCTCACGTCGCCAGCGACCCTCGCAAGACCGCGAAGAGGACGGGTCTGAAACCCTGCACAGCTACTGGATCTGGAACGGCGTGGTGCCGCTCTGGGCCGGGTCGAAGGTGGTCACGGCGCTGTCGCCCTTGCGCGCGTTGATGCGCACAATCTGACCGCGGCTGTTCGGCGTGAGCGCGGTGCGCCCCTGGTCCAGCACGTACACATAGGGATACGAAATCTGACTGGTGGAGTCGGTCATCATGGGACTATCGGGTAGCTTGGTCGGCCCGGCGAAGATTCGAATGGGCTGGGTCAAAGCGATCTCGTAGGACGGAACGGCGACGGTCGCCGGGATGTAGCCGCCGATCAGGTTCAGGCGTGTGGTCAGGCTGTCGCCCCCATACTCGTCTAGATTGGTGAGGACGAAGCGGAGCTGCGGGTCTTGGAAGATGGCCTTAATGGACTTCTTCGCCGCAGCCGTGGGGTCGTCGTGGTTGAAGTCCTGATACAAGCAGGGGTTTGGGCCGGGCGGCGTGATGGGTGAGTAGGGAGGTTTGGGTGTGGCGGCCCCGCTCTCTGGATCAGTCGCGACAGGAACCGGCGGCGTCTCCTGCCCGAACAACGCCACTTCTGTGCTCGTCTTGCCCGTGGAGTACTTCGTGACGTTGTCGATCGGCACCGTCCCGTCAATCGTCGCGCAGGCAGGGGCTGACAGGGAAACCCGGTTTGCCAGAGCTGGATCACGGTTGGGATCGAGCTGGCACTGATCATCGACGACGGTCGTGGTCTTGAGATCCGGCAGCGATGTGCCCGAGATCAGAAAGCCAGTACCGACATTCACGTGGTACCGGTTGCCCGGCTGGGGCCAGCAGGCTACAGGCGGAAAGCCCGCGGAAGGCGGAAGACCCAGGGGTGGCGCCTCGACACAGTAACTTCCCGGCCCCGGCCGAGGCTCGGTCTCGTGGGGCAAGAGAGGTCCGAGAGAACCGGCAATCTGCTCGCACACGAAGCCTGGTCGGCAGTCCCGGTCGGGATCCTGCGTCGTCGCCCCAGCCGGTGTCAGGTAGCCACAGGCCTTCACGCAGCGCTTGAAGCTCTCCTCCGGCCGCACATGCTGCCACTGGAAGCCCGGAAGCGTCCCCGATGCCTTGTGGGCGGAGGTGGGCTGGCATTCCGTATCGTCACCAGCTTCCGTCGCGGCCACACGATTGAGCGCCGTCCTTGGCACTTCGTCCAGGTGTAGTCCAAGGGTCAGGTGTGTGGGCGTGGCCGTGAGCACTTCGTAGCGCCGCCGACTTCCCATGAAGCGGGCACAGGTATCGACCAAGTTCTGATCGACGGTCTTGGGCAGGCACAGGCCCGTCGCGCCTCCGATCGGCTGATGGCAGGTGAATATGTCCTGCGGGCTGCAGTCGGTGTCGGCGGTGCATCCAGGCAAGACCACCAGATCCCCCGGTAGTACGCCCTTAGCGCAGAAATCAGCGCCCACATCGTCGAGAGCACCCGCCGGTGCGCCCGCCTCCGGATACAGGAGCCTGCCCGAGCTGCGCGTCGAGCCGGGGAGAGCATCCTCCCAGGCAATGGTGAACGCGCGCGACACATAGGTCGCCTGGTACGGGAAATTGGCCCAGTAGTTCGTGGTGGTGTTTACCGAATTCCCGCTGAAGGGCTGGGTGGGATCGTTTGCCACCTCCTCCAGCCTGGGGCCACTGACCGAAGAGAGGATGGGCGTGGTCGGGAACAGAAGGTCAGAGGCCACCGCTGTGCGCAGCGGTGGCGTGGACGAGAGGGCCAGTGTGTCGGCGGTGTACTGGCCGGTCGAGCGGATCTCGCGGAAGGAGTGCGTCAGGGTATTGTCTTCGTCGGTCAACTGGTCGTTGACCACGGTCTTGGGCTTGAGGTTGAGAATGTAGACGGCGTCGTTCGAAGCCAGGAGAAACGCGAATTGGCCGGACAACGCTTCGGGATTCTTCTTCATCTCATCCATACTGACGATCGGCAAGTCGACGACCGCGATGTCACGCGGAATGGGGGGTGCCGCGGTAAGGACCGGAAGCGTGGGGATGCGAATTCCAGGGCCATGGGCCAGTGGTTGCCGGGCCTTGGGGTTGACCGGAAAGCACCCAGTGTTGGCCGGCAGGTTGGCCCGATCAGGCCGGACGTTGACGTCGCATTCCTGTTCCGGTCGCGGGGCAACGTTCACCACGCGGACTGATCCGTCGCGCGCGAATGCATAGAGAAACGACCCTCTCCCGTCCAGAAAGCGACCCCGGCTGTCGACCTCGCTGCCGTCCGCCAATTTGATCGGCTCGGGCTGGGGCGTGAAGGGATCGACCGAGAGCCGCAGGTGCTCGATCCCGATTGCCCCTGACTCGAGCGCGATGCGTCCGCCCCCAGCCGGAATGGCGAACCTTCCGTCCCCGATGTCCAACGCGGTCAGGAAGTCGTCGGCGGCGCTGGCCCCCACGTACACCCGGCTGCTGTCAGGAAGCAGGACCAGTGCGCCCACGCCAAGAGGCGAGCCTGTCCCTGAGCCCGCCTCGCCCTGGTCAGCGCCGCCATCGTCGGTCGGCGCCGCCGGTCGTTCCCCATCCTGCGCCGTGGTCCCTGCGTCGGGGACGGACTCTGGCCCGCAGTCTGCCGGACAGTACGGCTCGCTGCCGCCGGAGACGACGCCGTTACGACTAATGAAGACCGAGTCCTTGATCGTACCCGACGGCATGTCGAGCAACGCGACCAGGTCACAGGACGGGAAGGTCACCAGAGCCGGCGGCGCCTGCTCGGAGTTGCACTGCCCGACCTTGGACAACAGGAAGACGATTTCCTTCGGAGAGGCGTTGAGCAGACGCCCGGATTTCGTTTTCGGCGCTACCCGTGTCACTGGAGGACCGCCCACAGTCGCGGGCTCAGCCGGGCTGAACAGCGAAGCCAGGATGAGCGATGGATCAACCAGTCCAAGATCACAGGAATCGCGGTTGGCACTGGCGACCCAGCAGCCGTCCGCACTGGCAGCCAGCGACTCGGGCATGGACCCGACGGGCACCATGTTGAAGCCAAATACGCCGGGATCGAGGTCAATGAGATGGCCCTTGTCCATGTCCACCACCGCCATCTCGCCCCGGGCGGTGTTGGTCACGAAAGCAAATGTGCCAAATTGCCGCGACGACGTGGCTGTTGGCTGGATCACAGGGTCCTTCCTGTCCGGCGGGTGGCAGACACCCATGGGCTGACCCGACAGCGTATTCCCGGTGGCTGAATCAACCGCGAGACACACGAACCCCATGTCGCCCGGCCGTTCGAGGTTGCGTGCGGGAATGACGGTCGGCGCGGCACCGCATGCGCCGAGTAAGCCAGCAAGTGCGGTGGTTGGACCGACACGCAAGATCATTCCGTCACCGCATGGGGGAAGCCGAGGCGTTGCACCACCATGTACTCCGTCGGGTTGCCCGGCTTGAGGTCGATGACCGATACATTGTTGTCAGCGTAGCCGACCACAAACGCCTTGGTTGGGTCAACCGGCGAGAACCTCAAGGCCGCGGGTCCGTGGCCGGCTTCGATCACAGCCACTACCAAGGGTACTTGCGGGTCGACGACGTAGATCTGGCCCCCTTCGAAGCAGGTGACGTAGAGCAGGCGCCCGCGCCCAGCATCGTGAAACTGCATCTGGTTGGCTCCGCTGCAAACTTCGAGAATGGCGCTCGGCTGGTTGGCGGGCTCTCCGTTGCGACCCGGTCGGCGGTCGAGCACGACCAGCGCAGCCGGATCGGTGGAGCTTGTCGACTCGGGCGTGTTGCGATGGAGGACGTAGGCAGATGTGCCGTCGGGCGACAGGAGAAACCCTCGCACATCCGTGCCCACGGGCAAGAAGACGGATGACGTGATTTGCTCGCCCGGAACCAACGAAAGATCGCGCGTGGTGGAGTCGTTCGTGTCGCAATGCTGCCCGCACTGCAGCACCAACCCAGTGATGTCGGGACTGGCGCGCGCCACCGCGTAGAGCACACCGTTGGGATCCCCAGGATGGTCGAGATTGAGGGCCGTGACACCCTGGACCGTACTGGTTGGGAACACAACCCGGGCTATCGAGTTGATGACGTTGGGTGCCTCGGGGTGGTCGAGAAGGGCACTGACGTCAATGGTTGAGACGCCGCCGCCCACGATCTGGCGGTTCACCGTGATGGTCAGATGACTGACGTACAGAATTCCCCATTCTTCGTCGAGAGCCAGGGAATGGGGCTCTTCAGGCAGGACATTGTCGGCAACAGCCGCCCCGCTGGGACGACGGACGCGCCAGTTGTCGTCGCAGAAGGGGTTGCGCAGTTGCGGATCCCCATCCTGCCGCGGTCCATTGCAGCGCATGTGCACTGAACCGCCGCTGTGGGTGACGTCGACGAATGTGATGGAGGGCTCGGCTCGAACCGCCACGAAGAGGCGGCTCGTCGGCTCACCGTCCGCGCCCGGATAGGTCTGGATGGTCGCGTCGCCAGCAAAACTGCCAATCTGCACCGTGGCCTCTGCTTGCACGTACGCCCGTTCGTTGCAGTTGAGGACATGCGGGCGGAGCAAATCAAGACAGCAAAACTCGTCCGAAGTTCCGGCGAGTGTCTCCGGGGACTCGTCGTCGATGAAGTGGGTCGTGCTGCACTCCAGCCACGGCTGCTCCCGAGCGCGCCTAGCCTTCTGCAAGTCAAGCGCGAGCAACGTCCCGGCGTTGAAGCGCAGGTCGTTGTTCGAATTGATCACGTAGAGCCAGTTGCCGTCGGGATCAACCGCCAGCCCGCTCGGCAAGAAGATCTGGTCCATAGGCGGATTGATCCCGGACTGGCCCAGGCCGCAGCCGGCCCCGGCCAGGACAAGCGCCCCCAGCGCGGGAAGCCAGAGGATCGGAACGCGGCCGACGGGGGATCTCATCGGGAGATGTCCCCCGTCGGTAAGTCGCACCGGCCTGATGTCCCTTTTCCCTGTGATGGGCGGCGAATCACTACTTCTTGAGAACGGCCTGGGCGGCCGCCAGACGCGCGATGGGCAGGCGATACGGCGAACAGGACACGTAGTTGAGACCCAGCTCGTCGCACAACATCACCGAGCTTGGATCGCCGCCATGTTCGCCGCAAATGCCGATCTTGATATTGGGCCGCGTCTTGCGACCAGAGGCGACCGCCAGACGCATGAGCTGGCCCACGCCGTCCCGATCCAGACTGACGAAGGGATCGACGTCGTAGATGTCCTTGGCCACGTAGTCGGCCAACACCTTGGGCACATCGTCCCGCGACAGACCAAAGGTGGTTTGCGTCAGGTCATTGGTCCCGAAAGAGAAGAACTCGGCGGTCTCGGCGATGGCGCCCGCGTTGAGCGCAGCACGCGGTACCTCGATCATGGTGCCCACCAAGTACTTCAGCTTGCGCCCCCTCTCCTTGAAGACCTCCGCGGCCACGCGGCGGACGATGGCCGCCTGGTGATCGATCTCCTTCTTGCCGCCCACGAGCGGAATCATGATTTCCGGCTCGACCACCGTGCCCTCGGCGGCCACGTCGCAGGCAGCCTCGAAGACCGCGCGCGCCTGCATCTCGGTGATCTCGGGATACGAGATGCCGAGACGGCAACCGCGGTGACCGAGCATGGGGTTGGACTCTTTCAGGTCGTTGATGCGTGCCTCGATCGCAGCCACTGACTTGCCTGTGGCACGGGACAGCTCCAGCACACCCGCCTCCTCATGGGGCAAGAACTCGTGCAGGGGCGGATCCAGGGTCCGGATGGTCACCGGCAACTTGCCCATGGCCCGGAAGATTCCTGCGAAGTCCTCGCGCTGCAGGGGCAGCAGCTTCTCCAGTGCCTTGCGCCGCGTGGCCTCATTCTCGGCGACGATCATCTCACGCATGGGGCCGATCTTGCCCTCGCCGAAGAACATATGTTCGGTACGGCAGAGGCCGATGCCTTCGGCGCCGAACGCCACCGCTGCCGTAGCCTGGTCAGGCTGATCGGCGTTGGCGCGGACGTGCAAGCGACGGATCTTGTCCGCCCAGCCCAGCAAACGAGCATAGCGCTGATAGGCCGGCGCGTCCGCGGCCGCCAGGTTCTTTTCGATGAGAACGCGGATAACTTCGGAAGGCGTGGTGTCCACGCGCCCGTTCATTACCTCGCCGGCGAAGCCGTCGATGGAGATCCAGTCACCCTCGCGCAGCACCACCTGACCGCGGGCCGTGTTCACGGTCATGGTCCGGTTGTGGTAGTCGAAACTGACCGCGTCGCAGCCCACGATGCACACCTTGCCCATCTGACGAGCAACCAGCGCGGCGTGCGAGGTCATGCCGCCGAACGCGGTCAAGAAGCCCTCGGACGCGTTCATGCCCCGGATGTCCTCGGGTGATGTCTCATGCCGGCAGAGGATGGTCTTCTCGCCGCGCGCTGCCCACGCCTCGGCATCCTCGGCAAAAAACACGATGCGTCCCGTGGCGGCGCCCGGGCCGGCGGGGAGTCCCTTGGCCAGAAGCCGTCCCTCCTTTACCGCGGTCTGCTTGGCCGATGCCTCGAACACCGGACGCAGGAGCTGGTTGAGCGCCTCCGGTTCCACGCGGCGAATGGCCTCTTCCTTGGGGATGAGCTTCTCTTCCACCATCTCGACCGCAATGCGCACGCTGGCGAACCCGGTGCGCTTGCCGTTGCGGCACTGGAGCATGAACAGCTTCGAGTTCTCGATGGTGAACTCGATGTCCTGCATGTCCTTGTAGTGCTTTTCCAGCTTTCTGCGGATGTCGAGCAGTTCCTTGTACGCCTTGGGGAAGGTCTTCCCGAGCTCGATGATTTTCTGCGGAGTGCGAATGCCGGCGACCACATCCTCGCCCTGGGCATTGAGCAGGAACTCGCCGTAGAATTCATTCTCGCCGTTGGCCGGGTTGCGCGTGAAGCACACGCCGGTGGCCGAGTCGTTGCCCTTGTTGCCGAAGACCATGGCCTGCACATTGACCGCCGTGCCCCAGGAGGAGGGGATGTTGTTCAGCTTGCGATAGGCGTTGGCGCGGTCATTCTCCCAGGAGTTGAACACCGCCATGATGGCGCCCCGGAGTTGGTCGAGTGGGTTGGTGGGGAACTCGACGCCCTTGCGGCGCTTGATCTCGGCCTTGAACTCCTCAACCAGCTCCTTCAACGCCGAGGCCGGAAGCTCAGAGTCAACCTGGACCCCGCAAGCCTTCTTTTTGGCGGTGAGAATGACCTCGAATGGATCGTGGTCTTCCTTGCGCTCGGGCTTCATGTCCAGCACCACGTCGCCGTACATCGCAACGAACCGGCGGTAGCTGTCGTAGGCGAAACGCTCGTTGTTGGACACCTGGGCTAACCCTTTGGCCGTCTCGTCGTTGAGGCCCAGATTGAGGATGGTGTCCATCATCCCTGGCATAGAGGCCCGAGCGCCCGAGCGCACGGAAACCAGCAGCGGGTTTTTGGGATCGCCAAACTTCGTGCCGAGCAGCGTTTCCATCCTGGCGACGCTGGCACGCACTTCGTCCTCAAGCCCCTTGGGGAGCTTGCGGCCGTTGGCGTAGAACTCGGTGCACACCTCGGTGGTGAGGGTGAATCCAGGCGGAACCGGCGCACCGATGTTGGTCATCTCGGCGAGGTTGGCGCCCTTGCCGCCGAGCAGGTTCTTCATTTCCTTGTTTCCTTCGGCCTTGCCGCCGCCAAAGAAGTAGATGCGCTTCGCGCGCTTTGGGGTTGCGGACTTGACCTTGGCTTTCTTGGAGGCTGGGGCTGTTTTCTTTTTCATGGTCGTGTTTCTGGGGGTTCGGGTGGATGTCAACGGCGCTGTTTCTATCAGGGAGCGCCAACGATGAAAAGCCCTGCGGAGGGCGGTGAAGAGAACTAGCGCAGCCGCGCCAGGAGAGTTGGGCCAATCTCGCCGAGCGGCGCCCTCTCCTGCTGCATGCTATCCCGGTCGCGCACGGTCACGGTTTTGTCTTCGAGGCTTTGGAAGTCAACCGTAATGCACCACGGCGTTCCAATCTCGTCCTGGCGCCGATAGAGCTTGCCGATGGCACCGGTGTCGTCATACACGGCCCTCACACCAGCCCGCTGCAAGTCGCACTTGACGCCGCGGGCCAACTCGACCAGCCGCGGCTCGTTGCGCTTCAGCGGAAACACGGCAACCGCAAGGGGTGCCAACCGCGGGTGCAGGTGCAGCACGGTCCGGGTGTGTTCCTCAGCGATCTTTTCCCCCACTCCGCGCACCTTTTTCATAACCTCGATCTTGTTTGCGTCCGTGTCATCCATCAGGCCGATAAGTGTCGGCAGGGTAGCCGGCAACCCCGCGGCAATGGATTCGGCGGCAGCCTGCAGGCGCTGCTTGCAATCCACATCCATGCCCTCGCGTCGCGCCACGGAGCGGGCGAAGCTCTCCACTAGGTCGCGCAGCTTGGCCGTGTCGTCGGCCGGCGGCTCCTTGACCAACGAATCCTCGTAGGCATCGCAAAGAAACGCCAGCGTGCCTCGATCCGCACCTGCTGATGGCTCGATCACGTAGGGTACGTAGTGCTTCTTCTGTTCCTGATCGAAGTAGTGCAGCTCACCCACGGCGTCGGGGTTTTCGGGCGAGCGGCTGTGCGCCTTCAAGTCGAAGTCGGTGCGGTTGGCGATACCTTCCAACTAGCTCCAGCCCATGGGGAACAGGTACTCGAGATCCACGCAGCGCTTGGCGTAGTGGGCCAGCTCGTGCTTCTCCTGCTCGCGCACGCGCAGGTTTTCAGCCCGAATTCCCAGATCCAGATACCACTTCTTGCGCTCGGCGATCCACATCTCGTGAGCCGTCTCGTCTTCCCCGGGGCGCACGAAGTACTCGATCTCCATCTGCTCGAACTCGCGCGTGCGGAAGGTGAAGTTGCCCGGCGTGATTTCGTTGCGGAACGCCTTGCCCACCTGGGCGATGCCAAAGGGCAACTTGCGGCGCATGGTGTCGAGCACGTTGCCGAAGTTGACGAAAATCCCCTGCGCAGTCTCCGGGCGCAGGTAGACCAGTCCCGACTCGTCGCCCGTGTCCACCGGCCCGACGCTGGTGCGGAACATCAGGTTGAAGGGCCGAGCTTCGGTCAAATCCCTCGATCCGCACTTCGGGCAAGCCAGTTCCTTGGCCGCAATCGCGGCGTTGATTTCGACCAGGCCCTTCGGGTCGCGTCCCTTTTGCGCCACGAAAACGTGGTCGGCGCGCGGTCGGGTCTTGCAGGCGCGACAGTCCATCATCGGATCCGAAAAGGTGGCTTCGTGGCCAGAGTACTTCCAGACCAGCCGGTTCATTAGAATCGCTGCGTCCAGCCCCTCCATGTCATCGCGCTCATGAACTACCGAGCGCCACCATGCGCGCTTTACGTTGTTCTTGAGCTCTACGCCGAGGGGGCCGTAGTCCCACGTACTCCCGAGCCCGCCGTACACAGAGGAAGACGGAAAGACGAATCCGCGGCGCTTGCAGAGACTGACAATGGTTTCGAGGGATGACGCTGGCATGGGCCGGGAATCTACTTGAGAGATTGGCTCCAGTCGACATGCTTGACCTTGCGGCCACAGCAAGGTCATCGAAATGGCCACCCGCCGCTGAGAACACGGAGGTGAGAGGAGAGGACACGCAGTGCCAGAGGCGATGGGAGAACTAAGTGTCGCCGCCCATCTTCTCGATAAAATCCAGCGAGCGCAGGGGCCCTGAAATGTGAGTACGTAGCAGCCCAAGGATCGCCCGCCGGCATCCCGCGTTGGTTTCTCGATCCAGGTTGGCCGCCTCTGCATCGGCCAACGCCATCCGGGCCAGGCGGGCGAGCGTCCGGCGCGTTGATACGCTCAGGACATCACCACGCCGCGCACAGGAGGCACACAGCACGCCGCCTTCATCGGCGTGCCAGCGAGTGTTCTCCTCACCCAGATCGCTGCGACCACAAACGGCACAACGTTCGAGCGCTGGAGCAAGCCCCAGCCGGCCGAGGAGCCCAAGCTCGAACACCCGGAGACGTTCCGCGCTGGCCCGCCCCGCCTCCAGGCGCAACAGGAATTCCCGCAGCCAGTCGAACACCGCGGGCTCTGCGTGCCTGGGTGGGCACAGGCGGTCGCACAATTCCAGGGCATAGGCCGCGTGGGCTGTCTTGCCCATGTCGCCCGCCAACCCGAGGCGCGCTTGCTGCACATCGAACTCCTCCAGCAGCAACAGATCCGCCCCTGGCCGCTCGCGCAGTGCCGCCTGTCCTTCGGCCCCCATGCCCAACCCTCCGCCAAATCGCCGGGCGCTCTTGCGCGCGCCACGGGCCAGAGCCGAAAGGCGGCCGGTGGTTGCCCCGAGCAGGGTCACGACCAGGTCCGCCTCGCCATAGGCGACGGTTCGCAGGACAATGGCTCTGGTCGCGAACCTGGTAGCCACAGGTTCAAACCACCACGCCAGGCTGTCGCCCACTCGCCGTCAGAGTCTCGCGATCAATTGGGGAACGACCTCGGCCGATTCGAGACTCAGGCCTTCGCCTGATTGCGGCTGCTGGCGAAGAAAGAGGGAGAGCGTGATGGTCGCAATAAGCAGGACGATGATCACGAAGACCGCCAACCCAATCCCATGTCGTGGCGCTTGCCCATCGTCTTCGCCGCTCGCCTCGGGCGGTGGGATGATTGGCGCCGCCTGCGCGCGATGGGGGCGTGACAGACTGGGCGGGGTCTCGGCATGGCGGCGCGCAGCCACGGCTTCGTCGAAAAGGCTCAGCGGTTCGACGTGGGACATGCCCACGGTTCGGGCATAGGAACGGATGAAACCACGAACGAAAGTCTCGTGGGGCAAGTCCGCAAGTCTTCCCGCCTCGAGAAACTGCAGCGACGCAACCGAGACCTTGGTCTGCCGGGAGACATCTGCCAGCGATACCTGGCGTCGCTCACGAGCTTCTCGCAGCACCGTGCCGAAGTTTGCTGTTTCCATTCGCCAAGAACCTCTTATCTCACTGGATCAACTTTGCATAGCCCCGGCATTCATCTGCGACACAACTGCGGGGGTCCATGTCGACGCAACGCTGGAAAAGCTCCCGTGCCGCCGCAGTCTCCCGCTTGCGTTCGTTGAGCAACCCGCCCAGGAGTTGCGCCTCCTGGATCGGACATCGCTTGACGTCGGACAGCAAGGGAGCGAGCACCTCCGCCGCCTGGTCGATCTCGCCACGGTCCACGTAGACCTTGGCAAGCCGGTAGCGGCCCACGCAGAAACCAGGCGCGCGGCTCACCGCCTCATGGAGTTCCTTCCACGCGCTCTGGATGTCCTTCTTCTGGTAGTAGGCCCACCCCAGATTTGCGCGCGCGAACTCGGGCATCCCGTACGCGGGATCCTTGAGCGCGTTCAGGGCCGCCTCGATGGCCGCATCCCACGATTGAAGCTGGATCTCGGCCACCGAGAGGTTGTTCCAGGCCTCGGGGAACTGGGGACGCAGTTCCACTGCCTTGTGCAGGCTCTTGGCGGCTTCCTTGAATTTCGTCTGAGCCTCGGCGCGAACCAACTCGGCATCTCTACCTTTGAGACAGGACTTCCCTTCAAGTTGGGCTATGTAGTCATATCCCTGTCGGAGGGCGATGAGTCCAATCATGTTGTAGGCGTCAGCATTTTCCGGGTCGGCCTGTAGCGCCTTCTGGAGTTCCTCGATAGCGGCTTCGACCCGCTGACCACCGAAGTAGCCAGCCGCGAGCTGATACCTGATCTGCGACTGCTCAGTATCGCGCCTGGGGGGCGAAGAGCACCCCGGATCGAGCAGAAGCGCAAGACAAGTCCCCATTGTGATCAGGAATCCTTTCGAGCCGGCGGCAGAGTTCGTCGTCTTTCCCAAAGGTTCTCGCTAGGTTAGCTTACCTGGCGCGGCCGGACGTTAGCAGGGCACGGGATCCGCTGTCAATGCGAAAGTGACTCTCTCATACTCCCCGCGTCGTGGCGCCCCAGATGTACTTGTGGAGTTGCAGGTTGAGCCGAACCGGGAGTCGGTCGCGCAGAATCCACGCCGCCAGGTCGCGGGGGTCGAGCTTCCCAGTCGCAGGCGAGAACAGCAGTTCGGCCCGTCCTGAAAGACTTCGACTGCGCACCACCTCGGCCGACCACAAGTAGTCGGCCTCGTCGCACACGACGAACTTGATCGCATCTTGCGGTCGCAGACCGTGCAGGACGTCCCAGAAATTGCGCTCGACCTCGCCGGACCCTGGCGTCTTGATATCGACGATTCGTATGACTGCGGGCGACAGATGGGCGACGGGATGCGCCCCCGAAGTCTCCAGGGTGACTCGGAACCCCTCGCGCACCAGCCGTTCGGCAAGGGCAGCGATCTCCGCTTGCAGCATCGGCTCTCCACCGGTCAGAGTCACCGCGGACAGACCGAGGCGTCGCACTTCCAGCATGACTTCATCGACGCTCATCTCTCTTCCGCCTGAAAAGGCGTAAGCCGTGTCGCAGTACGAGCACCGCAAGTCGCAGCCCGTCGTGCGCACCAGGGTGCACGGGATGCCTGCATACTGCGTTTCGCCCTGGATGCTGGCGTAAATCTCGGTGATGCGCATCGGGAACGGATCGGACTATGGTCCGCGGCCAGTGCCGCGTCTATGGTATCCCGTGGGGATGGACGTCGCATGTGAGCCCACCCAGGAAGAGACCCTCATCGCGGGCGGTCTGGCGCTGCATGTCGAGCACTTCCGACCCGCAAGCCCTGCGCGGTTGGTCTTGATCACCGTTCATGGCTTTGGCGCCCATTGTGGGCTCTATCGCCACGTGGCTGGGACTCTGCTTGCGCGCGGCATCGCGGTGACTCAGTTCGACTGCCGCGGCCACGGCCGTTCGGAAGGGCGCCGCGGGCATGTCGACCGTTTCGACGACTACCACGCGGACTTGAGCCTGGTCGTACGCCGGGCGCGCGATCTTTGCCCAGGGGCGGCCTGGGCTCTGATGGGACACAGCCTGGGTGGCGCGATCGTTCTCGACCATGTGCTGCGACGGCGAAGCCAGTCCCAGCCCGACCGACTGGTCGCGGTCGCGCCGTGGCTGGAGCTGAAGATGAAGGTCTCCATGCCCAAGCGCGCGGCCGCCGGGGTGTTTTCCCGCCTGACGCCCACACTGAGCATGAGCAACGGTCTCAAAGGCGAGGACATGTCGCGCAATCCGGTGGTGGTGGCCAACTTCTTTCGCGATCCTCTCGTCCATCATGTGGCCACCCCAGGCTGGTTCGCGGGGGTTCTGCGAACCCAGGCTGCCATGCGCGCCATGGCAGCCGAGTTGCAGGTTCCGACCCTGGTGCTGGTCGCCGGCCAGGATCGTGTAGTGTCGACTGAGGCGACTTTGGCCTTTGCGCAAGCAGCCGGAATCAAGGTGGAGGTTCGTTGCTACCCAGCGCTCTACCACGAGCTGTTTCTCGAACCGGAACGCGAGCAGGTCCTGGGCGACGTGACAGACTGGTTGCTGCAGCCGCAGGCGTGACGGCGCGCCCACGGCCGTTCGATGGTCGCGCCTACTCCGTCGGCTTCTTGGGCGCAAGTGCGGCGAGCTTCTCGCGCATCACATCGCCGAGGGTGGCGGTGGGAACGCCGGCGCTGAAGCCCTGGGCATCAGCCACTTCCTCGGCACGTGCCGCCCCTCGGAACGACAGCCCAATCTTCCGTTCAGCGCCATCCACCGAGATAATCTCGGCCTTCAGCGTCTGGCCGGGCTTGACGAACTGCTTGGGATCCTCCACGCGCTCGTCGGAGAACTCGGACACGTGGATGAGACCCTCGACGCCTTTCTCGATTTCGACGAAGGCGCCGAAGTCGAGCACCTTGATGATCCTGCAATCGACAATCTTGCCGGCCGGATAGTCATAGGGAATTCGATCCCACGGATCGGGGACGAGCTGCTTGATGCCCAACGAGACCTTGGGCTTCTCGCCGTCAAACTCGATGTTGAGCACCACGGCCTCCACCTCGTCGCCCTTCTGGTAAAGCTCGGAGGGGTGTTTGACCCTCTGGGTCCAGGAGAGATCCGAGACGTGGACGAGGCCGTCGATGCCTTCCTCGATCTCCACGAAGATGCCGAAGTCGGCGATGTTGCGAACCACACCCTTGACCACGGTCCCGGGTGGATACTTCTCCTTGAGCGAGGCGAAAGGGTTGGGCTCAAGTTGCTTGATGCCCAGGCTGATCCGGTTCTGGCGCGGGTCGATGTCAAGCACCACTGCCTCGACCGTGTCACCGATGGCCAGCATCTTGGAAGGATGCTTGACCCTGCGGGTCCACGACATCTCGGAGATGTGGATGAGTCCCTCGATGCCCTCCTCGATTTCGATGAAGGCCCCGTAGTCCTTGAGCGAGACCACCTTGCCGCGAACCACTGTACCCGGCGGATACTTCTCCTGCGCGTGGGTCCAAGGATCCTCCATCATCTGCTTGAGTCCCAGCGAGACGCGCTCCGTCTCGGAGTTGAACTTCAACACCTTGACACGGACGTGGTCGCCCACCTGGAAGAGCTCCGACGGGTGAGTCACCCGGCCCCACGACATGTCCGTGATGTGAAGCAGCCCGTCGATGCCGCCCAGGTCGATGAAAGCGCCGTACTCGGTGAGGTTCTTGACGATGCCCTCGACGATCTGCCCCTCTTTGAGCTTGTCGAGGGTTTGCTCTTTCAGTTCTGCCCTCTCCTTCTCCAACAGGACCCGGCGGGACAGCACGATGTTGCCGCGCTTCTTGTTGAACTTGATGACCTTGAATCGATGGGTCTTGCCAATAAGGGCGTCCAAGTTGCGGACCGGCCGCAGATCCACCTGCGACCCGGGCAAGAAAGCCTTCACGCCGCCCCGGATGGTGACCGAGAGACCGCCCTTCACCCGCGCGCTGATGGTCCCGTCAATCAGCTCGTCGCGTTCGCAGGCCGCAGAGATCTCATCCCAGACCTTGAGGCGATCCGCCTTCTCCTTGGAGATAACGCAAAGGCCGTGGGCATCCTCCCGACTGTCCAAGAAGACGTCGATTTGGTCCCCGACCTTTACCGTGACGGTGCCATCAGCCCCCGCGAATTCGTGCGCTGGGATGGTGCCTTCAGACTTGTACCCGATGTCGACGATGATGTTGTCCGGGCCAACGCTGATTACCTTTCCCTTGACGATGTCGCCCTCTTTGACCTCATCGCGCTTGATGGATTCCTCGAAGAGTGCCGCAAAGCTCTCTTCCGAGGTTGAGGGTTGATCGTCGGAAGAAGAAGAAGTGGAAACCATGAAGATCCTTTGCTGGCCGCTGCTACCCGACCCTTGCGGGTCGTCTAGTCCGAACTGTCTGTTTGCCCCATCGGAACGGCTCGGCGCTTGTTGTCAATATCGAACACTCCGACCATCGGAGTGGCGAAGGGCGGCGAAAACTACCGCTCCGACAGGAACCTGTCAACGTGAGCTGAGGCCAAGGGCGCGCTTCCCTTCCAAGTCCGTACCTCCACGCACTGTGGCGAGATCCGGATGCTTCACCACACAAGACCGCAAAGAGGCATCGACCCACGTGACAGCCGGCCGATCATCCCCCGCGCTCGCGCACGATGGTGGCCATCCGCGCCACCACCTCTTCGGGTCTCAAGCCGGCCGTGTCAATTTCGACGGCGTCTTCCGCGCGTCGCAGGGGCGCAACCGCCCGCGTGCTGTCGCGCTGGTCGCGAAGTCGCATCTCCGCGAGTACGATGTCGAAGTCCTGTGACTGCCCGCTCTCGGTCAGTTCCAAGGTTCGCCGCCGCGCGCGCTCCTCGATGGGCGCGGTGAGAAAGAACTTGGCGCGGGCGTCGGGGAAGACGACTGTGCCCATGTCCCTGCCCTCTGCTACGACCTGGCCACTGGCACCAATGCGGCGCTGCAGCGAGAGCAGAGCAGCCCGCACCTCGGCGAAGGCCGACACCTGCGAAGCGCCCTCGGAGATATCCGGGCGACGAATCTCGTCGGTGACGTCCTCGCTGTCGACCGCGATGCGATTTGCTTCACCGCGGCCGTCGAATCGAATGTCGAGATCGTGTATGAGCTGGCCGAGCCCGTGCCCATCGGACCAAGCAATGCCTCGGCGACGCGCCGCCCACGCACCCGCGCGATACAGGGCGCCCGAATCAAGAAAGGCATACCCGAGTCGTCGCGCGAGGGCTTTCGCCACTGTGGACTTGCCAGCCCCGGCGGGGCCGTCGATGGCGACCACAAATGAATCAGCCTGTGTGGGCATCAGGCCGGCCAAGGTAGCAGCCATGCCCGAGAAAGGCCATCAAACGCGTGGGACGCCGAAGGGCGGAGCGAACCCTTTCAGGGTTCCCATGTCAAATCGCTGCCGCTCTTCTGATAGGATAGAGAAGTGAAGTTCTTGCCGCCGCTGATTCTGCTTTTCAGCAGCGCTGGGTGTGCGAGACGGGGACCGCCACCTGAGAGCCCCTGGGTTCCTGCGCCTGCCCCCGACCTGGGCTCGGTGGTCGCCCTCGTCGGCTCAATCCCCATCTATGCGCGCGAAGTGGAGGCCCAGGTGGCTCGCTCCAAGAGCACGCCACGCGAGGCGATGGACGAGCTGACATCGTTGCATTTGCTGGCCGAGCTGGCTCATCGCAAGAGTCATTTCCGGCCCGACTGGTTGGATTCCGAACTGCGCAGCGCACTGGCCGAGCGTCTGATCGAACGCGACATCTGGCCGCAGGTCCAACGGGACCGCATGCCAGACGAGGAGCTGCGCGCGATCTACCGAAGCGCCATCGATACCTTCGTGCACCTTCGCCTGGTGGACGCCGGCTTTCTCATCGTCTTCACCGGCTCCCGCATGAAGTCCGGGCCGCGGGCCGAACGCAGAGAAACCGCCAAGGCTCTCGCAGCCCATGTGGCCTCGCGGCGCATTGCCGGACCGGAGGACTTCCAGGCCATCGCCAAAGATCCTGCCTGGCAGTCCCGCAAGGTCACCTACCGGCGGATCCTCCAAAGTCCAGATAAGCCATTTTCACCCAAGGTCGGCGCAGAGGTTATCAGGCTGAAAGCCCCTGGCGAGATGACGTCACTGATCGAAGACCCCGACGGGTTCTTCATCGCGACCTATGCAGGGGAGCAGCCGGCTGCAAACAGATCCTTCGCTGAGGTTCGAGAGGAACTGCGCCAGCGCTACTACGAACACTGGCGCGCACAGCGGATCGAGGATCTCTTGCGAAAACTAGCTGAGGGCCACCGGGTGGAGAGCCATCCGCAGTTGCTCAACCAGGGCGGGCGCGAGAGCGGATTTTAGGCCTTGCGGAAGCGAGAGAGAGTGGCCGGCAGACCCGCGAGGTCAGGGAGGGCCTTGTCCGGATGGAGCTGTTTGGCCCGCGCCAAGAGCGCATCCTCGCTCTCTTTGTTGTTCGGATCGGGAACGCAGCATTCCACCGGGCACACCGCCTGGCAGGCCTCGTGGTCGAAAAAACCAACGCATTCGCTGCACAGTTTGGGATCGATCAGGTAGATGCTGTCACCCTCGCTGATCGCATCGTTTGGACATTCCGGCTCACACGCGCCGCAGTTGATGCATTCCTCGGTAATGTGAGTAGCCATTGTGCTCCTTTTGCTTGGGCCCTCTGCTCACGCGGTTCGTCCGCCTCAAAAAACGACGGAAGTGTAGTGAGGTGAGGCCCACCCGTCAACTTGGTTTGGGAAGAAATCTATGAAGAAGTCGCCTGCGTCGCGCCCTCGGTTTCGGGCGGGATCATTTCTTCCGACGGCGGAGGCGGCACCGACCTGCGCGAGGCCCGCAAATTGACTGCCACCAATTTCGATACGCCGGGTTCTTCCATGGTGATGCCACACAGGCGATCGGCGATCTCCATGGTGCGTTGATTGTGTGTGACGATGATGAACTGCGAACGATCCGTCATCTCGCGCACGGCTTCGTTGAAACGGCTCACGTTGGCCTCGTCCAGCGGCGCATCCACCTCGTCGAGGACGCAGAACGGCGAGGGCTTGACCAGGAAGATGGCGAAAAGCAGGGCCACGGCGGTAAGCGCCTTTTCGCCGCCCGAGAGAAGCTCGATGTTCTGCAAAACCTTCTTGCCCGGTGGGTTGGCGACGATCTCCACCCCGGTCTCGAGCAGGTCGCTCTCGTCGGTCAGCGCAAGGGCGGCACGCCCGCCGCGGAACAAATGCGGGAACACTTCCTGGAATTTGGCGTTGACGGCATCGAAGACCTCGCGGAACCGCTTGCGCGAAGCCCGGTTGATCTTCTCGATGGCCGACTCCAGCCGCGCGATGGCCGATTCGAGATCGGCCTTCTGACTAGTCAGGAAATCGTAGCGTTTCTGCAACTCTTCCGATTCCTCGATCGCCGTCAGGTTGACATCGCCCATGCGATCTAGCAGGCCGCGCAGTTCCTTTAGCCGACTCTCTTCCTTCTCGCCGGCCAGGGGCCGCATGTGGAAGTCGGCCAGGATGTCGGCCAGCCGCCGCACGTCTGGGTAGCGTTCCCTGACCTGCTCTTCCAGCGAGCCCAGGCGCAACGCGACCTCCTGGCAACGCAGATCGAGCGCCGCCAGTTCCTCGGCCAATTGGGTCACCCGTGTGCGGGCTTCCCGCAGGTCGACCTCTCGGCGCGCCAGAGCACCGTTGCGTTCCTCCACGGCGCCTTGCCGCTCGCCATGAACGCGGGCTCGTTCGCTCGCCTCGGCCTGCAGCAAGCAGGCTTCCCCTCGTAGCTGTTCGGCATCGGTGCGCAGCGTCTGGGCACGCAGCAAATCGGCAGACACCTCGGTTTCCAGTTGTGCGCGACGGCGTTGGTATTCGGCCGTCTCTCGCTCCAGGCGATCGAGGTTCTGGCGGGCCGTCTTGCGGCGATCGGTGGCCTGAGCCGCGGCCACCCTGTGCGATGACAGGTCAGCCGCCAAGCCATCGGCTCTGGCCTGCAGACCTTCGGCTTCTGCGCGTAGAGTCGCGGCACTGGTTTCGTGAGCGAGGGAGGACTCGCGCGACTCGGCCAGCGCGGCAGTGGCCTCGGAAAGACGCTTCTCGTTTTGTGCCCGGGCGGCGCGCAGGTCATCCGCACTTGACCGCAACTGCTCGTGACGGGCCTCCAGTTGCTGCCGCTCGCGCAGCAGCCGATCGCCGTCCTTTCGCTGCGCCAGCAGCTCCATCTCGTTGTGACGATCCGCCGCGGCCAGCTCTTCGACAGTGTTGCTGGCCTCGGCCAGGGCCTGCTTGTTGCGCACGTGTCGGTCGAGTGCCGCTTGATAGTCCGCCTCCAGACGCGCCACCACCGCTTCCAACTCGCGCATTTCCCGCTTCTGCGACAGCACGCCGGCCAGGGCCGCTTCGCGTGACCCCCCGGTGACCACGCCATGCGGATCAATCACTTCTCCATCGAGAGTGACCAGCGTCTTGTCGGTGTGGGTTCGACGCCACAAATCCAAGGCCGAGCGCAAGTCCTCGACGACCACCACGTCGCCCAGAAGGTAGGCAGCCACCCGGTCGTACTGACGGTCGTAGCCGATCAGTTCCAGCATGGGGCCGCGCACACCTGGTTCCTGGGGCAATGCCATCGGCATGACCGCCGGAACCGGCTGCTCGACAGACAACCCGTCCCCGGTGTCGAAGACAACCGTGCCGGCCGGAGCGGCCGCGATGGCCGCGGGCGAACGCAGAGCCACGGGGATGAAACTGGAGCGACCCTCACTCCTGGACTTGAGGTACTCGATGGCTTCCACGCCCACGTCATGGGAGTCGACGATGATGTTGCCCAGCCTTTCCCCCAGCACGGCCTCCAGCGCCGTCTCCAATTCGGGCGGCGGTTGAACGATGTCCGCGACCAATCCGCGTACCCCGCCCATGCTCCAGGCCCGATGGCTGGCCACGCTATCTTGGCCCGGCGTGGGCGGTTGTTCTTCGTCGCGAACCCGCTGCATGATGGCGCGCACGCCCCGCTGAAACCTCTCGTAGCGGGCCTGGATCTCAGCCAACGACTGAAGCCGCGAGCGCCGGCGATGGGCCTCTTCACGCAGCGTCTCCAGTTCCAACTCGCCCCGGGCAACCTCCCCGCGCAGGCTGGTCGCCTTGGCTTCCGCTACCCCGCGTTCGGCCAGTAGCTCCTGGGCGCGGGCCTGGAGTTGGAGAAGATGCTCCTCCACGGCCGCACCCTCGGTCATCAAGTGTTCCACCTGTCCGACGGCGACACTATCGTCCGCCATCGCCCCTTGTAGGCGCTGGGCGAGGTCCAGTGCGCGTCCCTGTGCGGACTCGATGTCCGATTCCAGACGGGCAATCCGAGTGGCAGCGGAGGTCGCCGCAGCCGTCGCCTGATCCACGCCCTGCCGCGCAGCCATCAGGGCAGCCCGGGCCGCCGCGTAGGCTTGCTCGGTCGCGTCCAGCTCTCGGCTGCGAGCCTCTGCCTCTTCGTCGAAACGGCCCACCTCCCCCTGCAACTCGGACAGCGCCCGCACGTTGTCGGACTCCTTCTCGACAAGTCCATCAATCTCGCGCCGCGAGCGCTCCGCCCTTTGCGCCAGGGTGGCCGCCTCGTCTCCGTAGTGCTCGGACTTCTGGGCCGAAAGCCTTGCCTTGTTGTCAAGCGCGAAGAGCTCCTCCTTGGCAGCGGCCAACTCGGCCATCTCCTCGCTCAAGCCCAGGCGCTCGACTTCGATCGCCGTCTCCTCGACCCGCAAGGCGGTGGTGTGCCGGGTGTGGTCCTCTGCCAGTTTCTCGCGATTGCCCCCCAGATACTTCTGCTCAACCACGAGACCAAAGTGCCGTTGCGTCGCGGCGCACAGTTCGAGATCCTTCAACTCCGCCTTGTAGCGCTTGTAGCGCTCGGCCTTCTGGGCCTGCAGACGCAAGGAGCGCAGGCGTGTCTCGATTTCAGCAATGACGTCCGAGACGCGCAAAAGGTGCTGGCGCGAAGCTTCGATGCGCCGCTCGGCCACCTTCTTCTTCGCCTTGTACTTCGTAATTCCCGCGGCTTCGTCGATGAGGCCACGACGTTCTTCCGGCCGTGATGAGACAATGAATCCAATCCGTCCCTGCTCGATGATGGCGTAGGCCTTGGAGCCCACGCCCGTACCCAGGAAGAATTCCACGATGTCACGCAGGCGACAGGGCACACCGCCCAGCAGGTACTCGCTTTCGCCGCCGCGGTACAGGCGCCTCGTAACTACCACCTCGGCTGGGCCGGCCGCGCCCCATGGGACGCCCCCGGCGGTCGCGTCCCCGGGCAATCCAGCGGTGTCGAAGGTCAGCGACACCTCCGCCACCCCAGCCGGCCCGCGGGTCTCAGATCCGGCGAAGATCACATCGTCCATGGCACGGCCGCGAAGGTGCTTGGCCGACTGCTCGCCCATGACCCACCGAACCGCGTCGACTATGTTCGACTTGCCGCAGCCATTCGGACCCACAACCCCAGTGATGGGATCCTCGAATGTCAGGACGGTTCGGTCAACGAACGACTTGAAGCCGCAGATTTCTAGACGTCTTATCCTCATCCTGGCACCACCAGATGAAATGACAATACGTGACCATACGGGTCACTTCATGAGTGTCACTAGGTACCATTTGGCGACAGCGGTTGTAAAGGGCTTCAGACCCCCAGACTCCACTTTTCCCACCGGCCCGGCGAAACGCCAAAAAACTTACCACGTTGCAGTCGGTTGTTTGTTAAGTTCCCCGCCCAATGGAGGGAGGGTTTCCCACTGACCTAATTGCAGCCCTGGTTGCTGTTGGCGTCCTAGCCGGCCTTTCTGGCTTGGCCGTCTACGCCATTCGACGCGCCAAGGCCGCAAGGCGCCGGCAGATTGAAGAGGCAGGAACCGCCGTGCCGGTGGCGCGAGTCAAGCGCCCAGCCCTAAGACCACAAGACGTCGAGAGAGGCGCGGTTGAAGAAGAGCAACCCGCGTCAGATGCGCGGATCAAGACCACGCCCACCCGTGAGCCTTCAGCCACCACATCCCCCGCTTCTGGGTCGTCGGCTGCAGTCCTTGAACCAGACGCACCTGCGGTACCCTACCCCCAGCCTGCTGAGACGCTCCCCCTGAAGCCTCTGGCCGCCGTCATACCCCTCGGGGTGCTCGCGCCGGGCGCGCCGTCTCTCAGCAAACCTTCGGGCGCGCTTCCGGTGGACAAGCCGCGAGGCCCTTCGCGCCCGATGCCCGCCAAGAAGCGGGATGTCGCCGCCCTCGGGCCCGGGCTCGAACGTACTCGTTCGGGCTGGGTCAAGCGCCTTGGACAACTCTTCGCGGGCAAGAAGGAACTGGATCCGGCACTGCTCGACGAGATCGAGAAGGTTCTGCTGACCGCCGATATTGGCGTGCACACCAGCCAGAAGTTCTTGGGCGAGATTCGCGAATCGTTGGACAGGAAGGCGATCAAAGATCCCGCCGCGGTTTGGCGCTTTCTCCGTCGCCGGAGCGTGGAGATCCTGACCATGGATGCTCCGGCTGTCGACTTCGCCGCTGCCCAACCATTCGTCCTGCTTGTAATAGGTGTCAACGGAAGCGGCAAGACGACAACAATTGGAAAGCTCGCCTCCAAGCTGCAATCCCAGGGCAGAAAGGTGTTGTTGGCGGCAGGTGACACCTTTCGCGCGGCAGCCGCCGAGCAACTGGAGGTCTGGGGCGCGAAAGTGGGGGCACCTGTCGTGCGCGGGAAAGAGGGCGGAGACCCTTCGTCGGTGGTGTTCGACAGCGTCAAACGCGCACGCTCCGAGGGCATCGACGTGGTTATCGCAGACACGGCAGGCCGTCTGCACACCAAGACCAACCTGATGGAGGAACTGCAGAAGGTGCGCCGAGTTGCTGGCAAGGCGCTGGAGGGCGCTCCCCACGAGACCTGGCTGGTCATCGACGCAACCAGTGGCCAGAACGCGATTGCTCAGGCTCAAGTCTTCACCCAGGCCATGTCTGTGACGGGGATCGTGCTTACCAAGCTCGACGGGACAGCCAAGGGCGGGGTCATCCTGGGAATCGCCGATCAGCTCCGCATCCCGGTTCGCTACATCGGCGTGGGTGAACGAGTCGAAGATCTGCGTGAGTTCGAGGTGGATGACTTCGTGGAGGCCCTTTTTGGTGATGCTTCAGCCAGTGTGGAGGATGCGTCCTAGCCCCGGTTCGTGACGTCGTCGAAACAACTACATATTTTTAGTTGATCTGTAGATTTTGCATGTGTTACATTGCCCGCACCTCGCCATTCATAGCCAAGCCTTTGAAATCAAAGCGATTTTTGACATGGGGTGAACGGCGGGCCCCAAGCAAGGAACCGCATGAAACGTCTTGCGTTCGGCCTCTTTCTAGTTCTTGCAAACCCAGGGTTCGTGGCAGCGGCACCTGCGCCTGCCACCGATGAAGCCGCGGATGAGAAGGCTTCGGAGGCGGAGGCCCCCGCGCCCGAAGCGTCGGAGGCCAAGAATGACGAGCTTCCCGACCTCTCCGACGAGGCGAAGGATGCGGCCGCCCAGAAAGAGGAAGCTGCTAGCACGGCCACGGCCGCGCGTCGGTCGTGGGAGGACATCGTGGTGGTGCCACGCAAGGGATTCCTGAAGCGTCACCGCATCGAGCTGGCGCCGTTCTCGGCGATCTCGTTCAACGACACCCTGATTCGCCACTACTCCTTTGGCGGGGACCTGACCTTCTATCTTACTGACGTCTTCTCGGTTGGGCTCCAGGGCCAGTACTTCATCAAGGAACGCACCCAACGCGAGTCGCTGGTTGGCTATCAGTTCAACCGCGCGAGCACGCTCAACCGGTTCAAGTACTCGGGCTCCCTGGTCTTCGGTTACGTGCCGGGCTACGGCAAGTTCGGCCTGTTCAACAAGTACATCGTCCACTGGGACATCTCGGTGAACGGGGGCATTGGGATGATCTGGACCAATATCATCCCGGTCAATCCTGCGGATAGCGATTGGGGCAACCGAAACATCATGCCGCATCTGGGCGTGTCCACGCGAATGTTCGTGACGGACTGGCTCTCTCTCAGCATCGGCCTGCGGGACTACATCTTCCTCGACAAGTTTGAGCCTTTGAACCGCGACGTCTTGACCCCAACCCAGGCACAGATCAATGCCAAGACGTCGGAGCTGGAGATCGCGAAGGGACACGCTACCTCCTCACTCACCCAGAACATCATGGTGTTCGGGTCGATCGGGTTCTACTTGCCACCCTCCTTCCAATTCAAGACGCCCCGCTAACGAGTCGATCCCATGACGAAGAAAGCGCATGCTATGAAGAGAGGAATCGCGTTGCTCGTCGGATGTCTCGTTGGCATCCCTGCTGTCACAGAGGCCGCCCAGGAACGCAAGAGCCCGCTGGCTGACGCGCCAGCGATCCGAAAGCGCTTCGACCTGCGCAACAAGAGGTTTGAGTTGGGCGTCGGTATGGCTGCAACCATCGGGCAGGACTTCTACAACGCCTTGATGCTGAACGTGCGACTCGGGTTCCACATCACTGACTGGCTCGGCGTCAGCGTCTCAGCCGGTGTCTACAATATGACCCCGAACTGGCGGAGTTCGTTCAACAACAGGCTGAACGGTGCTCTCGGATCATCCTGTCGGGACCAGATCAACGCGGTGGGTAATCCGAACGCGAATCCCCCGATCCCGCCCAAGACGGAATGCACAGACCCGAAGTCGTCGAAGTACACCCCGATCGAACAGGCGCCCACACAATCCAATTCCGCCGCAGCCGAAAACCGCATCGGTCAGGTAATTCTGCCCCAACTCGATATCGTGCCGTTCGCCGGCAAGTTCTCGCTCTTCGGCAAGCTGTTCATGAACTACGACCTCTACATATCGGGCGGGCCTGGCTTTGTGAACCTGGTCAAGAAGGGAACGGTCGACAATTCGTACTGTGACCTCCCACTGAACGATGGCGACCCGAATGGTCCGAAAAAGTGTCTGCATGACTATGGAACGCCCTACACCGGGATGAAGCTGGCGTACGCAGTGGGGGTTGGGATGCACGCCTTTGCCAACAATTTCTTCGCGATCAACCTCGAACTGCACGATCTGATCTTCAAGAACAACTCCTCCGGCCGCAACGTCGTTACTCGTCGTGGCCAGCCTGTGACCAGTGCGGACTTGCAGTGGACGAACAACTGGATAGTGGGGTTGAACTTCATGTTCTTCCTTCCCGCCCAGGTCAAAGTCAGCCACTAGCTCTCCCTGAACGCCGGGCTAGGAGGCTGTCGTGTCGCAGAAGAGGAAAGTTACGCTCTACTTCAACGCCGCGATGTTGTCCGAGACCCAAAGAGAAGCCCTCCGGCAGGATCGCTCCATCTCGTGGATCATCCAGGCCTCTTGGCGGATCGCCCGCGAGGCGGTGAAGCAGATGCCCTCTGCCGTGCAGCCCGCTTTGCATGCCGAGGATGGTGCTTCCCCGGTTCAAGCCGGCATATCCGGCACGGCCCCTTCTGGCCGTGCCGTAGCCGCTCGTACCCAGGCGTAGTACCGCTTAGTGGGCCGCCCAGCCGAACGATGGGCGGCACTTGTAGCTCTACTGGCAGGGGACTTCGGCCACCCCTTCACGCAACGGCCTGCACAGGGTGATGGGGCCGTCCGGAGCGCCGAAGCCAAACAGGATTCGGTCACCTGGCTGGCCTTCTACTCGCGTAGCGTAGGAGCCATCCTGGGCAGCGCGAACGATCGTCCCGGAGCCCATGTCAATGTTCGTCAGGTACACCCAGAGATCGCTCAACTCCGAGCTGGGCGGGCTGGTCACCTTCCAGTAGGTGTGCGTGACCCCAGCACTGTCGATCTCCGAAGTCGGCGAGCCGAAGGTTGGATTTGGGGGCGGAGGAATAGGGATGTACGGTGAGCCAACGGCCGGCGCGTTGCAAGCGACGCCAACGGTCAGCAGGAGCGGAAAAACCAGAGCCGCGGTCAAGCGCAAGAGCAATATGCTGCGGAGCAAGAGTTTCATGTCTGGATCCTCCGTCATGCAGGCGACGCGCCAACCCCTTCCTCTTGGAATCTTGACATATTGCCTTCGGGTTGCGCCAACCATCGTGTCACATGGTGGCAACTGAGTTGTCACATGGCGATGCGATACCGATGCAGTTTCTTTTGCAAACCGAAGCGCGATAGTCCAAGCGCCAGGGCCGCCTTGGTCTGGTTCCCGCTACACTTTGTCATGGCTTCGCGAATCAGCATCCGTTCGAGCCGTTCGACGCGAGGTCGCATGCGTATTCCGTCGCGCTCGTCGGCCATGACTGCCGCCGGATCGGATCCGGCCCGCACCTGGGGTGACAGGTCAGCAACCGTCACAGTCGCTCCAGAAAAAGCCGCCGCGCGCGTGGTCTCGTTTTCCAACTCGCGCACGTTCCCGGGCCAGCGATAGCAGCAAAGTTTTGCCATCGCGGCGGCCTCGACCGACTTGACGGCCGCACCGGCGCCCGCAGCCGCCTTCTGCATGAAGTGCTGCACGAGCAGGGGAATGTCTTCACTTCTCTCCCGCAGTGGAGGCAGCACGAGACGGACGACGGAGATTCGGAAAAAGAGGTCCTGCCGGAACTTGCCCTGCTCCACCAGACGCTCCAGATCTTTGTTGGTCGCCACCAGGACACGGACGTTCACCTTCTGCGGGCGCTCACCTCCCACACGGTGGAATTCGCCGTCCTGGAGCACACGCAGCAGCTTGCCCTGCATGGCAGGTGACATTTCCGCGAGCTCGTCGAGAAACAGGGTTCCGCCGTCTGCTACTGCGAACAGCCCGCGCGCCTCTCGATCGGCACCGGTGAAAGCGCCCTTCACATGGCCAAAGAGCGTGGTTTCAAGCAGCGTTTCGGGAATCGCCGCGCAGTTCTCGGAGACGAAGGGTCGGTCCCGGCGAGGGCCGTTGAAATGTATGGCACGCGCGACTAGTTCCTTGCCGGTTCCGCTCTCACCCTCGATGACCACGGGCAGAGCCGTGTCGGTCACGCGGTCGAGCAGATGGAACAAGTCCAGCATGCGTGGCGTCTGCCCCACGATCTGGTGATAGTCGTAGCGCAAGGCGGCCACTTGGCGACTCTCTTTCAGCTCTTCGCGAACGCCTTGCAGCGCCTGCTCCTGGACGTGCAGTTCATGCTCCAGACGCCGGTTCAGGGCCTGGACCTGGTTTTCTCGGCGGCGAAGCTCCGCCACCAACCGCGCATTCTCGATGGCGATGGCGCCCTGCTCGGCGAAATCCATGACCATGGCCAATGCCTCGTCATCGAAAACGCCATTGCGCAGACGATGGTCCACGTAGATCGTCCCGACCACGTTCCCCTTGACTGACAAGGGCACCGCCAGCACCGAACGAAGATGCAGATCGCTCACCGAGGCCGCCTCCCGGAAGCGCCGATCGCCCGCGGCATCGACGGTGACCACCGGTTGCCCGGTTTCGGCGGCTTGTTTGGCGATGGAGCGAGACAGGACGAAGTCCGGCGCGTCCAGGGTGGTCTGGTCGATGTTGCGCGCCACCTTCACCACCAGTTCACCCGAGCTGTCTTTGAGCAGGAGAAAACCCCGTTCCGCGTCCGTCATCTCGATCGCGGTGTCTATGACGGCTTCGAGCACACGCGAAAGGCGCAGGTCGCTGTTGAGTCGCTTGTTGATGCGAGCAAGGCGGCGCAGCCGGCCCTCGGCCCTCGCTGCCCGTTCGACCAGGAGTGCCGTGGCGTTTCGCGCGTCGCTGGACAGCAGACTGAGCGAAGGCGCCTCGGGATCATGGTCGAGGCCGGAGCGATACTGCGTGGGCGTGTTCATCTTGACCTCCTCGAAGATGCGCGCGGCGCGGGTCCGTTCATCTGAAGCGCGGGCGTCACCGACCCGACTGAAAAGCCGCGATGCCATCTGGGCCACGCGCCATGCGGCGGGCCGGCGTCCTTGCGCGATGGCCACATCTGCCAGATCCGACAGGCGACGGCCGAGTTCCCGATCCGTTTCGGCGGTTCCCGGTGGCAGGGCCAAGACGATACGAGCCTGTGCCAGCGCAAACATCTCATCGCCCGAGGACGGGGCGCCTGGCGATGCAGCCGGGTCCGCAGTGGTCGAGCGGATCCGGCGCCATGCGATGAGGGCTTCCGCGGCCTGTCCCGCCTCAGCCAGGGTCTCGGCCCGGGCGAGAGCGCTGCCGTCGGCCATGGGTTGGTTCCCTGCACGCGCAAAAGCCTGTTCGGCTGCGAGGTAGAGGGGCAAGGCGGTGCGAGGCGCGCCCTGGCGGCGCGCGATGTCGGCATCGAGAGATGAAGCATAGGCCAAGAAAGCCTCTGCCTTGGTAGCGCCCGCCTCGTCGCGCAGGCGACGGGCTGTGCGGCTGGCGGCCTCCAGGTCGCCGAGCTGAAGGAGAAGCAACCCTGTGTTGTAGAGAGCCAGGGCGAGATCGGTCGCGATGCCCAGACGGCCGAGATCACGGAGCGCGCGGCGGAGAGCATCGAGCGCTTCGCCGAACTGGCCCGTGTCAGCCAGGACACAGCCGAGGTTAAATACCGCGGCTGCCTGGCCATGGATGTCGTGAAGCTCGTCGCACCTTCGCGCAGCCTCTCGATAGGATTGGGCGGCAGGCGTGGGCTGGCCCGTCATCTGCCAGTACAGACCACGCAAGGCCGCCACGCGGGCACCGAACGGCCTGTCGGGGGAAGCCTCGGCCGTCTTCTCCAACGCAGCGATGAGCGAGTCTGCTTCGGGGAGGCGCCCGGCATAGGTCAGCGCCAAGGCCGCCGCCTCCCGCGCGAAGAGCCCCACGTCGGAAGTCTCGTGCAACGCCGGCTCGACCGCCTGCAGGGCCTCCGCGTAGAGGCCGCAGGACACCAGAAAACGGGCCAGCCGCGCGCGCAGCCGCAGAACCTGGGAGCCCTGCCTCTTTCCCAGCGGCCCCACCTCCGTGAGCGCAGTCTCAAGCACCTGTCGGGCGGCAACGGGATCCCCGCGCCGTCCGAGCAGCCAGGCACGACGTTCTGCCAGCTCGATCCTGATCTCCATCGTCTCGTCCCATGGTGGCGCGTCCAACACGGCGAGTGCGTCGTCGTACTGGCCTACCAGCCCCAAAGCCGTGGCCCAGACGATGCGCTCAGCCGGCGTGCCGGTTTCCGGGTCGATAGCCCTTGCGCGCATCGCGAACCGTGCCACCTCCCCGAAGCGGCCGGCATCGCCGGCGGATCGCGCCGCGGCCCGGAAGCATGCAGCGGCCCGTTCTGGCTCTCCCAGCGCCAGGTGGGCCTCGGCACGCCGAGGATCTGACTCTGACAAAGGCTGGGTAGCCCGACGCGCGATGGGATGCAGCGACTGGTCGCGCTTTACGGCACGAAAAACCGCGGCCGCATGGGATTCCGTGGGAACCGTCGAGCCAGAGCCATCCAACCAACCGGCGGTCTGAGCCTCGCACGTCGCGGTGGCAATGTCGAGCTGGCCCCACTCGGCCAAGTCAGCGACCAACTTCGGCGTCTGGGCAAGCACCAAGACCGTAAGCCAGCCGCGGGTGTTGCGGCTCAGGCCGGCGAAGGTCGTGTCGAGGAGACGGCCGAAGTCGGCATCGTCTTCTTCGACCCGGAATGCCTCGGGCCGTCCTTCGCGGAGCTGTTGCACCCAGCGGCGCACGAGCAACGCGGCCGAAGCCGCAAGTCCGCCGGAGGCCTGCGCGATCTGCTCGACCACCTGGGATGTCGGCTCGCTCCCTGCCGCGCGACTGGCGAGAACACGGATATCCTCGGCCCCCAACCGCCCGACTTGAAGATCGACGACCCCGGCGCTGCGCAAGGCATGCTCGGTGGGCACCAGGACGAGCAGCCGGCCACCGGACGCTCCCCCCGCCACCGCCTCGGCGACCAGTTCCTCCTGCCGGCCGGGCGCAAGCACTAGGCAGAGCGGGCGTTGCCGCGCGCGCGTTTCAAGCGCATCGACCAGTGCGACCGTCCGGGCCTGTAGCGACCTGGCGGGCTCGTCCCAGGGTGGCACTGGCTCGGCAGTGCGGGCCGGCACGTCAGCCTGCACCGCGGCCAGCCCGCGCTCGTCTACGGTGAAGGATGGCAGCGTTTGCGATAGAAGGGCCAGGCGCACATCGCGTAGAACCCGCCGAATAAGCGTGCGGCGGCCTGACCCAGGTGGACCGGAAACGGTTACCACAGCGGCCGGGGCAGTTCCGTCTGCGAGTCGTTCCACCAGCGCCCAGAGCGCTTGCTCCTCCTTGGCGCGGCCGACGATGAGCCCCGCCAGGGGATCACCCGCGGGATGCGGAACGGATAGGTCCAGTTCAATCGGAGTTACACCGTCCGGAGGAATGCGGCGTATCTCCCGCAGCAGCTCGCGCGCGCTCGTAGGCCGCTTTTCGGCCGCAACGGCCAGCAAGCGTCCCAGAAGAGCGTCCCAATCTGCCGGCAGTCCCGGACAAAGCGAGGATGGCGCCAGAGGCGGGCCTTCCATGAGACGGCGAACAGCCTCCATCCCGACGCCGAACGGCGGCACGCCAGTCCACGCCGCATACAGGGTTGCTCCCAGGCTGAACAGGTCAGCCGCGGGGCCGCGCTCACCGACCAGAGCCTCAGGCGCGATGAATCCCAACGTGCCCGAGGCACCGGCAGCTATGGTCCCCGAGCCGTCGGGGCCTCCTGGGCGCACCAGCAGGCGTTCGGACAACCCAAGGTCGATGAGAACCGGACGACCCTGATGGTCGCAACGAACATTTGCGGGGCTGATGTCACCATGGAGGAAGCCGCGACTGTGGAGGTAGGCCACGGCGTCAGCCAGGTCTTCAGCCGCAGCGGCGAAACGAAGGAACCGATCCTTGCCGTGGGCGGCGTCCAGACTCGCCGCCAGATCGGGCCCCGCCAAGTGGTCGGTCACCAGGAAAAGTCGGCCGGCCAATGCCCCCTCGGCAATGCGTCCCGTGTCCCGAACCCTGACGATGCCGCGGTGGCCAAGCTCACTCAGACGGCCAAACTCATCGAGCAGGCGTGTGATGGCTGCTAGCTCCAAGTCAGCGGAGAAGAGCTTCACCGCACAGGTTGCGTGGTCGGCCAAATCCTCGGCAGCGTAGACCTCGCTGCTGGCTCCTACCCCGAGTCTCTTGCCGAGCTGATAGCGTTCCGCGACAATGGGCCAGGGACGCTCACCAGCCCCATACGATGTGCCAACTTCATTGACCACTACCACAGAGGCTCATTATACGATTTCCAACGACTTTTGGAAGCCGGCCTAGTTTGTTGTCACAGTAGACGCAACGACCCTGGTGCTGTGAGTCATTCAAGGGGTGCTCGACTTGGCGGGGCTCTGGCTCTGAAGGCGCAGGAGCGCCGCCTTCGCCATGTTCCTGATCTCTTCATCCTCATGTGCATCGGCTACGAAGCCCAGGTAGTCGACGGCCTCCTGGCCTCCAAGGGCTGCGAGGGCATCGATGATCTTGCGCAGCTCACGCCGGTCCTTCATCGACTTGGTCTTGGTCAGTGCGGGGACAGCGCGCGGATCGCGCAGCTCGACCAGCGCGCCGAGTGCGGCGTCCCGGACGGTTTCTTCATCGTCGGAGAGGAGCGTGACCAAGGCAGGAATCTCATCTCGCATCCCGCGCGTCGCTACCACCCGAATCGCATCCAGGCGCATCTCGCCGGGTGCGGACAGGGCCGCGGCAAGGGTCTGGCGGTCGGCAGACCACAGCTTCTGGCGCGCGACGTAGGCGGCCAGCAAGTCGCCGACCGCGCGTTCTGCCAGTCGCTGAAACACCGCCTTCTTGTCCGGCTGCGTGTCCGGGTCGTAGAGCATCTCGGCATTCGCCTGAACGTCTTCGCCAAAGTGCGAAGGAGCCACGTCGGCAGGGCGAGTCGACACCTGCAGCCGGACACCAGCTCTAGCCGCGGCCCTGCCGTCGGCTCGCACCAGTTCCATGGATAGGGAGATGCTGATCCTCGCCACCGGCGTGCCGGGTTTGCCGCTTTCTAGGACTTCGCCGGCGAAGATCCCCGCCTGCAAGAGCTGTGATCGCGCCTGCCTCGCCAGCGTGTCCCGGTCGACTAGGGAAGACTCGTCACCTGCTCCTTCCGTGGACGTGATGGCCAGAGGTCCGAGCCACAAGGGCGGTTGACTCTTCACGCTCGGACGCTTGCAGGCGACGGCTACCAGCGGCAGCAGTGCCCAGACGGCGCACCGGATCCACCTACACGACAAGCTCATGCACGCTGGGACCGGGCGCCGCCCCGACCAACGCCCGCCGGCGCAAAACCGCCTCCTGCGGGCAAGGACTCGCTCTCTTCCCCGAGACCAACTTCACTCGGTGGCTCGGCAAGAGGGATCGGGGTCTCATCGAGTCGCCTGGAGAGAGCCAGTGAAATCAGTCGCAGAATTACGTCTTTGTAGGAGAGCCCGCCCGTCTTTGCCGCGCGGGAGAAGCCGCCCGCCAGGTCGGAGAGATCACAATTGGGGTTCACGTCGATGACGTAGGGCGTGCCATCGGCGGACAGGCGAATGTCCATCCGGCCGTAGTCCCGCAGACCGATGGCGCGAAAGGCGTCAAGCGCCGTCTGTGCCACCTTGTCTCGCAGTTGAGGTGAAAGCCCTTCACAGCGGACCGGCCGGGTGCCCTTGTACTCAACCGAATCTTCCACCCACTTGCCTTCGAACGACACGATTTTGGGCCGGTCTGACGGCATGGCGGAGAAATCGATCTCGAAGAACGGGAAAATCTGGAGATCGCCGTCAACCCGTCCCAGCAGGGACACGTAGATCTCGCGTCCTTCGATGTACTCCTCGACCAGCGCGGGCTGGTGGTAGTGCTCGAGGATGTGGAGAACACGCTCGTTAAGCGCCGCTGCATCGGTGACCACCGACGCCCGGGTGATCCCGACCGAGGCGTCCTCGCGCGCCGGCTTGACGATGACGGGAAATCGTAGGGCCAAACCGGCCAAGTCGCGTTCCCCCGACACGAGGGAACCTTGCGGCACCGGAATTCCACGGGCGGCAAGGACGTCCTTCACCTTCTCTTTGCGCAGGGCCAAAGACAGGGCAAATGGCCCCGAGCCCGTGTAGGCGATCCGCTCCAACTCCATGAGCAGCGGCAGGAGGCTCTCGAAGCGGTTGTCGCCATGGATCGACTCGCAGAGGTTGAACACAGCGGCGGGTCTGCGCGCGCGCAACTCGCCCACTGCTCCCGCCACATCTCCGGTCACGCCCAGACCGGAGGCATCGTAGCCGTTCGCGTTCAGGATACGAACAATGTGGTCCGCAATCTCTTTCACATCTTCACGCGCCTTGTTCTCGGGATCCGCTTCGGCTCCCTCGAAGTCGCGATTGTAGATGACTACGATCCGCGGACTGGTCCGTGCCTTCACGATGCTTCCATCATTCTAGTGACTGGCGCCGTCCCATTGCAACCAGGAACACGCACCTCCCGTAGTTGTACACCAAAGTTCTTCTCAAACAAGCCGATGAGAGATCGCGCGACCACTTCCGGTGGCGGCGCGCTGCCGATCTGTCGGGCCAACGACGTGACACCCGCAGTTTGCAGACCGCACGGGATGATGGTCGAGAAGCCGTCCAGTTCGGTGGCAAGATTGAGAGCGAACCCGTGCGTGGCGATCCGATGTCGCACGTGTACGCCGAAAGCACAAATCTTCTCGGTCCCCAACCACACCCCGGGGCTCGACCCGCGCCACTCGGCCGCAAGTCCGAGGCTGGCAAGCCAATCGACGATGCTGGTGGCCATGGCCTGCATATGCGCGCGCACGCCTCGGCGCAGCCGAAAGATGGGGTAGCCCACCAGCTGGCCCGGTCCATGAAAGGTCACGTCACCTCCCCGTGTTGTCCGGCACAGGTCGATGCCCCGCGCGCGCAGAGCAGGGATGGGCAGCAACACGTGCGCCGGGTCGGCATGCCGGCCCAACGTGATCACGGCCGGGTGCTCGAGCATCAACAGGGTTTCCCGCCTGCGGCCAGCCAGGATTTCGTCCCGGATCTCCTCTTGTATCTGCAGCGCGGGCCCATAGGGAACCCGACCCAACCAGGTCCAGTCGGCCACGGCATCCGCCTCGGGATGGCAGCCGGCGGCCACAGTGGCTAGCCTTCCGAGATTTCGGCGAAGAAGTCGGCGTCGACGAATTCGACGTTGACCACGGCGCCGATGACACCGATCCCGTGGCGAACACAGGTCTCGGCCATCGCTGGACCATCCACCACATCCACCGGCGCACCCGATTGCTTCCATTCCGCAATGGCGTCGTCGGCCAACCGGCCGGCAAGCACGAGCACCCCTTCGTCCTGGTTGCGGGCACGGATGCCCGCGCGCAACTCGCCCAGGGCACGGCGGCCTGCGGCCGCGGCGCCTGGTCGCAGGGCGATGAGACAGCGCGAGGGCCTGAACCCACGCCCTCGCAACGCCTCGAGGTATATTGTGCCCTCGACCCGCTTGACAAAAGTAGCCGGACCGAAGCCCTCACGCTGCAGAAGGACGCGGGCCACTGCTTCGAATGCTGCCGGACTCAGATCCGCCAAGCGCTGCTCAAGGGCGGCCAGCGTGCGCTCGCGCAAGGCACGCCTGGCCTCGCCCAGAACGAACTCCGCTCGTTCGAGATCACTGTCCGGGGGCCGGCGAGTCAAGGCGTATAGGCCGCTGCCCGCGGGTCGCACACGAGGGCGCTGGCCAGCACGTAGCCTCTCCTTGCCCTCGGCCGCAAGAGCGGCTCGCATGACCCGCCATGCTTCGTTGGGCTCGCCATGGATAAGCCGCCGGCGAACCGCCGCATCTGCGATCTGACGCACATGCAACCCGCGGCCGGGAGCCTGACTCTTCAGGATCTCGATGGCCGCATCGATGGGCGAGGTGATCTTGCGCCCAGGCTGGGCTGGCGTCCCAGAAGTGCCCTCGCCCGCAAGCGAGGCCGCCTGAGCCGCACCGTCGCTGGGGCCGGGTGTTGGGCCGGAGGAGCCTGGCAGCTCGGCTCGGGCGGCGGGGTCACCAGCGGAGGCAACGGCTTCGTCTCTACCTGCGCCGATCCCTTCCGGCTTCGCACCCACCTGCTCGTCGCTCTCGGCGCTCACGTCCTTCGGGGTTCCGCCCTCATCGCCGTCATCGGTGGGCGCCTCTGCCTCGCTCTGCTCCTCTGCCTCCATTTGCTCCGAGTCGCCTTCCAGTACCCCACTCTCAGCCAATGCGGCCGCGCGCGCCTCGGGGGACAGCGAACCGGTCTCGGGCTCTTCGGGCGCTTCGCCACTCTCGCGCTCCTCCGCATCCACGACTGGGGTTACGCCCTCGCTGGCATTTCCCCCTGAAGCGTCGCTCGTCGCCACAGCTTCACTCGGTGCATCGCCGCGCCCGCGCCGCCGTCCCCGTCCTCCCCGCCGTCGCCGACGGCCGCCGCGTGCTTCGCCTGCAGCCGCCGGACTTTCGCTCTTCTGCGACTTCTCAGGTATGGCTTCGGGCTCGGCAGGGGCCTCTGGATAGCGCAGTAACCCGAAAACCCCCGGTTTGACCCGCACGAAGGGATTGCCCGGGGCCTTCTTCACGGCGCCGGTAAGCTGGGTTTGCATGGTGACTTCGGGAGTTCGCCCCACGAAAGTCAGGAGCTTGCGCTCCATGGCCTTTCCGGTGAGTTCCTTGAAGTGAAGGGGACGGCGTTCGCGCCTTAGAATTTCGAGGGCTGCTTCCAGAAAGGTCATGACGATCTCGTCTCTACCACAAACTGCGCACGCGTGGCGTTGGGGTGTTACGGCTGGGCAAAAAGTGGGTATTTTTTTTGACGATACTCGCCGCCGGCGTTACCCGTGAGGGATGAGTTCTGCGCGCAAGATTGGAGTGCTTCTCGGCGGACTTTCCCTGGAACGGGACGTCTCCGTGCGGGCCGCCGAGGCCGTCGTGTCGGCCTTGCGCCAATGGGGCCATGATGCCCAGGCTCTCTTCGTCGATCGTCACGTCGACATGGCCCTGCGTCAGTCAGGGATAGACGTGGCTTTCTTGGCCGTGCGCGGCCGCTGCGGCGCTGACGGCTGCCTGCAGGGCCTGCTGGAGATGCTCGCGATCCCCTTTACCGGTTCAGGCGTGCTGGCCTGCAGCCTGGCCATGAACCGAGCGAAGACGAAGGAGGTCCTGCGGCTGCGCAATCTGCCCACCGCGCCCGCCTACCTGATTCGTGCCCAGCAACAGGAAAGCCTCAACGACATTCACGGCGCTTTTGGCTTCCCCGCGGTGGTGCGGCCGGTGAGCGCGACCCTGCTCTTCGGTGGCACCCTGGTACGCGACGAAATGGAGCTGGAGAGCGCCATCGAGGATGTGTTCGCTCTGGACGACGAGGCCTTGGTTGAGCGGCTCGTGCCGGGAAGACCAATCTGCGTGCCGGTGCTCAACGGCCAGGCCCTTGGTGCCGTGGAGGTGTCCCGAACCGGGTGTTGGGCTACCCAGCCGTCGGCCAGCACGCGCAGGCAAGAGATCTGTGCGCCCGCTCGCTTGTCGCCCACGCGCGAGGCTTCGGTATTGCGCCTTGCAACCCAAACCTACGAGGCCCTGGGCTGCGAAGGCCCGGCCTGTGTCGAGATGGTGGTCAGCGAACGGCTCAACGAGAACATCGTGGACGTGGATTCCGCGCCGCTGCTGTTGCCCGGAGCCCCGCTCCCCCGCATGGCGCACGAAGCTGGCTTGCAATTCGACGGGCTGATCGAGGAGATCTTGGCAGGCGCCCGCCTGCGAGCCCACGGCGTCCGACGCAACCGGCGTACGGCCCACAGGACGTTCGAGGGTCCGGACCGCCGAGCGGATGGGGCGCTGGCCGCTCACTAGCACCGATCTTGGAAAATCCTTGACCGGTGGAGATTGCCGGTCCCGGGGCGGGTCCGGCGGACGGAGGAAGGAGCCGCTCACCCAACTACGAGTTTTCGAGAGGCGGTACAAGCGGTACCATGGTGCCGCTTGCGCCCTACAGCCCGCCGTCTCATCTTTCTTGGAACCGCCGCCCTGGCCATCCTGATCATGGTGCCGGTCGGCATCGGGCTGTGGAACAAGTGCCTTGTGCCGTGGCTTAGAGCCCACTTGGAACGGGCGATTGGGCGTCGTGTTCGGGTAGACAGCATTGGCATAGGGGGGCTGCGCACGCTGGTCGCGCATGGCGTGGATGTCTTCGGGGAGCCTCCGTTCGATTCGGAGCCGATGGTGCGTGCGGAGCGTATCGTCGTGCGACTGGGCGGCCCGGCACATGGATTCTGGGAACCCGCCGAGGTGACGGCGGACGGTCTGGACGTCGAATACCTGCGCACCGGAGCAGCCGACAATGTTTTCGGACAGCCGTCGACAGCGGGACCGTCCCCCGCTTCGGGCAGTCGGCGTCCTTTCCGCGAAGGGTCGGTTGCGCTTGTCGTCCGAAGGGCGTGGGTGCATGGTGCGGTGGTTCTGCCGGGCGGATTGCGGGTCAGTTTTCGCACGCCCGATGCCAGCTTCCAGCGCACGCCCCAAGGTCGGGAATCGGTACTGGTGCGAGATCTGGTCGTCGAGGTGGGCGCAGCCGCGACCCTGCGCTTGCCCGAGCTGGTGGTTGAGAGCGCGCGCGGGATGCCGGTGACTGCGACGGGGCGGCGGGTCAGTCTGGCGATCCCCGGCGGCGGCGTTCTCGCCGAGGACGCGACGGTCGCGGCACGCCTAGTTGGGCAGGACCTGTCCGTCGAGCTTCGCAGGGACGATCCCGAGGGGTCATCCCCGGGTCTGCGCATCTCGTACCGGACGGCGGGCGAGGTGGCTGACCTGCAGGTGGAGGTCCGCGATCTGGCCTTGCGTGCGCTCGGTGTCGTGACGGAGCCGCGGGGGGTGGGATTGGATGAGGCACGCGCCGATCTGCGCCTCGTGACATCGTTCGACATGGAACGACGGCGCGTCCTCTTTCAGCTCGACAGCCAGCTGCGCGGGCTGGAGGTGCACCATGTGGCGGTGGACCGGACCCCCTGGCGCGACGTGGGCCTGGAAATCCACGCCAGTGGCCAGGTGGCAATCGCGGCCGGCCGGGTCGACATCGAATCAGCCGAGGTGCGCGCGTTCGGTGCGCAACTGAACGCCAAGGGCTGGGCCGAGCTGCTGGGAACGCCCCGGGGCGAGATCACCATCAGCACGCCGCCCGCAGCACCCTTGGCGTGCGCGTCCCTGCTCGCCTCAGCTGCTCCGCCCGTCCGGCAGGCATTGGAGGGCCTCTCTCTCGGCGGGAAGCTGGGCGTGTCCGTCGCCTTTTCTTTCGACGCGGCTGCCTGGGAAACCCTGACCCTCGACGTCCGTGTCAACCCCCGCTGTACGGTCAAGACTGAACCACACGTGCTGGCCAGCTTGACACCCGCCCTGCTTCAGGGAACGCCAACCGGTTCGCGGGCGCCGCACCTCCCTCTGGGCAAGGACAACCCAGATTTTGCCTCATTGGCCGAGATGCCAAGACACCTCCCGGCGGCCTTCCTCACGTCTGAGGATAGCCGTTTCTTCGTGCACAACGGCTTCGATATCGAGATGATTCGTCATGCTCTGGTGCAGGATCTCGAGACTGGGACTTTCGGACGCGGCGCCAGCACGATCACCCAGCAACTGGCCAAGAATCTGTTCCTGGCTCCCCATCGAACTCTGGCCCGAAAACTGGAGGAAACGGTGCTGGCGTGGCGCCTGCACAACCTTCTCGGGAAGGAACGTATCCTCGAGCTCTACTTGAACGTGATCGACCTCGGTCCCGGAATTCGCGGCGTTCGGCAGGCTGCGCGGGTCTACTTCGGGAAGGAACTGCACCAGCTCCGGCCCATCGAGTCTGCCTACTTGGCGGCCCTGACGCCCAACCCGCACGTGCTGGCGCGGCGTTTTCGCGATGGCCATGTGGACGACGGTTGGCTGCAGAGACTCCATGATCTACTGGCGATGATGAGGCGTAGCGGCCGTCTCACGGCTGCGGAGCTTGCCGCGGCCCGGGGAACCAAGCCGGCGCTGCGCAGGATTGACAAAGAGTTCACGACGCACCCGGCGCCGTAGTGGTAATCTTGTTGCCATGAGGTTCCTTCGAAGTGTTGCCCTGGGCCTGGCAGCCTTGCTGGTGCCATCGCTAGCGGCGGGTTCGCTTGTCCAGGCCTTGGACCTTGCTGAGTTGACCGCGCGAGCTGAACGCATCGTCGTCGCGCAGGTCGTATCAGCAAGAAGCGAGTGGGATGCCTCGGGCCGAAACATCCACACGCGCATCGAGATCAGGGTCGAGGAAGCTTGGAAGGGCTCGGATGCTCCTGACCAACGCCTGGTCATCGTTCAGCCGGGAGGCACCGTGGGCGATATCGAAATGCTCGTCCACGGCATGCCCAGTTTCGCGCCGGGCGAGAAGGCGGTGCTGTTTCTCGCCGGCCAGGGTACGCCCCGAGTGGTGGGAATGAGTCAGGGCAAGCGCCCCCTCCGTTGGGATGGCACGGCCAAGCGCTGGGTGGCCGAATCCGCAGAGCATTCCGCGGTCGTGCGACGTGATTCCCACGGCGGGCTGCAACCGGCCCTACCTGAGCCGGCTGTGGCATTGGATGAACTTCGCCAACGAGTGCGCGCGCTGGTCAGGCCGTAGGAGAACCGGGGCATCCTCCATGAATACCCGAACCGTTCTGGTGACCAACGCTCTGCTGCTAACCCTGTCTATTCCTGCCTCGGCCTACGTGCGCACGACGACCACCGCGGGCGTGCCCACGGCGTGGAAAGCGCCCTGCGTGACCGTGGAGTTCTCATTGGGCGCCCCTCCGCCCGAGTTGGAGGCTGAGGGATACTTCAGCGCGGCTCAAGCAGCGGGCGCGGCCTGGAGTCAGGCCTCGCTCGATGGGGTTCAACAATGTAGCAACGTGCTCTTCAACGTGGTCTCTGTCCCCGATGTCGCCGGCCCGGTGGGCATGGACCAGCACAATCGATTGATCTTCCGCCAAGACACGTGGTGCGCCGATCCCCTGCCCAGCGATGGCTTCTGCTACGACTCCAGTGCCCTGGCCATCACTTCGGTGTTCCAACGCAAGACCAGCGGCGAGATATTGGACGCCGACTTGGAAGTCAATGCCGTCAACTTCACGTGGGGAGACTACGTAGGACGTCCCGAGCTGGCCGGGCTCAAGACCCACGATTTCCAGGGCGCGGTCACCCACGAGTTCGGGCATATCATTGGGCTGGATCACACCTGCTTCATCCCGGGCGCGACTCGTTCGGACGGCACACTGGTGCCACGGCCAACGGACAACAACGGCAACCCCGTGCCTAATTGCGGCGCAGACAACCCGCCCTCCATCACGGAGACCACGATGTACGTCTCGGTTGCCACGCCCGGTGCAGAAGTGGAGATGCGCAGCTTGTCACCAGATGACGTGCAGGGCGCATGCGACATCTATCCCTTCACGGCTAGCTCCGCGTGCGGCGGATCCGGCACCTGTTCCAGCCCCGCGTGCCTCCCTCCGTCGGGATCTGGCACTACATCAGGCGGCGGCGGTTGTTCCTACACGGCCCGACCAGGACCTGGCTCTATGGCCTGCGTGCTGGGACTCCTCGCGATGGCAATGCTGGCCCGGCGTCGGCGCTAGCCGCGCGGGGCGCCAGCCGGAACTCCACTGGATCCGGATTCCCGAGTGCACGCACCAGGGGGATGGCCTGGGGCGCATGGCCTTGGGCTTGCGCGGACATCGCGTACTCTCCCACCGGCACACGGATGAAGAACTGGCCTTGCGGGTCGGATGTGATCCGGATAGCGGGTCGCGCCGGCTTCCCGGCAGCACGGGCTTCCACCTGAGCGCCATCGAGGGCCTGGCCATTCTGGTCCAGCACGCGTCCCGAGAGCAGGACTCCGGTTTGCACGACGACATCACCAAGAGCCCGTGCATCGCCCGGGGCAAGGAGGAGTGGATCGAGTCGCAAGGGCAGCTTGTCGGCCGGTGAGACCTGAAGGCGAGAGGGTCCCGGAGCCAATCCCCTGACCTCGAAGCGTCCCTGCGCATCGGAAAGCGCAGTGCGAATGCTGCCCTGGCGCGCCACCGAGCCCGGCGGCAACTCGGCTGCCTCGGCCGCCGTGGGCAAGGCGCCCGGGAGGACGATCATTTCGTCCTTGCCCCCGACCAGCCCCACCACGGACACGGGCGCTGCGCGCAGTGGAAAGCCATTCTCGTCGAGCACCCGGCCCGATACGGTGGCTGCCCGCGCGAGTCTGGGGGCAACCTGGACCCTGCTCCCGGCGCCAAGCAAGATCTCCGGCGCATCCAGCAGGATGTGGCCTTCAAGCCGGGCGACAACCTGGTAGCGACCCGGCCGCATCGGCCCGACGGTGAACTTGCCTTCCTGGTCCGACTGGCAAGTGACGGGTAGGTCATCGGATGGCGTGGTCAGCACATCCACAGTGGCCCCAGAAAGGTTCCGGCCCATGTCGTCGCACACCCGGCCCTCCACGAATGCGCCCGGACCCAGCAGCAACCGCAAAGGGGCCAGATGGCCTGTGCTTTCTTCGATCACCTGACTGGCTGCCGCTGACACCAGCTTGCCATGGGTGGCGCGAATCGCGAAACGTCCCAGACCCAGACCCGCAAACGAGAAGACGCCATGGCTATCTGCCACTGTCTCGCGCGGCCAGCGCAGGCTCGGCCCGCCCAGCACCACACGCGCCCCGGGTTCGGCGCGGGTCGGGGTGCCGAGCACGATGCCGCCCAGGCTGCGCCCCTCCCCTTCGAGAGAAAGGACGAACGATCCGGCATCTGGCCCGGTATCTGGCACGACTCGGTCGACTTCCAGCGTGCCGAAGCCAGCTGCCTCGGCCAGTAGGGTCCATGTCCCGGGCCGCATGCCGGTCAACACGAAGCGCCCCTCGGAATTCGAGCGCGCTTGAACCACGGAACCCTCGTTCTTGCCCTTGGGCCAGGCGATGACTAGGGCATCTGGTAGGGGCGTTCCGCCGCTATCCTGCACCACGCCGACGAGATCGACGGGCGAGGGTGTTTTTCGCGCTGGCGCCAGTACAGCATCTCCTAGCGCATTGCGCCTCGGCTCGGATTTTCGGCAAGCGAGCCCGCAGACTGCCACGAGGATGAGCCCCATCACCCCGAGAGTGACCAGGTTTGCTTGTCTGTGAGTGCTTGCGGCGCGCATCAGTCAGTGCTAATGGTACGCGCTTCCGGAGAACCCATGCCTGCGCAGTGTGCAATTTGCGGCAAACAGAGAAGAGTGGCCAACAACGTTAGCCACTCGAATATCAAAACCAAGAGCCAGCAGCGGCCGAACCTGCAGAACGTGCATGTCACGATCGGCGGCTCGCGAAAGCGGGTGCGCGTCTGCACTCGTTGTATTCGCTCCGGTTTCGTGGCCAAGGCCCCATAGCCTCGATTCGGCGTCGCATTCGGCGCTCTCAATTCAGCCTGCCACAGCCACGGCATCGATTTCGACCTGCGCCCCCTTGGGCAACGCTGCGACCTGCACGGTGGCTCGCGCGGGCGGAGCGCTTCCGAAATACGTGCCGTACGCCTCGTTCACGGCAGCGAAGTTCCTCAGGTCAGTGAGGTAGATAGTCGTCTTGACCACGGCGTCCAGTGACACGCCGGCCGCATCGAGCACGGCCGCCAGGTTCTGCATCACGCGGTGGGTTTCTTGTCTCACGTCGCCGCCGCCCACCAGCTCGCCGGTTTGTGGGTCGAGCGGGATTTGGCCCGAACAGTAGATGTAGCGCGCGCCTTGCGCGATCACGGCCTGGGAATAGGGGCCAATTGCGCGCGGGGCAGCGGAGGAGGAGACGATGTCTCGGATCACAGCCACATGATAGCAAGGGGCCTGGACAGGGCACGTTTTCGAGGATGCCATGTTGCCAAGCAGGCCCTGGCGGCGGTACCGTTCCCAGCGTGAGATCTGCCACGCGTCCGCGGCGCCGGAATGCCGAACCCGAGACCGCGGCATCGCTGATGTCGGCTGTTGTGGCGAGCATCGGCGGTGAGCACCGAGCGCGCGAGCAGCGTATCTTCGCCGCATACGAGCAGGCGGTAGGAGGTCCGTTGCGCAAGCACACCAGGGCAGAGCGCCTGCACGAGGGCACGCTCTTCGTGCGCGTGTCGAGCTCTGCGCTGGCCCACCAGATCACCCTGCTCAAGCGTGAGATCCTGACACGCATGCAGCCGCTCGTGGATCCCGGGACGGTCACGGACCTACGTACCCGCGTGGGTCCGCTGGACGCGCGCTAGTTCCGCCTTTCGCAAGTTCGTAGCCGGTTGCAGTCTCCCCTACCGAGGCCGGGACCGGAAGCCCCAATTCGGGGGCTTCGGGACGGACAGCCCACCCCACCCCGCCACCCCACTCGCTTCGCGCGCACCCTCGCCGGATTCGGTTTCGGCCGTCGACTCCGGGGCCGGAACCGGCTCCCGGCGCAGGTCGCTAGCCCAGCGCCGCGCGCAGGTCCGCGACAAATGCCTCCACCGCCGGCACCGGATCGCGACCCGCGCTCACGGCTCGCTCGATGACCCGAACCGCAGCGCTGCCCACAACCACACCGTCGGCGAACCCGGCCACCGCCCGCGCGTCGGCCGGCGTGGCAATTCCGAAGCCTACCGCGACCGGCAGCCGGCCGCCGGACAGTTCTCGCACCTGCCGCACGCGTGCGGAAGCTTCACCCAGGTTGGGAAGCTGACTGCCCGTGATGCCGGTCAGGGAAACGTAGTAGAGGAAGCCGCCCGCGACGGCGGCCGCGGCCTTCACCCGATCGGGCGTGGAGGTGGGCGCGATGAGCGGAACCAAGTCCAGGCCCTGCTGGGAAAGGGCCTGGGCCAGATCGGGATCTTCGTCGGCAGGCCAGTCCACGCACAACGCACCGTCGGCGCCAGCCTGCTTGGCCTGGGCGGCAAATTTCACGGTGCCGCGCACGAAGATCGGGTTGGCGTAGCCGAAGAGCACGATGGGAACGTCCGAATTTTCGGCGCGCACGGCCCGGCACAGGTCGAGGGCCGCGGCCATTCCCCCGCCCGCAGCCAGTGCCCTGCGCATGGCCGCTTGGATGGCCGGCCCGTCAGCCGATGGATCGCTCCACGGCACGCCCAGTTCCAGCACATCCGCGCCGGCTCGCGCCGCGGCCAGCAGGAGGCGGCGGCTGGTTTCGAAATCGGGGTCGCAGCCCGTGAGGTACAGGACAAGCGCCTTGCGGCCTTGCGACCGAGCCTTGGCAAACGCGCCGGCTATGCGCGAGCTGAACGGCGCTGGCGCGTCCGTCATGACGACACCTCCGCGCCGAAGTGCTTGGCTATGGTGCCCATGTCCTTGTCGCCGCGGCCAGAGATGTTGATGATCACGCTTGCCCCGTCGGGGAGTTGCTCAGCCACGCGCGACAGTCCTGCCACCGCGTGCGCGCTCTCCAGAGCCGGTATGATGCCCTCGCAACGGGCCAGCAAGCGACACGCGGCTAGCGCCTCCTGGTCGGTGGCCGACAGGTACAGGGCGCGTCCCGTGTCGCGCAAGTAGCTGTGCTCTGGCCCAACCCCCGGGTAGTCGAGGCCAGCCGAAATGGAGTGGGCCTCGGCTATCTGGCCGTCGTCGTCGCACAGGACGTACGATCGCGCGCCGTGCAGGACGCCCGGCCGGCCCTTGCCCAGGGTGGCTGCGTGGTGGTTGGTGTCGATACCCTCGCCCGCTGCTTCGACCCCGAAGAGCCGCACCCCGGGATCGTCGATGAATCCGCGAAACAGGCCCATGGCGTTGGAGCCTCCGCCAACGCAGGCCAGGCATGCGTCGGGAAGTCGGCCGGTGGCCGCCTGAATCTGGGCGCGCGCCTCGCGGCCTATCACCGACTGCAATTCGCCCACCATGGTCGGATAGGGATGCGGGCCAGCGACGGTTCCTAGCACGTAGTGCGTGGTTTCCACGTTGGTCACCCAGTCGCGCATGGCTTCGTTCATGGCGTCTTTCAGGGTCGCGGTGCCGTCCTTGACCGGGTGGACCGTGGCCCCCAGCAACTTCATGCGAAAAACGTTGAGCGATTGGCGCTCCACGTCGATTGCGCCCATGTAGATCTCGCACGGGATGCCGAACAGGGCGCACACGGTGGCCGTGGCAACGCCGTGCTGGCCGGCCCCGGTCTCGGCGATCACGCGCTTCTTGCCCAGGCGCCGAGCCAGCAGGATCTGGCCCACGCAGTTGTTCAACTTGTGCGAGCCGGTGTGGCAAAGATCCTCGCGTTTCAGAAACACGCGCAGACGGCGGCCCTGGGTCTTTGCCACATGGTCAGCCAGCCGCGTCGCCTCGGTCAGTGGCGTGGGCCGGCCGACATACTCGCGTAGCAACCGGTCCAATTCCCCGCGAAACGTCGGATCGCGCGAAAAGCGCTCCCAGGCAGCCGTCAGCTCTGCGAGGGCGGGCATCAAGGTTTCGGAGACGTAGCGACCTCCGTAGGAACCAAATCGACCAGGGGATTGCGGAACTGTGGACATCTGAGTGGCGCCACTATATGCCTTGGTGTAATCCGCGGTTCAACCATCGGCTCGCGCATCATGTCGACAAAACAAGATCCCAGTACGACCTTCGACCCCAACCAACGCACGCTCTGTGCGGACGGCTCTTGTATCGGTCTTCTAGGCAGTGACGGGAAGTGCACAGTTTGCGGCATGCTCGGATCTGAAGGGACTGGGGTGGCGCCGGCCGCGCGCCCGCTGCCCACCCCCAAGCCGGAGGTCGATAGCGAGACAGGGGAGACCACCGTGTCTGACGCCGAAGTGGCCTTTGACCCCAAGCGCAGGCTCTGCCCTGACGAGGCCTGCGTCGGCGTGATCGGCAGCGATGGCGAGTGCAGCGTGTGCGGCCGTCGGGGCTAGTTTCCTGAGCGCAAGCGGATGCCAGGTGGGCAGTGTCTGCTGCGGCGGAACGTTCTGCTCTGGCGATTGCGTTGGCACTAGTGGCTCCGGCGGCCGGTCCCGGAATCGGAATCGTCCCACCGGCCCCGCCGCCGCCCTGCTTAGACCGCCAGCACGATCGAGCCGGTCGTCGCACGTGCCTCCAGCGCCGCATGGGCTGAACCGGCTTCGCGCAAAGCGAACTGTTGCGGCGGCTGGATGCGTACGGCGCCTGAGCGCACGACCCGGAACAGATCGTCGGCCATGCGACGCAGGGTCTCGGCGCTGGCGGCGTAGGTGCCCAAGGTCGGGCGGGTCAGATACAGTGATCCCTTGACGCTGAGGGCGGTGATGTCGAACGGGGGAACCAAGCCGGAAGACTGACCGAACATGACCAGGAGACCGCGGGGCTGCAGACAATCCAGCGATCCGGCAAACGTATCCTTGCCCACCCCGTCGTAGACCACGCGCACCCCGCGTCTCTCCGTGATCTGGCGCACGCGCTCGACGAAGTCTTCGCGCGTGTACACGATGACATGATCGCAGCCGTTGGCCCGCGCCAGCACCGCCTTTTCGTCGCTGCCCACCGTCCCTATCACCGTGGCGCCCAGATGCTTGGCCCATTGGCAGGCGATCTGCCCTACCCCACCGGCTGCGGCGTGTATCAGGATGGTGTCGCCAGGCTCAAGGCGCGTGGTCTGCAACAGCAGATACTGCGCGGTGAGGCCTTTCAGCATGATGCAGGCGGCAGTTTGATTGTCGATTTCGTCAGGCAAACGCACTAGGCGCTCGGCCGGCACCAGGCGTGCCTCGGCGTACGCCCCCACCGGCCCGGTGGCGCACGCGACCCGATCACCCGGCCGCAGCTCGGCGACCCCGGGGCCGACCGCCTCCACCACACCGGCGGCCTCGCTGCCCAGCCCGCTGGGAAGAGGCAACTTGTACACGCCCCGGCGGTGGTAGATGTCGATGAAGTTCACGCCTATGTAGTCATGGCGGACCAGTGCCTCGCCCGGACCAGGTGCGGCCAAGCTGACCTCTTCCCACGACATGACTTCAGGGCCGCCCGTGTTGTGAATGCGAATGGCCGCTGTCATGCGGAGAATCTAGCATCGGTGTATCGACGAGGCACGAGTGGTAGAACTGCGCCATGGGCTCCCTGTTTCTCGACGCCTGTCGCGGCGAACCCACGCCGCGGCCGCCGCTTTGGTTGATGCGCCAGGCAGGCCGCTACCTCCCGGAATACCGGGAGGTGCGCCAGAACGTCACCTTCCTCGAGTTGTGCAAGACTCCTCGACTGGCGGCCGAGGTGACCCTGCAGCCCATCCGGCGCTTTGCCTTCGACGCAGCAATTGTCTTCTCCGACCTCCTGATCCCTCTGCAGGCCATGGGGCAGACGGTCAGTTTCACCGAGGACGGTCCCACCCTCTCACCTACAGTGCGAAGCGCGGCCGACCTGGCCTGGCTCGCGCCGTTCGATCCCTGGGAACGAACGCCGTTCGTCTTGGAGACCATCCGGCTGTTGCGGCCGCAACTCGGCGACACGCCGCTTATCGGATTTGCGGGCGCGCCCTTCACCACCGCAACCTACGCCATCGAGGGCAATACCTCGCGCCGGTTCGTCGAGACCAAGAAACTCCTCTACCGCGAGCCGGAGACCGCCCACCAGCTCCTCGAGTTGATCGAGATTGCCACCCGCGCCTATCTTCTGGCTCAGGTGGCCGCGGGCGCCCAGGCCATCCAGATGTTCGACTCGTGGCTTGGGGTGGCCTCTCCCGAGGAATGGGACGAGTTCGTGGCCGGGCCCACCGCCCGCCTGGTGGCGGCGGTGAAGGCGACCGGCGTGCCCGTCATTTACTTTCCCAATGGGGCGACGACAATCCTCGACCGCATCGCGCGCGTGGGTGCTGACGTCTACAGCATTGACTGGCACCTGCCTCTCGACGAAGCGCGAGCGCGGCTCGCGCTGGGCGGTGCCGCGCACGCGGCCGTGCAAGGCAACCTCGATCCCGCGGTTCTCCTGGGCCCGGTCGAACGGATTCTTGGCCTGGCCGCCGACCTGATCCGCCGCGGGGCTGGCCGCGGTCACATCTTCAATCTGGGGCACGGCATCTACCCCGAAACCCCGGTCGAGAACGTCGAGGCCCTAGTCCGCGCCGTACGGGGCCAGTAGCCGCGCAGGGACCAGCCGTGCTTGCCGTCGTTGCGCTCAACATGGGAGGCCCGGATTCGCTGGCGGCGGTGGAGCCCTTCTTGCGCAACCTGTTCGCCGATCCCGACCTCATCCAGTTGGGCTGGGCGCGGCCTCTGCAGCCGCTGTTGGCGCGCCTGATCGCGCGGCGCCGGGCGTCCTTCTCGCGGGCCGCGTATTCCCAAATCGGCGGGCGCTCACCCATCCGTGAGGAATCAACCGCCCAAGTGCAGGCGGTGGTCGCGGCCATGGCCGCGGCCGGTGTCGCGGCCCAGCCGTACCTGGCCATGAGCTACTGGCACCCCTTTCCCGCCGAGACCGCGGCGGCCGTGCGAGCCGATCGCATCACACGGGCGCTGCTCTTGCCCCTGTATCCCCATCGGTCGAGAACGACCAGCGGCTCAGCGTTTCGCACCATCGAGTCCGCCTTGGCAGGCATCGCCACGGCGCGAATCGAGGGTTACGCAACCGCTCCGGGCTATTTGGACGCTCTGTGTGACCGCATCACCGAGGCATCGGGGCAGCTGCCGGAGCAGGAGCGTTGGACGGCCCCTGTGCTGTTCTCCGCGCACGGTCTTCCCGAGGCCTATGTTCGCCGGGGCGATCCCTATCTTGACGATGTCCGCTCGACCGTGGCTGCGGTCACGCAGCGGCTGGGTCTGCAGGGCCGCTCGCAACTCGCGTTTCAAAGCCGGGTGGGCCGGCGGCGCTGGCTTGCGCCCACCACGGAAGCGGCGCTTGACGCCTTGGCTGCCGCTGGCCACCGGGCCGTGGTCATGGTTCCGGTCTCCTTCACCGGCGAGCATCTGGAGACGCTGCAGGAGATCGACATCCTGTACCGCGAACGGGCCGCTGCGCGAGGGATCACAAGTTTCGCCCGATCCCGGGCGGTCGGCTGCCATCCCGCCTTCATTTCAGAGCTGGCCGCCTTGCTGGTATCCGCCGCGCGCGATCGCGGCTGGATCTGATTTCGCCACCTCCGTTCTTCACTTCTGGACGAAGCAGCGCGGGTCAGGTCCGCTGCCCGGGAAGCGGAAGAAGGTGAAGATGCCTGCGTCGGCGCCTGCCACCAGGAGGTGTGCGTCCTTACCCTTCGCGCAAGCGCCACTGCTGTTGAACTCCAGGTCAGCCAGCCCGATGCCGAAGAATTCCGTCTTGGCGGTTGGGTTGCCGTCGTTGACGGTGGCGACCAGCTGGCTGCCGACCGCGACCCGGCTGGATGGGTCGTCGAGGTAGGCAAGCTCGTAGACGAACACCTGGCCCGCCTTCTTCGTGCTGCCCACATCGGCCTGCAAAGCCGTAATGGCGATCTTCTGGATTCCCTTGCTATCGATGGTACCAACCAGAGCCACCCGTTGTCCGAACTCAGAACCGGCATCGGCATTCGTGATCAGCAACGGCTGGCGGCTGCCGTCGAATGGACTGAAGAGAAGGTAGGCGCGATCGGGCGGAGCCCCCACCACGAGATCGGCAAGACCGTCCCCACTCACGTCTGGCACCGCCACCAGCGAAGTGCCGAATCCAGGCGGATTGCCGCCGGGAACAGACAGCCCGGGCTTGCTGGCGCAGACGAGCTCAGCTGTGCCCGAGGCCGTGCTGTACTGCAGAATGACCACCTTTCCGGCGCCCCCTTTGACTGGCAGTCCGACGGCTATCTGCTGATAGCCGGCGCCGTCGGAAAGAAAACGCGCGACCGCGAGAGACCGGTAGAGGTCGGGCGGCGTCGGCAGAGCAACCGCGCAGGTCGAAGCCGAAACCACGTCGCCAGTCGGGAATCCCAGCACGTGAACCTTGTTGTCGGAGACCACAATCGCCTCATCGGCTGCATCCTGGGTCACGCGCCCGCGCGCAACCGCCAAGCCGAAGTGGCTTTCGGTGAGAGGTCCCCCGCGCGGGACTTGGGCGGTCTCGAAGGCAACCTTGCCGCTGGAATCCGCGACGAGATTGAGGAATGCGACACCACCGGTGGGCCCAGGTGTGGGCACTCCCGGCATCCCGAGAGCGACTATTTCGAGCGGGCCGCTGCCTGCGGCAGGCTGACCGATCAGCCAAGCCGCACTGGAGATGCCGCCCTGGTCGGAGGCCAGTCCCAGCGCGCCCAACTCAATGTCCGTCGCGGTCTGAACGTCGGTCTTCCCGTTGCCGTCGAATTCCGCCAGGGCCAGGCTGGGCGTGTCGGTGCCAGCAAAAAGCAGCTGCGCCGCGACCGCTGGCCTGTTCGTGGGCGGGGCCAGCGGCAGCAGAGTACGGCCGGCGTTCGACCCAAAGCCACCGGGCGCGCCGACAAACTGCACAGGGGCTTTGTCAAGCGCGGCATCGAAGTCGCGAGGATCACAGCCGCCCGCGACCGCCAGGGCAAAGAAGGCCAGGATGGTCCGTCGCATCTTAGAACCTCCCCGTGGCGGAAAACCCAGCGCCGTCGGGCAATCCGTAGGGCACGAAGCTTAGCCTCTTCGGCTCGGGCCCGGCCAGGTTGACATTCTTGACTGTGGCCGTGCTGGGCGGCCCTGATTCGAGGAAATTCCACAGCGACAAGAGCCCGGTCAGCACCCCCACGCCGAAGGCCACATCGGCGCCGACGTAGTACCACTGGCCCGTGCGCCTGCGCGAATCGCTGTTGCTGGTGAACTTCTGAGGGTTCGCAATGTCGCTGTTGATTTGGTCTTTGATGCCCATGCCCTTCGCGGCCAGGTAGATGCCCCCGCCGAACGACGCCGCCGAAAGAACGGCGTAGGTCCATGCCTTGGTCCGCGGGGGCCTGGGCGAAAACTGCAGATCCAACGTCGTCTCATCCGCGCGGTTGGTCACCAGCTTGGCGGCATAGGCCTCCATCCCTTCTTTCTGAACCACGATCTGATGGTCACCCGGCTTGACCTGATGCTCGCAGGGCATGGTGCAGGCGAAGGTTCCGTCGACCATGAGACGCGCGCCTTGGCTCTGCGGACCACCTGCCTTGAGCACGGCGTAGTCGACGGTTTCAAGCGTCATCGTGTGCGTGGTCGCCGTACCCGGCTCGACGGTAATCTCCTTCTGACTGGTCCGGTAGCCAGACCTCGCAACCCACAGGGTGTGCTTCCCTGGCTTGAGGTGTCCGGTATATGGCGTCTTGCCAATGGCGCCGATGTCCTGCCGATCGATGAACACGTCGGCGCCGGGCACGTTGGCGACGACCTCTATCCACCCCAAGAAATGCTGCTCGGACAGCGCAATGTAGAGTTCCACCACTTTGTCCGTGCGCGGAGCGATCTCTCGCTCTTCCGGCTTGAACCCTTTGGCTTCGAAGATCAACCTGACTGGCTTCGGCTCCAGCGAGCCCTGCCACGGAGTGGTGGCGAACGTCCCTTTGGACTTGTCATCAAGGTAGATGGTGGCGCCGGTCGGCTTCGACTCGATGATCACCAAACCCTTGGTGGCGATGGTGGGCAGCGCCGCCGCAGGCGCGGGCGCCGTCTCGCTCTTCTTCGCCACCGGGGGCGGTGGCGCAAGCAGCGCCCTCAGGCTGTCGATGCGTGTCCTGACCTCGGCGGCATCGCGGGCTTGCGGATCCTTGTCGAGATAGCGCTGGAACAGGTCAATCGCTCGGTCCGTCTTCTTCGCCTTCTCGAACGAGACCGCGGCGTTGAAGAGAAACGAGGCGAACGGCCTTTTCTCGTAGGCCGAAAGGAACTTGGCCGCGGCGTCGTCCCACAACTCCCTCATGTATAGGGTCTGGGCCTCTTCGAACTGGGCCTTGGCCGCCTGCAGCTCGGGGTCGGGAGCTGCCCGTTCCTCTGCCCGAGCCATGCGTTCCGGGACGACCGCCACACTCACCAGGCAGAAAGCCGCGGATAGGGCTAGCCTCAACAAGCGTCTCATGGTCAGACATTGTTGCGCCGTTGGCTAGGGACATCAAGATCGGACTGTGGTCAAATAGCCGTCGGTCATGACCTCCCCTGCCCCGACTGACATCGCGCGACGCAAAGCCGACCACCTGCACATCGCAGCCTCAGGCGCGGGTCGCTTTGCGCGTTCCAATCTGCTGGAATGCGTGCAGCTGGTGCACGCGGCTCTGCCCGAGTTGGCCCTCGACGAGATCAACCTTTCGACCACTCTGCTCGGCCGGAGACTGGCCGCGCCGCTCATGATCGCGGGCATGACCGGCGGGACGAAGCAAGGCGCGACCATCAACCGGATGTTGGCCGCTGCCGCCGAGAAACTTGGCCTTGCGTTCGGGCTGGGCAGTCTACGTCCCATGCTGGACCGGCCCGAACTGGCAGCGACCTTTCAGGTGCGCAAGGTCGCGCCCTCGGTGTTTCTTTTCGCGAATCTCGGGTTGACCCAACTCCACCAGATGAAACCCGGCGCGGTGGCCGATGCCATGGATCGCGTGGCGGCAGACGCGCTCTGCATTCACCTCAACGTCGGACAAGAGTTGGCCCAGCCGGGCGGCGATCGGGACTTCCGTGACGGCCTCGCCACCATCCGCCGACTGTGTGCCGAGTTGGGGCGACCCTTGCTGGTCAAGGAGACCGGCTGCGGTATCTCGCCGTCAGTGGCGCGCGCCCTAGAAGACGCCGGCGTGGCCGCCATCGATGTGTCCGGCGCGGGCGGCACCTCGTGGATCGCCATCGAGTCCTTGCGCGCGCGTGGCGAGCAGGCGGCGCGCGGCCGCGAGCTGCGTGAATGGGGAATTCCCACTGCGGCCAGCGTGGGCTGGCTGGCTTCATCAGGCCTGCGGGCCGAGATCGTGGCTTCCGGCGGCGTGCGCACGGGGCTGCACGCCGCGCAGGCACTCGCCCTCGGGGCACATGCTGTGGCGCTGGCCCAGCCGGTCCTGGCCGCGGCTCGCAAGGGCGGCGCGCGAGGCGCCACGGCCTACCTGTCGGGAGTGGTCGATGGCTTGCGCCAGGTCTGTCTCTTGGTGGGCCAACGGAACGCAGCCGACCTAGTCCGCAGCCCGCGCGTGATCACCGGCGAACTCGCGAAC
>Ga0182021_10000207_pt1 | contig 58448 bp, 44 predicted proteins | sample 612E3MmetaG_FD_120493 | JGI IMG/M metagenome (GOLD analysis project Ga0182021, IMG submission 120493) | Permafrost microbial communities from Stordalen Mire, Sweden - 612E3M metaG (Illumina Assembly) | ecosystem: Environmental > Terrestrial > Soil > Wetlands > Permafrost | place: Sweden...
AGGGCGAGTCCCAAAATCTGGTGGCCCAGGCAGATCCCGAAGATGGGCTTGCCGCTCTGACAAAGCTCGGCCGCGGCCTCCACGGCATACGAGACCGCCGCCGGATCGCCGGGACCGTTGGACAGAAAGATGACATCGGGCTTCATATCCAGAACATCGCGCGCACGCGTGGTCGCCGGCACCACAGTGACCGCGCAAGCGCTCTGGCGCAGGCGGCGCAGGATCCCGCGCTTGATGCCGAAATCGTAGGCCACCACCCGATGGCGCACGGGCGGCACCGGAGTCTTGGTCGAGGGCGCCTGCCACAGCCCTTCGTCCCACTGGTAGGGCTTTGCGCAGGTCACTTCCTTGGCCAGGTCTTGCCCTTCCATCGAAGGCGAGCGCCGGGCCATGGCCACCGCCGCGTTGGGGTCATCGATCTTGCGCGTGATCACCGCGCGCTGGGCGCCGCCGATGCGCAGGCGCCGGGTGATGGCGCGCGTGTCGATGCCAGTGATGCCGGCCACGCCCGACTTCTCCATCAGCTCAGCCAGCGTGCCCTGGGCGCGCCAGTTCGACACCCGCGGCGACAGGTCGCGCACCACGAAGCCTGCGCAATAGGGCCGGTCCGACTCGAAGTCCTCGTGGTTCACGCCGACGTTGCCGATCTCGGGCGCAGTCATCATCACGATCTGCCCGCGGTACGAGGGATCGGTCAGCACCTCCTGATACCCGGTGATCGCGGTGTTGAAGACCAGCTCGCCGGTCATGTCGGCGGCTGAACCGAAACCGAAGCCCTGATAGACGGTTCCGTCTTCCAGGGCCAGCAAGGCTGGGGTCAATGGGTTCTTGTCGTCAGGCAACGAGACTTTCCTTGGAGTATGCGATGGCTCCACCTACCACAGTCAGCACCGCCCGGCCACGCATAGCGCGCCCGCCAAAGGGTGTGTTGCGCGCCTTGGAGCGAAAGAGAGCGGAATCGCAGGTCCAGGCTGCCTTGGGATCGATCACGGTCACGTCGGCCGGGGCGCCCGGCGCAAGGCTGCCGCCTGGCAAGTCCAGCACCCTGGTCGGGCCAACGGACATGCGCATGACCAGCTTGGCCGGCGTCAACACGCCTGCCTCGACCAACTCCAGCGCCAACGCCAACGCGGTTTCCAGGCCGATGACACCATTGGCCGCCTGCTCGAACTCGACTTCCTTCTCGACCGGCGAATGAGGCGCGTGGTCCGTGGCGATGGCATCGATGGTGCCGTCGGCCAGAGCCTCGCGCAGCGCCGCCTGGTCTCTGGCCGAGCGCAGCGGCGGGTTCATCTTGAAGAAGGTGTCGTACCCGGCACAGGCATCGTCGGTCAGCATCAGGTTGTGCGGCGTCACCTCGCAGGTGACGGGCAAGCCGCGCTGCTTGGCCTCGCGGATCAGGCGCACCGATTCAGCGCAACTGATGTGGGCCATGTGGTAGCGACCACCGGTCAGCGCCACCAGTTCCAGGTCGCGGGCCAGCATAGCGGATTCCGCCGCAGCCGGCTGGGGGCGAATCCCGAAGCGCGTGGAGGCCAAACCCTCGTGCATGGCCCCGCCGGCCGAGAGCGCGCTGTCCTCGCAGTGCTGCACGATCGGCATGTGGAAGCTGCGCGCGTACTCCAGGGCTCGGCGCATGACTTCGCTGTTCATCACGCCGTGGCCGTCGTCGGACACGGCCACGCAGCCCGCCTCTTGCAGCTCGCCCATGTCGGCCAGGGTCTCGCCCTTCTGGCCCTGTGTGATGCACCCGATGGGATACACGCGCACGCTGCCCTTCTCCCGCGCGCGCTGGACGATCAGGTCGGTCACGGCGCGGGTGTCGTTGGGCGGACTGGTGTTGGGCATGCAGCAAACGGCGGAAAAACCACCCGCTGCCGCTGCGGCTGTCCCGGTCTCGATGTTCTCTTTGTACTCCTGGCCAGGCTCGCGCAGGTGTACGTGCAGGTCGATGAGGCCCGGCACGACCCAGCAGTCCTTGACATCGATGACCTTACTGCCCGGCGCCGCCAGGCCGCGTTCGATGCGCGCGACCTTCCCGTCCTGCAATAGAACGTCTGCCTGGGCGTCAAACTCGCGCGCAGGATCGAGCACCCGACCACCGCGCAGAAGAATGTCAGGCATGAGACTGGCTCCTCAGGTAAGGGTTGCGCTTGCAGGGCATCAAGACTTACTCCATTCCTCGCCGCTGCCACCGCCCAGCAAATACAGGACGGCCATGCGGACGGCCACGCCCCGGCTGACCTGATCCAGGATCACCGAACTCGGGCCGTCGGCCACGCCGGGGTCGATCTCCACGCCCCGGTTCATCGGCCCGGGGTGCATGACGATGGCGTCGGGCTTGGCCAGGGCCAGGCGACGCGGATTCAGGCCGAAGTAGCGCGCGTATTCGCGCGTGTTGGGGAAACGGCTGCCCGCCTTCCGTTCCATCTGGATCCGCAACATCATGACCACGTCAGCGCCTTCCAGCGCCGGCTCGATCCGGTCGTACGCCTCGCAGCCCAGGTTTTCCACCCCTATGGGCAGCAGCGACCGCGGCCCGGCCACCCGCACGCGCGCTCCCAGCGTGCGCAGGGCGAAGATGTTGGAACGGGCCACGCGGCTGTGGTCGATGTCGCCGCAGATCACCACGGTCAGACCCTCGATCCTTTTCTTGTGGGCGCGAATGGTCGAAGCATCGAGCAGCGCCTGGGTCGGGTGCTCGTGCGCGCCGTCGCCCGCGTTGATGATGGCGGCGCGGATGCGCTGGCTGAGCAGCAGGGCCGAGCCGGCCTGGGCGTGGCGAATCACCACGATGTCCGGATTCATGGCGTCCAGGTTCATCGCGGTGTCGATGAGCGTCTCGCCCTTGACCGTGGACGACGAGGAAGCGGTGAAATTGATCCCGTCGGCTGACAGGCGCTTGGCTGCGATCTCGAAGGAGGTGCGGGTGCGCGTGGACGGTTCCAAGAACAGGTTGATGACGGTCTTGCCGCGCAGGGTAGGCACCTTCTTGATGGGCCGGTCCGCGATTTCAAGGAAGCGTTCGCCCAGATCGAGGATGGTGGTGATCTCCTCGCGGCTCAGCGTCTCCATACCCAGCAAGTGCCGCTGCGTGAATCCCTTGGTCATTTGGCGCTCCTCTCTCGCAGGACGACCCGGTCGGTCTCCCCGCGATCGGCCAGCATCACGCGCACAGACTGGTCGGCGGTGGTTTGCAGGCGCACGCCCACGTAGTCGGGCTGGATGGGCAACTCGCGCCGGCCGCGGTCGACCAGCACGGCCAACTGGACAGCACGGGGCCGGCCATAGTCGGCCAGCACGTCCATGGCAGCGCGCACTGTGCGGCCGGTGAACAGGACGTCGTCGACCAACACCACGTTGCGGCCCTCGATGCTTTCGGGCAACTCGGTGGGCCCGATCTCGGGTTTGGGCAGGCCGAGAAAAACATCGTCGCGATAGAGCGTGATGTCGATGGCGCCCAGCACGGGCCGGCTCTCGCCACTGGCAGCCAGCATCTCGACCATGCGCTCGGCCAGCACCGCACCGCCGGTGCGGATGCCGACCAGATAGGGCGCCGGGCCATTGCGCTCGATGATCTCGAAGGCTATGCGGCGCAACACCCGAGAGATCCCCACCGCATCGAGAATTTCCCCTCGTTCGACCAGATTCTTGTCCGGAGGTGCTGGGCGAAGCTTCATGTCCAATTCCCCTGCTTGGGTGGCAGGCCAGGCGCGGCCTTGACCGCCGATAACGCCCGACCCGCGAGCAACTGTCAAGCAGACAAATTGGGTCTACGGACCGCTCAGCTGCCGCCCGCGCCCACGGTGCCACAGCTACTGCTGGAGCCGCCCGCGCTGCTGGCGGCATTCGCCAGGGACGCCAGGATCTGCTCAAAGTCGGACAAGCCCTCTGATCCGACGGCGACACCACAACTCTTTTCATCCCCATACATCTGACTTCCAGCAGGGCTGGTCATGGTCATAGTGATGGTTGCGGGAAAGGATCCGATGTACTCCCAGCATTGACCTTCTCCGCTCACAGTCACCAAGGAAAGGGCGTCTAGCGCGCTCTCAAATTCCGATGATGAAAGACAGGTTGAACCCACCTCCCGCAGGTAGCTACCCGCAACTTGCGGATCGCCAACCACGCTGCAATCCTCCCACCACAGCCGCTGGCTGGCGAGATCCAGGGTGTAGGTCGAGATTCCCGGGCGACACTCGGCGCCCGCGGGGACGCTCGGCGGAGAATAGCTCCCCGAGTTGGAGGACGCGCTGGTGTAGGTGACTGCCACCCTCGCGCACGGCGAGACGAGAACACTGGCGCCAGGGGTCGTCGCAAATGGCACGACCGTTGTGCCGCCGGTGGCCGCACAAGCGCCAATGCTTGTGGCACCGGCCACGCTTGTCTTGCCGCCGATGCCGCCGGAACCCGAGAGACCACCCATCCCGGCGACACCGCCAGTGCCGGTGTCTGTGCCGCTGCCACAGGCTTGCATCAAGAACGAGACGGAACAGAAAACTGCAAATGCACACGAACGTTTCAACATAGCACTACCCCCATTCGGTGTTCTCGCGTGGCGGACTTCCTGTGGACGACGAGACCACGACACTGGTGCCCCGGATCGTCGCGCATGGATCTGAACCGCCTTTGCCACGCGCGCGCAGGCGCGGAGTCCCGGCAAGCCAAAGACGTGGAGTTTCAGGAAATTGCGAATCCGCGGCGACGTTGCCTCGGGCAAAATCCCTTCCTCAAAGCACGCAGTCAAACGCATGCGGATTACTCAAGCAAGCAATGTGCCATCGCGTGTTCCGGCTCGTTCCACCCGCGGCATTCTCGCCGGTGCGGCAGCAGGCACGACCCGATCAATGCATCTTCGCCATGGCCAGCAAACCCACCAAAACCAGCACCACCGACACGACCAGCTTGACGTAGTACACGTAGCAGGTGCGGGTGGTGGCCCCGGTCTGCAGGGTCAGCAATTCGACGTAGGGCGTGGGCGCGCGGCGGTACCAGCCTTTGGCCACGACCTCCACGCCCTGCAGGTCGCCCCGGCGGAGCAGGCCGAACAGGAACTCCCATATGCGCAGCGGCTGCCGATAGTCGAGGAACATGATCCCGGTCTGGTCGCGTATGACGAAATCCTCGCTCCAGATCAGGCCGGGCACGCCGCGCCCGATCACCGTGCCGCGCAGGGTGCAGGCCACGCCGCGCACCGCGGACACCTTGACCTTCTTCAGCAGCCCGGCCACGTTCAGCGACGGGAAATCCCCCGAGGCGTAGCTAAACCAGGTTTTGACCAGCATGCCCGCGCCCAGGCCGACCAGGCCCAGCCAGTACAGATGCGGCTTGCCCGTTGACAGACCCGCGGCCAGCCCGCCCAGGCCCAGAATCCACGGCAGGAACATCACCAGCACGTCGACGAAGAATTCATCCCAGTACGATTCGGGCTGCTTCTCGTCGAACAGTACCAGGGGCGCGATGTTCATGCTGGCCGCCTGGCGCGACAAAAAATCGAGCCGGTTGGCGATGAGTGGGTGGGTCGAGTGCAGCTCGTAGAACTTGGCCCACGGGTTCCACAGATCCCAGCGCATGGCGCCCTTCAAGTGGTCAGGGTTCAGGTTGGCGCCGCCCGCAGCCACTGCCGACACGGTGAACGCGCGGGCCGCGTTGCCGTCGAAGATGCCCAGCGCGCCCAGCGAATCCACGCCCGGCCGCTGTCCCTGCTCTTCTTCGTCAGCGCGCGCCTTCTGCTTGCCCCGGCTGGCCAGGCCGTAGCCGATCTTGACCAGGGCGCGCGCCAGCAGATTCGGGTTGCCGGTGACCCGGCTGGAGAAGTTGTCGGCTCGGTACTCGCGCGTGCGCGACAGCCAGAGCACCAGGTACTCGGACACGATGTAGACGAAGTACGCGCCGATGGCGATGCCAATGCGCGCGCCGGCCGACTTCCCGCGCGAACGCATCCTGATCAGGGTGCGGTACAGGTAGTACGCAATCAGCGGCACCAACTGCGCCGCGGTCATGATCAGCATGTCCCACTGGACCGCGTGTCCGATCTCGTGCGCCACCACCGCCTCGACCTCCTCGTCCTCCAACAGGTCGTACAGACCCTCGGTGATCACGATGCGGGCGTTGTTCGGGGTGTGTCCGTAGGTGAAGGCGTTGGGCGCGCCATCGTGGATGACACCGATGCGCGGGAACTTCATGTTGTGTACGCCACACACGCGTTCGATGAACTGGCGCAGCCAGGGGGGCAGCGAGGCCGGGTCGATCCAGCTCACGCTGTAGAACCAGCCGAGCGAGAGATCCATGATCCACGGCCCAAAGACAAACTGCAGCGTGACCACCGCGACGCCGATCAGCACGGCCACTCCGGCCTGCAGACGGCCCGCCTCGACCGCGGCAATGAGCAGCGCACCTAGCAGCGCGTACATCACGACCAGCAGACTGACCGAGCGCACGAACAAATTGGGCAGCGGCTTCATGCCGGCGGCGTAAGCCGCCAGCTGGGCGTGCGGGATGGAGCCGTCGGCGCTGCGCTCGACGGTCGAGCGGGTCGCAGCCTCGTCGACCGAGAGATTGAGCTTGGCGTCGCCCGCTGCCACCACCTGCTGCAACTCGCCCTTGTCCAGCCATAGACCGCCGGTCTCGCTGCACATATCGAGTTCCACGCCGAACACCTTCAGCCGCTGCATGGGCTGGCCGGTGGCCGGGCTGGGCACGTCTCCCGACTGCGCCTCCTTCTCTGCCCGGTGCAGTTCCACGATGAGCGTCTTGGCCGAACGGGCGAAGTAGAAGATCTCGCCCTTGTCCAGCCACACGCCGCCGCAGCTCCGGCACTGGTCAACCTCGACACCCTGTTTGGTCAGGGCCGCAGCCAGGGGCTGACCAGCGCAGCGGGGACAGATCATCGATCGCGACTGGTTACCGACCATCGGGGCGCAGTCTACTCCAACCCGGCTTTGTCGAGTCACTGTCAATTGGCCGCTGACGATTTGGTTCCGCCGTCGATCAGCGCACCAGGCCGAACAGTTCCCGTCGAGCGGCCTCATACGCCTGCGCCGAGGTGGACCATGCAGGTGTGGGTCCTGCGCGCGCCTGATCGAGAGCGCTGGGCACCAGCGTCCGGATGATGCGCTCGACACGGTCGCTGTCGATGGTCCGGCCGAGCCGCAGATAGCCAGCGTCGCTGATGCCTCGCCGCCACTGTTTGAGCCGGATGGACGGGAAGACACCGTCATACTCCGCGGAATGGGCCGGGAACACGGTTTGCCTGCCCGGGTACACGAGCACGCCGTCGCCATTGCAAAAGTCGCCGTCCTGATTGTGGAAGGTCTCGGCCCCGGCAAACACATCGTGCGGACCCAACCCTCCCCGGTTGCGGTCATCCCAGAACGTCGAGTCCCAGTAGAACCAACGCTCAATTCGGTAAGCCGACTGGATCCAGGCGTTTGCTCGCAGAGCCACGCGCCACCCGTCGCTGAGGAATTGTCCGGTCTGGGGTAGTTGACCGTTGTAGATCCAGACGTGTTTTCCGCGTTCTGCCGCCTGTTCGGCCAACCGCGGTGAGTACCTGGGTGCTGCCATCATGACCAGGTCGACGGCTTGCGCAGCCGGCGGCTCCGAGCAGGTATGGCCGACGCGCAGGCGCCGCAGCGCCGGGACTTCGGAGTTAGCCAAAGCCTGCCTCCAGAGCCGTCCTCGGGGGCTGTTGCACTGCTCGTCGACTGCGTAGAGGAAGACGTCGAGATCCCCAGGGCGATCCTGGATTCCGAGACGCTCCAGGGCGGCCAAAATGGCAGCCACATCGGCGAGGCTGGCAGGGCTCGGATCCCCGAGTGAACCATAGGCGCCCAGTGCCACGACGCTCGAACCCACCCCGCGACCCGGGCCTCGATAGTCGTGGCCGTCGGTGAACAACGCGCCGGTCAGCGCGGCCGCATGGGCTTCCACGTCCGCGGCCCGGTTGATGGGGAAGATCGTGCTCAGGTGGTGCGCGTGCATGAGCTGCTGGTACTGGCGCACGGCGGTCTTCGAACCGATGGCAGCCTCGATTCGGCCGGGCGCGAAAAACACCATCGTGCGCAGTGAAGCATAGGGAAGGCTCGCGCGACCAACCTCGAGAGTGAGCGGGAACTCGGCCAGCACGTCGATGGCGCCGCTGGACCGGCGGTGGTGAACCACGACTTTGTTGCGATAGGTTCCGGGGTCGATTCCGTCCGGCGGCACGGTGACGTCGATCCAGACCGCGCGATGCTGCCCGGATTGAATGTGCATTGGATAGTCCGCCCACGGCGGTGCCACCTGCACAGGGATCAATGGATCGTCGATCGTGCCCGCAGGAGCGGGACCAGGAGGGGCCGCGCCCGCCTCCCAGCCGAGCGACTCCCCAGGAACCTTGCCGCCGGAACGCCTGGCCATTGGAAGTTCGCACACCACGAAGCGTTCGATCTGCACCGGCACATCCGCTTCGGGTTGAGGCTTACCCTCGGTTACGCGCGCAAACTGATCGAATTCGACCGAAACATCCCGGAGCGCGTCCTTGCCCGCCTGCGCGCCAATCTGAAAGGCGACGGTCTCGCCCCGCAAGGCGAACAGCGCGATGGGCTCCCGGGGAAGCTCCTCGCGCCTGTCACGTCCTTCGGTCGAATGTAACTGCGCTGCGACCACCGACTCACCATCACTTGCGACCCAGACGCGGGGATCTGTACCGGCCGGCAGGGAGGCAGGCTCGACTGGCAGCTTGACTGCGCGCTTGTCTCTGCAGCGGCACCCTTGGCCGACGACCAACAGCAGCGCCAGGAGGGTGAGCGGGGCTCGCATCACGCTGTGCCTTCTACCCGTTTGTTCGCTCCGCGCAAGTCGCCACATTTGGCGGCCCCGAATCTCCCGACAAGCCCTAGTGCCTCCGGTCAGAATTTCGGCCAGGTTTGGGCGGCCGATCCATCCCGGCCGGCTGCGTTGCTCCTCGGTTACATACGTCAAGTATGCGCCCTCGTCGCGCCTTGCCGACCGGGCGCCTCGTCCACCGAAACATGACCGCTCTTCTGACCGGAGGCACTAGTTGTTGAGCGCGCCCTGATCTACCCAGGTCTGGAAGAGCTGGCGATCCGCATCCGGCAAGGGACCGCTCGGAGGCATGCCTCCGTTCACCAGTACATCGGTCACCGACTGGAGACTGGCTTTGACGTTCGCGTAGGTGTCCACACGAACCCCCATGTTCTGCGCGGTTGGGCCGTGGCAACTCACACAGTTGGCTTTCAGCAGGGGGAGAATCTGAGTCTTGAAGCTGACGGCGGTGGCCGGGGCATCGCTGTTGCCCGTGGAGGTATCCCGAGCCACCTCGGCCACGCCGGATTGAGCGTCGGCCGCGACCGCGTCTCTTCCGCCTCCCCTTGCATCGGGCGAGCGAGCGTCGATCGCTCCGGCATCGGAATTCCCACTGGTGCTCCCGCCCGCGGCCGTATCGCCGCCCGATACGGTGACCCCACCGCCAGACGTGACTCCGCCCGTCGCGCTGCTACCGGCACTCGAAGTACTGCCGCCGGTGACCGTGACGCCGCCGCTCGACGTGAATCCGCCGGTTGCGCTGCTGCCGCCACTGGAGGAATTGCCACCAGTGACCGTGGCGCCTCCGGTAGCAGACGCGACTCCGCCGGTTGCGCTGCTACCGCCACTGGACGAGCTACCAACAACGGCGGTGGTGCCGCCGGAAGAGATCGCGCCTCCGGTCGCCGAATTCCCACCCGTTCCCACCGCGCCGCCCGTGCCCGAAGGCCCACCAGACTTGCTACTCGTGCAGCTGGAAACCAGTCCTATGGCAAATAGGCCGACTAGGATCGTTCTGGAAGCCAGTACTGCGACCTTAGTCATGGATCTCTCCTTCGGTGGAACCTGCCACGCCCCGGCTTCAGGCAAGCGACCTGGCTCGCGCGATCGTCAGCAGGGGTGACTGCTCGCTTTCCCTGGTGAGATGCCGGAGCCAGCCGGAGGTTGCCCGATTTCCCTAAAAATTCGTAAATGCCAAAAGACGACGAATGGCTGCCGAGAGTCTCGCTAGCCTTGCTGCTCGCGAGATGGTGGGCTAGCGCGGCAACCTGCCCGTTCATGCCAGCCGGCATAGGTGGTCGCCTTCGCGCGACGCGGGCCTGGACACCATTGGGAATGAGCCAGGCGCAGTCCCTCCTGCTACTGCAGAGATATGGCGGTGCGAGCGCGCGCCCTAGACCATCAGCTTTGCTCTGAGAGGAGTCACCATGGAACGATACCGGACATCACGGCTACGAAGTTGGTTGCAGAACGATCTGGACCTACGCGGGCTCGGTTCGCTTCTGCTCGTAGCACTCCTTGCTGGCTGCTCTTCTTCAAATCAACCGGGCGCCTCGGGCGGCAGCGGGGGTGGTGCGAGCAGCGTCGTACCAACCGGCGGCAGCACGAATAGCAACGGAGGACAGACGCCGGTCGGCGGTGCCACGAGCGCCGCTGGGGCAGTCGCTACCGGCGGCACCTCCGCAACCGGGACCACAGGAGGGACTCCCGCGCCGGCAGGAAGCATCCAACCTTCCGGTGGCTCAACCACCACTGGCGGCACGAGCACCGCAGGAGGCCGGACGACGAACGGCGGCTCCTCCACTGCCGCCACGGTCACAGGTGGCTCCACGGCAGCAGGCGGAACCACTGTGTCCGCAGGAACGACGGCAAGAGGCGGAACCACTGCGTTCGCCGGAACGACAGCAACAGCCGGGACCACGGCGTCCGCAGGAACGACGGCAAGAGGCGGAACCACGGCGTCCACCGGTGGAGCTACGGGTACCGGCGGCGCCACAGCCTCGGGTGGGGCCTCGGCCCGAGGTGGGTCCACGGCAACCGGTGGCGGGCGGGCGGGCGGCGCGAGCGGCGCAGGCGGCGCAGGCGGATCGGGAGGTTCGACAGGCGTGGGTGGCGCGGGCGGCACAGGAGTTCCTCCCGGCGACGGTGGCACGCCGTCCACCTGCGGAACGGGCACAACACCGGCGCCGAATCCATTCGGCTGCTCTTTCGCTTGGGGGGTCAACGGGAATCCAACCAGTTACCTACAGTTCGCTTCCGCCTGGGCTGGCTACAACATCAAGGCCGATGGCACCTTCCCTACTAATGGCTTCGACTCGGGCAACTGGCTCAAGTCCTTTGCCAGCACCACAGCCGTTCCCGCCTATTACGCGTACATCCTCGGGTACTACGGACACGCCAACGGCCTGCAGGACGGAAACGTGAATCCTGGTGGACCCAATCTAACCAACGGGATGGGACCGTTGCTTCTCGGAGTTCTCAATACTGCCTGTCCACAGGGCACGATCTGTGACCAGAATCTGATGGTCAAGGCGTACGCGTGGTACGCCGCACAGACCTATGCCGCCTACAAGAAGCCCGTCATTTGGCTGCTCGAGGGCGACTTCATTCAATACTCGGTGGAGGGCTCGACCTCGGGTCTCTCGTACGTGCAGCTCGGCCAGCTTGCCGCGCAGATTGCCCTGGCGATCAAGTGCAACGATCCCCCTGCCGTCGTCGCTGAGAACTACTCAACCTGGATCAGCACCTCGCAATTGAACTCCTACATTGGCGAGATGAACACTGCCATGGCAGCCCTGGGCACCAGCTACGACATGATCTGGACGACAGGGAAAGGCACCAGCGCGAACGCCGGAGGCAGCGAGACCTGGGCCGCCTTGCACACCTTGACTGGCAAGCCCATCCTTGTCGACGAAAGCTTCGGTCTTTCGGCCGCTGGCGATAGCTGGGCAAATCAGACGGCGGCGACCATCAATGCACGCATCGCCGGAGGCGTCGTGGCGGCGAACATCACGACAGCTACTCCGTCGTACCTGCAGACCAATGTGACGACCACGCTGGCACCGTCCGCGCTCAGCACGACATGTTTCTGAGCCTATATGCGCTTGGTGGAAAACCACCGGATGAATCGCTGGTTCGTCTTCGCTCGCTAACTACTCCGGTTCGGGAATGTTGGGCGGGTTGGGCGGGTGGTTCAGCAGGTGGCGCTCGACATCGGCAGCGAAGTCATTGCCTGGATACTTTTTGACCATGACCCGGGCTGCTTCTTTGGCCTCTTTGTAATGCTCCATATTGGCCAGGGCCTTGACGAGGTTCCACTCGAATTCAGGCGCCTCGGGACTATTCGGAAAGCGAGCGAGCGCCTCTTTCGCCAATTGCAGTGAGAGCGGCGGGTCGGAGGCCGCCAGGTCATGCAGCTTCGCCATCAGCGCGGCCTCGGAAAGGACTGGCCCAGCGTCCTTCCCAGCAGGTTGCTGACGATGCGCCACCTCCTTCGCGGAGGCCGCCGGAGGCGAGGGTAGGACAGGTTTCACCGGGGCTGCGTCGAGCTTCGGAGCCGGCGCTGCAACTATCTCGTGCTCCTCGATCGGCGTCGGTGGCGGGCGCTTGTCCCGCAGGGCGAACGCCCCCAGTACAACCGCCAACGCAATGACGCCGAGGGCTCCCATGACTACGATTGCAGGCTTGGACATGGATTTCTCGACCGACGCGCTGAACCTACTTCAGTGCTCGAGCAAAGACAACCGCGGGCGGCCGCGCGGGCTCTGACGCTACTTCAGACTCGGTATCAGGTCGCGCGTTATGGTGTGGGAGTCGGCGTAAATAGTCTTGAGACTCGCCCATTGGTTGTTCTCGTACCCCGCCCAGACGCTGAACAGTACCCAGGGCGCCGCAGTGGGGAACATAGTGCCGGGATTTGGGGCTGTCCCGCACTCATGCAGCGCGATCGGCATCGTGCTGCCCATGACGCCTTTGCAACTGCTATAGAGCGAGGTGAACGGTGGGTTAGTCCCGTAGGTATCCCCTCCCGAAATGTCGACCATGGTCGGACCAGGCCAATAGGCGGAAGTCGGAGCGCCGCTGTAGGGCATGAGCCAAATGATATTGGTGTTGCCCTTGGTAGCGGTGAGGTAGTTGAACGTGTACTTCCACAATGCGATTAACTGGGCTCCTGTTCCCTTACTCCACCAGAACCATCCGTTGGATTGCGTCTCGTGAAAGATCGCCAATATCACCGGCATGTTGGCGGCCGCCATGGCCTTGAATTGAACCGTCATGTAGTCGAGCCTGCCATTCCAGGATGTGTTCTCCGCTGTTCCCGCCGTTATGATGTTGGTGAAGAAGCCGCTGCCGGGGGTAGACTCGGAGCAATTAGTACCGGTGTAGCAGTCGTTCATGCAGGTTGTGCCGGACACTGGCATGCCGCTGTGGTAGCGATACATGACCAGCCCCCCCGCGTTCCAATGGGCGATGGCATGGGTGGTGGAAATGTTGACGCCAGTGCAGCCAGCGCTGCTGTGGTACGCGAAATCGGTGCCGTGAACCGCTGGGGTTTTCATGCCTTGGCCGGCGTACGAACTGATGTCAGTGGGGTTGTCGTTCCAGTTGGCCTCCTGCTGCCCTGACAAGACGTGGTTGCCGTAGATGCTATACAGGTAGCAGAGTGCGTTCTTCGTCTGCTGCGTGGCATTGGGGGTGACGGGATTGACGCCACATGCGCTCACGCCGCCAGTCGGGGGCGTACCGCCGGTCGAGGTCGTGCCGCCGCTCGCGGTCGTACCGCCAGGCGACGTCGTGCCGCCACCGCCGCCGCCGCCCCTGCCGCCCCTGCCCCCGGTCGCGGTCGTGCCGCCGCTTGTAGTCGTGCCGCCGGTCACGCTGCTGCCGCCCGTCGGGTTCGTGCCGCCCGTCACACTGCTCCCGCCCGTGACGGTCGCACCCCCGGTCGGGGTCGTGGTTACGCCGCCGCCCCCCCTGCCGCCCGTCGGGGTCACGCTGCTGCCGCCGGTCGGGGTTCCGGTTACGCCGCCGCCCCCCCTGCCGCCCGTCGGGGTCACGCTGCTGCCACCGGTCGGGGTCGTGGTTGGGGTCACGGTGCTACCGCCGGTCGGAGTGCTGGTCGGGGTCACAGTGCTACCGCCGGTCGGAGTGCTGGTCGGGGTCACGGTGCTACCGCCGGTCGGAGTGCTGGTCGGGGTCGCGGTGCTGCCACCGGTCGGAGTGCTGGTCGGGGTCACGGTGCTACCGCCGGTCGGAGTGCTGGTCGGGGTCACGGTGCTGCCACCTTTTGCGGTCGTGGCGCTGTTTCCGCCCGCCGCCCCCCCGCTTGTGGACCCGCCGCCGTCGTTCGAACAGGCCGCAAGCGCAGTCATCGAGACCACCAGGGCCATATGGAAAAGGATCTTCTTCATGGACGTCTCCTTGTCGGACGGTTTCCTGAGACAAAACTCGTGTTGCTACCTAGAGGGCACGTTCCTCCCAAAACCTTCAATGCGATTTTGCGAGCTACGGTCGCCTGCTGCGAAGGACGACCCATCGTGTTGCGACCTCGCAAGTCGAAGCCAAGCGCGTCAAACACATGTCGATTCCTGCATTTTAGATGTCGCTTTCGCCGCACAGGCGTCCGATCGGACGGCCCGGCGGCCAGATTGCGTGCGCGTGGCCAGCATGATCGCAGATGCAGACGTGTCGCCGTCTCCAGCACGAAGGTTCCGCCGCAGTCGCCTGGGTTGCGTCGGCTGTGTTCGCCCACGGAACAGTCGCGGCGCCGCCCGACCTGTCCCACTCCTGCCTCTGGACGGCGCTACTGTCCCTGCCTCAACTCGGCCAGGCCAGCGCGTGCAGCCTCTACCACGCGCGCCTCTTTCTCGTGGCTGACTGACCATCTGAGCGCCAGCATAGCACGCGCGCCGCCCATGCGGGCCAAGGCGCGCGCGGCGGCCAAGCGCACGGGCACGTACTCGTCAGTCTTCAAGCGCTCCACCAACGCCGGCTCGGCCAATGCGTCGCCGATCTCTCCCAAAGCCTGCACCACTTCCGCCCGGGTCAACACATCAGGTAGATGCGCGATCAGGGCCGGCACCGCGCGCGCGTCGCGCAGCTTGCCCAAAGTCGCAATGATCGACTTGCACAAAGCCTCGCTGGCCGTGCACGCGTCCAGCGCCTCGCCCAGGATCATCACGCCAACGCCATCCCCGGCTTGCGCCAGGGCGAGCGCAGCTTGCAGTCGCAAGGCCCGACGGGCCTCGCTGCCTGGCCGCGCGACAATGGCCAGCAGGCGCGCTCGACCACCCGCTTCGCCCAGCCTCATCGCTGCCACCGCTGCCCAGTCGGCAACCTCGTCGTCGCCAGCCCCGTTCATCGCCGCCACGACCATCGGCCGCGTATCTTTCCGGGCCGGCAGAGCCTCGACCAGCAGGCGGGCCGCCTCGCGCCGCAACTCCACCGGTGCCCCTGATTGCAACATGGCAGCCAGCTCAAGCGCCGCGTCCGGATCGCCCAATCGGCCGCGCTCGATCGCATAGGGCACGGCCGGCATGTCTACACCAGCCAGGCGTTTGGACTCGAAGCGCGTCTGCTCGTCGAGCCAGGTATCCAGCAACTGGTGCAGCGCCGCCACGCGCTCCGGCCGCGCCTCAGCCAGATCGTGCACTTCGCGCGGATCAGTACCCAGGTCGTGGTATGCGCAGTAGTCCTTGCCCAGGTCGCAGATCAGCTTTTCCTGGCCCTTGACCACCATGCGCTTGTCCTCCACCTCGGCGAAAACCGGCGGCAAGCGATCGTCTGGCGCGGGCGGCAGCGCCAGCCACGGCCCCAGGTCGGTTCCGCGCATGCGCGCCGGCGCAAGCAGGTCGAGCAGGCCCAAGATGGTGGGCGCGATGTCGATCAACTGCACCGGGCCCGCCACCACATGCGCAGGCACGCCGGGCACGTAGATGATGAGCGGCACGCGCACCTGCTCGTCGTACAGCGTGGTGCCGTGGTAGCGCCCGCCGTGCTCGTCGAATTCCTCGCCATGATCCGCGGCCACCACGATGATGGCGTTGGGCCGCTTCTGCTGCACATACGCGATCACCCGGCCCACCACGGCGTCGCAATACGCGATCTCGCTGTCGTAGCGATCGATGTCGCGGCTGCCGAAGTCGTGACCCTTGTGCACCTCATAGGGTTCATGTGGCTCGAACAGGTGCAGCCAGAGGAAGACCCTGCGTGGATTCTCCTTGCGGAAGAAGTCGTCGATCTGCGCGACCCGCTGGTCGGCGTCCAGGTACTCATATTTCACGTACTCGAAGTCGAAGTTACTGGTCTCGAAGGTCTTCATCTTGTGGGCATCGATGAAGAACACCGCGGGCGGGAAGAAGGCGGCGGTCTTCCAGCCGTAACGGCGCAGGGTCAGCGGCAAGGTCTCGTGCTGACTCTGCGGGGCCAGCCGCGCCAGCGTCGGGTAGTACTTGCCGGTCATGAGCGAGGCGATGGAGAACGACGTGTGCGGGGCCTGTGCATAGGCCCGCTCGAAGCGCACCCCACGCCGGGCCAGCGCATCGATGTTGGGCGTGGTGGGGCGAGCATAGCCGTAGGCGCCCACGTGATCGGCGCGCGTGGCGTCCACGGTGATGAGCACGACGTCGGCGTCAGGCCGGTGCGGTCCCTCGGGCAAGCGGCTGACCGCCGCCGACGAAACGGCGCCCGCACGGACGCTGCCCGGCCGCCGCGCGTGTCGGGTGGGCAGCAGGCGCAGCGCCTGCCTGGTGACCTGGGTCTTTTCGTAGGCGAAAAAACGCAGATTCTGGCTTGCTCCCATGACAGAAATCTCGTGCGCTCCCACTCCGGTCAGGGCCAGTACGCTGGCTGCCAGGACCACCGCCGCCTTGCGCCGCCAGGCCCGGCCGCTCAGCGCGGCCCGCGCTGCCAGTACGCAGGCCAGCACGGAGATCAACCCGAGCGACAGGTGGAACCACGGATAGAGTCGCGGCAGCACGACGCGATTGGACTGCTCTGCTGCGGCCGCCACCGCCAGACCCAGCCCTGCGGTCACCAACATGGGGCCGCGTCTCGGCGCACTTTCTAGATAGACGAGCAGTCGCTGCCACAGGCGGCTTGCCAGCGCCACCAGCCCGAGCGTCAGCAAGACCAGCGCCAGGGAGATCGCCTGATGTCCCGGCACCCGGGCGGCCTTGGCCCCGGCGAACAGGGCAAAGGCGTCGTAGATGAGCAGCGGCGCTGCCATGGTCATCGCGACCAGGGCCGCCGGCGAGATCCGCTGCACACGCGCGGCCACCGGCACTGCGACCGCATGAACGAGCGTTGCGAGCAAAGCCAGCCCCAGGCCCAGCACGGCTCCTGCGGCAGCGCCCAGCATGATTGCATCCACGACTGATGGTCTGGTTGGTGCGGTCGCCAGCGTGGCCAGCGCGTCCCCGCTGCCCGCCAGCACGCCACCGAGGAGCCCGGCCCACGAGACACGTTGTACTCGGCCGCTCATCCCGCTTCCTCGGCAATCGGCCGCCGACGCAGCCAGCGTATTTCGATCGTCTGGCGCAAGGCCGCGTGCTCAGGCGAAGTCAGGGCCGGATCCTCGGCCAGCAGGGCTTCCGCTTCGCGGCGCGCGCTTTCGACCAAGGCTGCTGCGCCCGACGGATCGCGTAGCCACAGACCCGGAAGGCCGGTCTGGTTCTCACCGTAGATCTCACCCGGGCCGCGCCGTCGCAGATCCTCCTCGGCGATGCGGAACCCGTCGCTGGTTGCGGCCACGAATGCCAGTCGGTCCAAGGTCTCAGGATCCTGCGCGCCGGTGAGCAAGAAGCAACTGGACGCCTGCCCTCCCCTTCCCACGCGACCGCGCAACTGGTGTAATTGCGCTAGGCCGAAGCGCTCGGCATCCTCGATGACGATGATCGAGGCGGCCGGCACGTCCACGCCCACCTCCAGCACTGTGGTGGCGACCAGGACATCGAGCTTGCCAGCGCGAAAGGCCGCTAGCACCGCCTGCTGCTTGTCGCTCGGCATCTGGCCGTGCAGAAGACCCACGCGCGCAGGCGCAAGCAGCGGCCCCAGCTCACGAAAGCGGGGCAGCACCGAGGCACGCCGGCCGCTTTCGCCTTGCTCCTGCTCGACGATGGCCGGACACACCACGAAGCCCTGCCCGCCCGCTGCGACCGCCGCCTTGACCGCAGCCAGGGCCTCGCGGCGCGCAGCCTCGCCCACGCACAGTTGCGTGGCAACAACCTGTCGGCCCGGTGGGGATTGGTCAAGCGTCACAAGGTCAAGATCGCCGTAAGCGGTCAGGGCCAAAGAGCGTGGGATCGGCGTGGCGGACAACACCAGAAGGTGGGGAACCATGCCGGTTTTCTGGTCAGGGATCCAGCCCCCCACTCGCCGCAGGGCAACCCGCTGGCGCACGCCGAAGCGATGCTGCTCGTCCACGATGGCCAGGGCCAGCCGCAAAACGCGCACGCCTTGCTCAAGGAGTGCGTGCGTGCCCACCAGCAAATCGATCGCGCCGGCTGCGACCCCGCCCAGCACCCGGCGCCGCTCCTGCGCAGCCAGCCCGGCATGCAGCACCGCCACCCGCAGGCCCACCTTGCCGCCCCAGGAGGCCAGGGTGCGTCCGTGCTGCTCGGCCAGCACCTCGGTAGGCGCCATGAGCAGGCTCTGTCCACGCGCGCGCGCGACCAGCAAGGCCGCAGCAAATGCCACCGCGGTCTTGCCACTGCCCACGTCACCCTGAAGCAGCCGCTGCATGGGCGTCGCGCTGCCGAGGTCGGCATACAGGGTCCGGATCGCGCGTTCCTGCGCAGATGTGGGAACAAAGGGCAGTGCGGCTCTCACCGACGCCAACGCCGCCTCGCCATCGACGTCACAGTGCCAACCATTGGCGCGGCGGGCGCGGCCCCGTTCCAGTGCCAGCCCGACCTGCACGACAAACAGGTCCTCAAGCGCAAGCCGCCTCTGCGCCGGTGCTTGCCCGGCCATCAACTCGGCGAGCTTGTCGTCGGGAAGCGAGGCCTCGGGTCGATGGACCTGGCGAAGTGCCTCGGAGATCGAGGGCAGGCCGAGTCGCTTCGCCACGCCCTCGGGCAGCACGTCAGGCACCAGCGCAGCTGCCTGCTCGACCGCGGCAGCGACGAGTTTCTCGATGACCCGGCCAGGAACCTTTTCCACCGCCGGGTAGCGCGGCCGCAGTCCCAGGCCGGACTCTGTGCCCGACGCCTCCTGTGCGAGCAGCAGCGCCGTGACGTTGCGGGGATGGATGATCTCGGGGCTTCCGTCCTTTCCCCGCCGCAAGATTCCAGCCAGGGCCACCAGGCTCCCCTTGGCGTAGGTCTTGACCATGCCCGCGTTGGGCCGGAACCAGCGCGCCCGCATCTGCACCCCGTCCTGCTCCAGGTACACGTCGAGCAAGCGCCGGAAGAAGGGGCGCACCCGCGCGACCCTGGCCCGCACCACCACCGCCTGGCCCTCGGGCAAGCGGGCGAGCGCCGGCAGCGGGTACAGCGTGCGAAAGTCCTCGTACCCTAGCGGCAGAAAGCTGAGAAGATCGCGGATCCGTTCCAGTCCCCGCTCGGCCAAGCGCGCCGCCGTCACCGGCCCGGCCCCTGGCAAGGCGGTCACAGGCTGGTCAAGCAGCGACGGTGTGGGCGCGCCGGCCATGTTCCGCGCCGTACTTGCCTGCTACTTGTACGTGAACCGCAACTGGTACTCGCAGATCGAGAAGACGTCGCCTTCTTCGATCTTCTTGCCCTCGATGCGCTCACCCCCGTAGTCGATGCCGTTGGTCGAGCCAAGGTCCTTGATGTAGTACTCGCCATTGCGCCGGATCACCGCCGCGTGTTTGCGTGAGATATTCCCGTCGCGTATCGGCAGATCCGACGACTTGGTTCCCCGACCGATGATGAACTGATCCTTGTTGATCACGTATCTCTGGTTCCCGAAGATCAGATACAGGGGCGGTGCGGCTCCGGCATCAGTCGGGGCCGGGACCGAGAAACTGGGTAGTGGCGGCGGAGGGGGCGGACGGTTTCCTGACTGCTCGGCGGTGGAGCGGGCCGATGGCAGGGGCGGAGGCCCGGCCCGACGGAGGCCGGTCCGGGAAAGCCCACTCTCGGCCGGCGCATCAGGACGCGAAAGCCCGCTCCCGGCCCGCGCCTCAGGACGCGGCAGCCCCGGCTCGGGCTGCGAGAACCCGTCGCCCGGAGACATGGCGAAGTCCGGCGGGAGAAAACCCTGCTGCTGGGCAAGGACCCGCATGGCCTCGTTCACCAGCTCGTCGACGCCTCGGTCCAGCGCTTCGGACATGCGCTCAAAGCTCTGCCAGAGCACGTCGCGACAGTAGAAATGCCGCAAGGTCTTCCGGGTTGGATCATTCGCCATGACTGCTTTCTACCTCGTCTCGCTGCTAGCTACCCCTTTTCTGCAACACCGCCGCCACGCGCTTGGCCTCGCTTCCAACGGTCAGGCCGGCCGGAAACCCCTTGAGGCTGGCCTTGTCGTCCGCCAGCTTCAGCACGGCCGCCGCATCGCTTGCCGTGCCCAGCGACTGTCTGGGGTTGGCCAGCGGCGCCTCCAGCGCCCAGACCGCCGTGATGCGCGCCAGGGCCGCCGGCGACGAGAGCGCGCTCAGCACCGCGGGCCTGGCCGCAACGCCGAGCTTGGAGATGTCCTTGACCAGGAAGTCCATCACATCTTCCTTCTTGAAACTGAGCTTGTCGGAGAAGGCCTGTAGCGCAGGCTGCACGGCCTCGACCTTGCCCGCCTCCAGGGCTGCCTCGAATGCCCGATAGCGCACCAGGTCCTTTTTGTCATTGCCTATGATGTCCACGAGACCTTTCTGCGCCGCCGGGCCGCCTATTTTCTCTACCACGCCGAACACCTCATCTCGCACCAAGTTGTTGGCTTTCGGGTCCGCCGCAATCTTGAGCGCCAATGGCAGCAGGCTGGGGTAGCGCGCTTGCTGCAGGGCTTTGGCAGCCAACGCTGCCTCTGCCGGCGGGGCCTTCACAAGCTTCTGGGTCAGAAACTCCGTCACGCCTTGCCCGCCCAAGGTGCCCAAGGCAATCCACATGTCGTTGGGGATCTCATGCTCCGCCACCGCCCGCCGCACCAAGGCCCCACCGCCCTTGTCGCGCGCCGACTCATCGCCCACCTTGAGCAGGAGTTCGGCCAGTCCCTTGTAGGGGGCCTTGGGGTCAGAGAGCAGCCTGACCAGCATGGGGCCCGACGGTGTACCTATCGCGACCAGCATCTTCTCCTGTGAGTGACGTCCCCCCGCAAACCGGCCGTCCTTCAAGTCTTTCTCCACCGAGATCAGAATTGCGGCGTCGATCTGCTTCTGATCGTCGGGCTGGGCGTACTGCCGCACGCTGAACAGTCCGTCGCGGGCGTCGCGCGCCTTGGGCACGGGTGCGTTCTCCATGGTCTTGATGTGCAGGGGGATGAGCGACTTGAGGATCTCCCAGCGCTCGTTTGCCGGCAGGGCCGCCATCACCTCGTCGACCTTCTCGGGCATGCCCAGGTCGGCAAGGGCTGCGGCTGCCTCGGCGCGCAGGCTGGGCGCCAGGTCGGCGCTGCGCAGGGCCTCCTCGATCCTTGGCGGCCCCTTCTGCGTGCCCTTCCACTGCTCGATCTTCTCCGAACTGACGCTTTCGCAGGCCGACAACCCGATGAGCCCGATCCCGATGGCTAGCAGACATCGCATGGCGAGGGATGTTATCCACCCGCCGATCTTCGGGTCAAGCGGCCTTCGCAACGGACCCTATCGTTTGTGGCCGAGGGCCACCGGCACGGGCTAAACTGCCGGTATGAACAAAGCCTGGTGGGCAGAACCCGTGTGTGCCGCCTTGTTTCTTGCGGCGGTGGCATCCGGCTGTGCCTCTCTGGGCGCGGCCGGGGCCGGCAAGCCGAGCGAAGCAGCAGCGCGCCTGGCCAACGAGGCCGCCACCCTGCCCGCGATCGCAAACGAGGAGGACTACCTGGAGGCCAAGTTCCTCTATCAAGCCCTGGCCCAGGGCTCCGAGGAACAAGCGCGTCTTCGCCTCAAGCTGGTCGAATACCTGCTTGGCCCGCTGGCGTCTCTCGACGCGCAGCGCTTGCGGCGCAACCCCGGCATCCTGGGCAGCGACGATGACTTCGACCGGCTCCACGATTCCCTTCGCGACGCCCTGGATCTCTTCCCGGCGCCCTTGCTCTGGCGGCCCGAAGGCCTGGCTGTGTCCGATCGCGAGCGCAAATTGTTGGGGGCGGCGGCACGTCTGATCGTGGGTGCCTACTCGCCGCGCGGCAATGAGCTGCCCGTGGCCATGGGTCTTTTCGTGCTGCAGACGCTGGAGCCGCAAAACCCGGAATGGCCGGCGCGCATCGAGCAAGTTCTCGCTTGGCTCGACACTGAGGCACAGCTCTCCGTGGGCACTCCTGGGCCTCGCACCCAGCCGACCACCGCTGACATTCTGGACGGGGTTGCGGCAAACTGGCCCAGCCCAGCCGTGGTCGAACGCGTGGCCCGACTGGCCTGGGCGCAGCAGGAGCGGCTCACCGGCATGTTGCGCCGGCCGCCCGGCACAGGGGTCGGCGGGCGCGGCATGCTGAGCGAGTTGTTGCTCGACACCGAGTCGCTCTCGGCCATGGCGATCAACGCCGCAACGCTCTATCTCCGCTGTGGCCAGATGGCCCGCGCTGCCGAGGCTGCCGCGCGCTTTACCGACAAGCCGGGCGACGATCCCGAGTTCCGGCAACTCCTGGCCGCTGTCAACCGTTCCGCGGCCCAGCCTGTCCATTACATGGCTCTAGCTCGTCGCCTTCTGCCTCGCGGTGAACTGCTGCTTGGCACCTCCACGGACCGGGTCGATCCCGCGGCCGCAGCCGAGATCCTGCGTCGTGGGCTCATGCTCTTCCCCGGCGACGCTGAGATGTTGGTGCTCGCTTCACGCGTGGCGCGCTTTGCTCCGGCTCCCTTCCTGGCCCTGCGCTACCTCGATGAGGCGCTCGCCGTCTTGGAGCGCCAGAAGCCCGACCCGGACAAGCTTGCCGATCTGGTAGCCGAGCGGATGGAGTTGGCCTTCTTGCGCCTCAAATCGCGCATCGATCCCGACCGCATGCAGCCGGTCTTGCCCAACGCCGAGATGTTGCGCAACCAACTGAGGCAAAGCCAGCAGCGCTTCGGCAGCAAGCGCCTCAAGCTGGGCGAGGCCGATGTGGACCTCGCCGTGGCGCGGGGCTTGGTGGACGCCGGGAAGCTGGAAGAAGCCGAACCTCTACTCCTGCGCGCGCAGCAGGAGGACGCAGGTGACGCTGAGGTGACTCTGCAGATCGCCAACCTGGATCTGAAGCGGGGCCGTCCCGAACAGGCCGCGCGCCTACTGAGGAAGGCATTCGACACCCGGCAACGCGAGGCACCCGCCGAGGAAACCGTGTCGTTCGTCGAGGGGCAGTCACGCCTGGCCTATACCCTGGGCGTGGCCTACGAGATGAACGGCAACATGGACGACGCACGCAAGGCCTGGCGGTCTGCGGCGCGCGGCTGGGAGCGGCTGATGATCGAGCAGTTGCGCCGCAAGAACCTGGGCTCGTCGGCAGGGACCATCTTCGAGGTGGGCCGGCTCTACTATCTGCTCGGCCGACGCGAGGATGGCCTGCGCAAGTTCGACGAGGCCATCGAGCAGGACGAAGCCCGCGACCAGAGCTACATCGACGCCATTGCTTTTCTGGTTCAGCGGGGCGACGCCGAGCCAGCGCTCGACATCTATCGGCGCGCCATCTCCAAGTCGAGCCGCGTGGTCTCGGAATACGTCAAGGTCTACGCCTCGCTGTGGATCCTGGACATCACCCGCCGCCGCGCTGATGCGCCCGACGCCGCAGCCCTGTCCTATCTGCGTGCCCTGGATGCCCGCCAGATCGAGCTGCGCCCACCGCGCGCCTCGGCCTGGTACCGGCAACTGGTGCGCTACGCGCTCGGCCGCATCAGCTACGACCGCTTGCTGGCCATGGCGGACACGCCCGGCAAGCGGGCCGAAATCTTCTTCTACCAGGCCATGCGCCTGCTGGCCGAGGGCAAGAGCAACGAGGCTCACGCCCTGTGGTCCAAGGTCATCGACACCAAGATGGCCTCGTTCTTCGAGTACGAGATGGCATCGCGCTACCTGCGCGTCGGCGCACCCACGCAACCTGGCACGTCGGACAGCGGAGAGGCGATCTAGGACCTCGCCGCCAGCACGCTCAGGGTTCGCATGGCCCGATAGCGATCCGGCACGCATTGTGGCGCTTCGACGCGCAGCCGGTCCAGGGTCCGCGTGAACTTCAGCCCGGGCCCGCTCTCACGCGCGACATCGGGCGGCCAGACCAGGCGCGGCTCGACATCGGCGGCAGCCGCTAGCAGGGCTGCAAGATCCGAGCCTGCTGAAGGCTCGCTGCCCGACCCGAACAGCTGGTGCAACCAGTGCACGTGTGCGAGGAAGCGAATCGCGAAGGCGATTTCCTCCGCGCTGGCTGGGGCACCCTTGTCCCCGGCCGAGCCAAAGCGCAGAAGAGCGGTGGCCAGGGCAGAAGCGGTCGGCTCGCTCCCCATCTCCAGCACGCGGCCCGCGACCGCCCGGCCCAGCGCGGGAAAGCGCAGCACCGGTAGGATGCGCCGCCAGGAAAGTGGCGGATGCAGGCGCAACGGCTCCATTGCTTCGAGCAGTGGACACGTGCAAAACAGGGTTTCGATCGCTTCGTCAGCGCAGACGGGAAAGCCTATTTCCTTCCACCAGTCGTGGCGGCGCGAGGCCAGAGGCGTCGAGGTCAGGTGGGCCAGTGCGCGCATGGCCGCGCTGGGTGAGCCCCCCGTGGCCCGCAGTTCGAATCGCAACCAGTTTGGGCCAACGCTCACGTGGTGTTCCACCCGCACGACCTCCGGCAAGCGCGCCAACAACGAGTATCGGGCGACCGCCTCGCGCAGATCCACCGGCGGGCCGAGATCGGCAAGTTCCTGCGCCAGCGCGCAGATGCGCTCCTGGTCCCGGTAGCGGCGCGCAATCTCAGGGTGCCCGAGCAGCAGCAGATTGTGCGCAGCCGCTGCCAAACGCAGCGACGGCTCGTCGAGGGGAAGCGGGTCAGCATCAGGCACGAACGCAGCGGCGCAAAGCTGCCGCATCTGGGCCACCTCGGCCGCGGCCCGTGCTTCGGGTCGCGTGCCGCCGGCCTGGTGGGCCAGGCGCCGTCGCAGACGGGCCAGGGCGGGCCAGCCCACCGGACGCCCCACGTGCAGACGTCCACCCTTGACCATGGGCAAGACGAAACCGCTGACGAAATCCGGAGGCATGTTGCTACATCCGTTTTGATTTCAGCCCCCAAAGGGGAAACGGCCCCAACGGATCGGTCTCGATTTCCACCGTCTCCTCTCGCTCCACGACTACATGAGACCTCGCTACGAGGGGCCGCGCCTCGACGGTCAGCTCGGAGAGAATGCGGCGATCAAGTGTTTGCAGCGCGGCCGCGGGAATGCGCAGCGGCGGTTCACCTGGCGAGGGAAAGACGAGCAGAGAGCTTTCGCCCGTGCCCAGCCTTTCTGCCAGCGCCTCGGGATCGACGGCCGGCATCAGCCTCATCCCGGCCGGCACCAACACGCCGGGCGCTGCCTGGTCGAGAAGTTTTCCCAAGGGCAGAGCCGCCAGCTCGTCGGCTGCCACCACCAGCACCGCATCGTCCAACAAGGCCACACGATGTCCGCGCAGTGCAGTGGGCGGCAGCGCCTGGCACAGCCGCCGCAACCAACCGACCTGCGACCAGGGGAGGTAGGCTGCCTTGGCGCGGGCCGGGGCCTCGGCTGCCCAGGCCAGACGCAGCGGCACATCCAGCCTCTTGGCCTGGGCAGAACGCGCGGACGCCACCGGCTGCTCGCCTGCCGAGAACGCGGGCAAGGGCAAGAGATCGGCAATGTCAGCGAACACGGGCGCTGGATCGAGCAGGGTGGCCCCGGTCGGGCGCGGAGCCAAGAGCAGCAGGCGATCGTGGGGAAACAGCACGCGGCATGCCGCCAGATTGATGGGGTGGCAATAGCCGGCAGCGACCGCCACCCCGTCCGCGACCGGCCGATACAGCGCCAATCCCGGGGTTTCCGACATCAGGCCGCAAAGTCGCGCCGGCAAGTCCTCGATGTGAAACAGCCAGAAGCCTGCGCGCAGGCCAAAGGCGCTCTCTGCCGTCGACTCGCAAACGGCCGCCCGGGCCTGCACCCCCACGCGGCCAAGATATTCGCACAGGCGCGCTCCCAATCCGCGGCGAGCGGTGACATAGCAGGCACCGTCGTCGCCCGCAGCGGCCCGGGATCCACTGGGCCGGCGGAGAAGATCGAGCCCCAGCAAGAGCCGCACCAGCGACCTCTCGCCTTCGACCTGACAGGCGAGGACTTGGTCGGGAGTATAGAAGACAAAGTCCCCTGCGCCGCGCGCGACCTCACCCACGTCGTAGCCCAGGGACGCGCGGCTGTCGCGATACTCGACGAAGTGCCGGCCCGCGCCGGTCGCGGCCTGCCCGCCTGCGGTGCGTGCCGCCCGCGCCACCAGGTCGGCCGCCTCTGTCGACGGCACTGGCATCAGCAGCACCATCTCGCGCAGCCCGAGCGGCGAGCGCACCAGCATGAGGCGCAGGCCCAACCAGCATTCATCCAGATCGCCGGCAGCGGATAGCAGGCGCAAGAACCACACCACGCGGTCGAGCGTGGCAAAGCGCGCCGCCATATTCCGTCCACTCACCACGCCACGGGCGTCGGCTGCAAGACCTGGAAGCGTGAAGCGCGCCTGGCCAACCGCGACAGGAGCAATCATGGGTATGAGTGTACTCTTAGGGTGAATGGCAAAGGATGGCTCACGGCTCAAACCGAGCGCCGAGACAGGCTCCACCCGGTCCCGCGGCCTGCCCGCGCTGGTTCGCATGCTGGCGCTCGACAGCGAATGGGCGTCGCTGGATGCCGTGATGCTGGAAGCGCGCACCGCGGGGCTGTCCCTGTCTGAGATCCACGATCTGGCCCGCGCGCTGCGCGCGACGGAGTCCACCCAACCGGCGGTGGAACGCGAAGCCATGGCCGCGGAGATCCACGCGGCCAAGCGTCAGGCCGCCACGCTCCTTCTCGATCGCATTTCTCGCGCGGCGCTGACCGCCGACGATCGGGAGGCCTTGCTCACCACCGGCGGGCTGCTCATGGATCTGGGTGACTACGGGGAGGCGGCCGCGGCGTTCGAGCGCGCCGGCGACGATCAGCGGGCCGCCCAGGCCTACGGTGCTGCTGGCGACATCGACCGCATGGAGACATGCCTGGCGCGTGAGGATGGGCAACGCCACCGACGCCGCGACCTGCGCGAGCGCGTGTCCCGCTTCGAGACACTGCTGGCTGCCGGCCAGCGCTTGGCCGCGCTGGACATGGCCGCCGCATTCCCCGCCAACGTTCCCGAGGCTGCTGACCTGCGCGCGGCCGCAGCCTTGGTCGACCAGCGCCTGTGCCGGGGCCGCACCGTGGCCTTGCGCAGTCCCGACGGCGCCGTGACCCGTTTTGTCGCCCTACCTGCCCTGCTGGGCCGCGACGGTTTCTGTCAGATCGTTCTGCGCGACGCCGGAGTTTCCCGCCGGCACGCCCGCGTCCTCGCGGCGCCGGCTGGGTTCTTGGTCGAGGATGCCGGCTCACGCGCGGGCACCTTGTTGTGCGGAGCCAGAGTGTCGGCCCCTGTGCCACTGCCTGCGCGCGGCCAGCTTGCCCTGGGCAAACACTGCCGCCTCGACTTCGCGACAAGCGAGACCTCGCTGCTGGAACTGACCGGCGCGGATGGGCTCGACCGCGGCCTGCGTGCCTTGTTAGGCGCGGGCGCTCTTCCGCTCGCCGCAGCCTTCCCAGCGCTGGCTGGCCTGCACGTCCTTCCCGAAGAACGAACCGCGCGTGTCGAGTGTGCGCAGCCGGCGCGTCTGTCCGGCCAGCTGGTGGGGCCCAATTTCGAACTTCTGCGCGGCGACGTGATCGAAGTAGCCGGACAACGCCTGGAGATCGTGTGAAGCCCCAAAACCCGCAACTCGCCCTGGCCCGGCAACTGGCCTCGCAAGGCGAGGCAGCCGCGGCCCGCGCGCTTCTCACTGCGCTTGAAGCTGGCCGCGATGCTCCCCGCCGGGATGCCACCGCCCAACTGGCTGCGCTCGACGAGCAGGAGGGGTACTTCGAAGCCGCAGCCGCGCGTTGGGAACGCCTGCTGGCTGACGACATCGACGATCCGGAAGCTGCTACCCGGCTCGCTCAGTTGCGCCGGCGCCTGGGCGGCGCGGCCCCGCCTGCAAGCAAGCCCGTCGCAGCCATGCAGACCCTGATTCAGCCGGAGAGTGTGTCCCTGTCTCGCTACGAGATCCTGCGCGAGATCGGCCGCGGCGCCACGTCGACGGTCTACCTGGCCCGCGATCGCAGCCTGGGCATCGAGCTTGCGCTCAAGGTGTTCCACCCGCCGGCCCGGTTAAGTGAGGCCAGCCAGCGCTTCTTCTCCGAAGCGCGCCTGGTGGCCGGCCTGCGCCACCCCGGCGTGGTCGCCATCTACGACCTGGACGAAACGGCCCACACCCTGGTCATGGAACACCTGGCCGGGGGCAGCTTGCGCGACCGGCTCGCGCGTGCCCGGCCCTCTGCCCTACCTTGCGATGAGACCATCGCTCTGGCTCGCTCCCTGCTGTCGACGCTGGCCTACGTGCATGCCGCCAGGGTGGTTCACGGCGACATCACTCCACGCAATATCCTGTACCGTGGCCCCGGTGAACCGGTGCTGGCCGACTTCGGATCAGCCCGCCTGCTGGGGACCGACAACGCCAGCGAGTTGGCCGCTGGCACCCCCACCTACCTCGCGCCCGAGCAGCTTCGGGGCGCGGTCTCGTCACCTCTCACCGATCTCTTCGCCGTTGGCGCCATCCTGTGGGAGGCGCTGGCCGGCCGGCCCATGCGACAGCACGCGGACCTGCTCGCAGGCCGCATCAAGCGCCCTGCACTGCCCCGCGTACCGGATCACCCCGCCCACGCACGCCTGGCGGCCCTGGTCGAGCGGCTGACGGAGAGCGAGCCTGACAAGCGGCCCGGCGACGCAGGCCAAGCGCTGCAGAAACTGGGCGATGTCTCAGCCGAACAATGATCGCAGTGGTGGAAATACTCCCACCAGGCGGTAGTCCCAGGGCCAGATCGCCTTCTTGGTGTGCACGGACATGGCGCGCAGGGTTTGGCGATGCAGCCGGGCCACGGTGTGATTCGGCTTCGTCATGTGCGCGACCGCATATTCGCGCAGGTTCTTGATGGCTTCCTTCTGGCGGCGTGCCGCGCTCGCGCCTTCCAGGGAGAGGACGGCGGCGAGCTCCCTGGCCAGGGTGGCTTTCCACGACCAGCAGAGGGCTTTCTCTTCCGTACTGGCTTCGGCCAGCGTCGCGCGCGCCCTCCCCGCCTCGCCCGCGAGCGCCTGCGCGTAGGCGAGCTGGGCGATCACGCAGGGGAAGGCGGAGCCACGCAGATTGCGTCGGTAGATCTCCTCGGCCACCCTTGAGGCTTCTTCCTCGCGCCCCAGTTCGCTGTACGCCAAGACCAAGTTCGTGGCCATCCACACTTCGAGATCTTCCCGCGCGAGCACGTCACGCAACCATTCGACGGTTTTCTTCCACAGGCCCGAACTGGCCAGCGCGTAGCCGAGCTGGCCGAGCAAGTGCGTTCGCTCGCGCACCCACGGGCAGGCAGAGGATTTGAACAAACCCAACGCCTTGCGGGCCGCTCGATGTTCAGCCAGCACGACGAAGAAAGCATTCACCGCGGGAACCGCCTCCTCGTTTCCGCGTGCGATCCAATCCGGGAAGCACTTCCACGCCGCCCAACGGCCATAGGAAGCCTCCTTCTTCACCCAGAGTGCGGCGAAGGCCATGCCAAGGGTACGCTGGCGCGCGGACCGGGTAAGGGCCTTGTGCCAGCGTCCGCCCCAGCCGAGATCGCGCAACTCGCGATCGAGATCGTCCAGGGCGAAGTCGACTGGCTCGGGTGAACGAATCACTTCCTTCATTCGCTTCTTCGCCGCCGTCCTCTTGCCCTCCCAGGCATCGGCCAGAACCAGCCACATCTGCGCCACGGTCTCAGTCACGCCAGGCAAAGCCTTGGCGGCCAGTTCGCGAAGGCGTCGTATGTCGCGCTTGTTCCACAGAATGGCGAGGCAGCGGAAGATCGGCTCCCCGCTGCCGGGAAATCGCGCCAGCGCCCGCTCGTAGAGAGCCAGCGCCTCCTGATCGTGACCGCTCAAGTGCTCGGATGCGCCCGCCGCACAAAGCGCCTGCAGACTATCCGGGGCCAGCCGTGCCAGGGCAGCGCGGGCCTTGGCAGCAACCTGATCGTTTTCGAGCTCCGTCGCCCATTCCAAGATCTCCTGCCAGCCCCAGAAGTAGTCGGGATGCGCCCGCAGAAGGGACTCCATCGACGCGAGGGCTTCTGCCTTCTGGCCTTCCTGAAACTCGATCCACGCAGCCCTTCCCTTGAGCGTGTACGGAGGCTCGTCGGCAAAGCATGCGGGGCGACAGGCAGCCTTGGCCTCGACATAGCGAGCCTGTCCAGCCAGCAAAAACGCCTTGAGATCGTGGGCATCGAGGTTGCGCGGATCGCGATCCAAAGCCTTGTCGACCGCGGCGAGTTTCTCCTCCATGGCCGATCGGGGCAGGCACCGGCACAGCAGCATCCAGGAGTCCGCCTCGCCCGGTCGCTCGTACACCAGGCGACGGACGGCGGCCAGCAACTCGTCCTGTTTGCCCAGGGCGTCCGCCCAGGAATCCGCCCAACGCCATCCTGTCTCCTCCTTGGGAAACCGCACCAGCGTGGCGAGAATGGACGAGAGTGCCTCTTGCCGACGGCCCATCCGCCACAGCATCGACGCGCGTAGCGTGGCCAGGTTGGCCGCGCCGGGAATGCGACGAATCGCACGATCGAGGACTTCGACGGCCTGGCTGGAATCGCCGGAATCCTCGAGCGCGTCCGCCAGGGCATACCAGCCCATGGGCCAATCCGGGTTGGCCTGACAAGCCGTGCGTGCGCACGCCAAGACCGCGGGCCAGTCGGGCTTGCGGCGGTGGATGCGAGCCATGGTCAACCAGGCCCCCGGCAGTCGAGCGAAACGTTTGCTGGCTTGCTCGGCAAGCCGCTGCGCTTCTTCCAATCGTCCCATGTCCGTCAGGTGCTCGATGAGGGCGACCCAGGCCTCGTAGAGATCCGGGCGGGCCTTGTGGACTATTGCAAGCTGGTCGAGCAAGACCTCGGGCTCGAGCAGGGGGAACGCGCGTTCGCGATAGGCCGCGATGGCAGCTCCCTGCAGTACCTGGCGGACCATTTCGTTGTGGATGAAGTCCAGCTCCTCCCGTCGCTGCCGGGCGTCCCGCGCCCCGTCGAGCAGCCCGTGGATGGCGAAGGTGTAGTCCACGTCCAGGGTCAGCGCCTGGCGGAACGCCTGGCGCGCTTCATCGGCGCGTCCAAGGGATTGCAGAATCGAAGCGTGGATCCCATGGGCTGCGGCCACGCGTGGGTTGAGATCGAGCGCGCGCTGAGCCTCGATGAGAGCGTCGTGGAATCGACCTTGCCTCTCCAGGATGACGGCGAGTTCACGGGCCGCCCAATCATGGCTGGGGTGCAGGCGACGCATGGTCCGGGCTGCTGCCTCGGCATCCCCGAGCGGTGCTCTGCGCAGCCATTCGACCAGGACCTGGTGCAACCCCACGTGGTGCGGGAAACGCCTGACCGCTGCCTCGAGGTGTGCGCGTGCCTGGGCGTCGCCTTCCACCACCGCCAGCAGGTGGGCGACGGCTTCCTGCACCCTGGTCGAGGTGGGCTCTCCGTCCGCGATCTCTTTCCATGTCGCCAGGGCCTCGCGATGTTCGCCAAAACGCTCGTGCAGCTGGGCCCTGGCATAGAGCCACGAACCACCAGCGCAGTGCTTCTTCGCGTGAGCCAGCTGTTCTTGCGCCCGCTCCTTGTTCCCCTGCCTGGCCGCCAGCCAAACCGCATCCAGCCGCAGGAGGCCGTCGTCAGGATGCAACTTCAGCGCCTGGGACATGACGGCCGCCGCCTCTTCGTCCAGATAGTATCGGTCGAGCATCCAGAGCAGAGTCCGCGAAGGCTGGGCCGACTTGTGGCCGAGGCGCCGGTTCCTTTCGCGCAAGCGTTCGAGCGCATCCTCCCGTCGCCCGATCATGTGGGCGGCATCGAACCAGGTCTGGGCCAAGTGCTCGTCCCCTGCTGCGAAGCAACTGGCGAATCCGTAGGTTTCGACCGCCGCCTCTTGCCAGCCGAGGCCCCACTGGCGATGTCCCCATGCCTCCAGCACGCCGGTGTCGAAGGGATTCGCCGCATGCGCCTTGCGCAGCCACCACCAAGATTCAGCCTCGTCACAGACCGGACCGCTTAAGGCGATGGCCAGATCGCGCCAGATACTTGGATCCGTGCGTTCGGCCTCGGCGGTCTTGCGCAGGAACGCGATCACGTCGTCCCTATGCCCAAGCTCGCGAAGCAGTCTGGCCCGCTGAGCACAAAGCCGCGGGTCATCGGGAAACAGCCGCGCCAGCCCCTGACTCGCTTCGTTCTCCTGGAAGAGATTCCCGTCGTAACAAGCCAACTCCAGTCTGGCCCGCCAGAACATGGGATGATCAGGGGCCTCGCACCGCATCTGCTCGAGCTGTTCCTCCGCGCGGACACGGTCGTGAAGGAAGAGCGCGCTGCGCAGCTGAAATAGCCGATCAAACAGGCCCGCATCGGGCAACTCGATGCGGTCGAGTTCGGCGCGATGGCTTTCCGGCACCATGGCCAGGCCGCGTGGACCATGCAACGCATATTCCTTGAGAAAAGTCGCCGCCTGCACTTCGCGATACAGGAGGCTCGCGGGATCTTGGATGAGAAAAGACTCCCTTGCCTCGTCGTAGCCGACGAAAGCCTGCATGTGCGCTGTGCTCACTTCCGACGTGGCCACAGCGAAGGGAATGCCGGCGTCCAGCAGCGTCCGCCCGGCGTCCCAGGTCAGACGAAACTCACGCACGCAAAAACCTTGCTCGAGGCACCACGTGCGTTCGCGACGATCACAGGTTCCTTCGTAGGCGATGGCCTCGCCGATGGCGTCATCCGAAGTCGGGTGATGCCAGTAGCGGGCCAGCATCGCCAGGGTCGAAGGACCACATGTGTTGTGCTTCTGGATGATCCGCGGGGGCGTCAGTCGAATCCGCCGTGTCGCCAGCGATGCACTCCGCAGTTTGCGTGCCAGCGTTGCGAAATACGGCCCGGAAACGAGCTCGGCTTGCTGGGCAGCCTTGTCCCACGCCCCTTCCAGGCAGTAGGCATCGCAGCGACGCGCAGCCAACCATTCCCGATCCTCCGGCTCGATCAGCAACGCCAGGGATTCGTATTCGTCGAGCAGATCGATCATCCCCTGGGGATCGTCCAGTTCGCGAAGGATGCCGATCCGCTGGCCAACAATGTCCGGACTTTGCACGTGCTGACTGGCCTGGTGAAGCAGTTCGGCCGCTTCCTCCACGCGACCCTGGCGCATCAGAATCATGGCGTTGACCTGCACGCTGGGGCAGTGCCACTGGGCGACGCTACGGCCCCGCGCGATGGCCTGTTCCGCCTCGTCGACCCGATCCTCGCACAGGTGAATTCCGGCTCGCTCGCACCAGGTCCAGGCCGAATCGGCGGCCAATTGGGTGGCTTCGTCGGCAAGCGGCCACGCCAAGGCAAAATCGCGATACTGCCCAGCCACCCGGGCCCGCAAGAGCAGATGATCCGCGCGCCGGCGTTCGTCGAGGTTTGTGAAAGACTTCCAGTCCCGCGTGAATTCCCACACCGCCAAGGGTCCCCGCCGCGCCCAGAGCCAATAGCCATGGAACAAACAGGTGCTGGCGTCGCGAGGCGATTCACGCCAAGCCGTGAAACAAAGAAAGCGTGACAATCGATTGCCTTCGAGGTGACCGGCCAGACGAGAAGCCAAAAGGCGGGCCTCGAAGCCGGCCCAGCAGTGAAGAGGGGCGACCGCGATCGCCGCGGCGTAGGCGTCGACGAACCGGCCTTGGTCGTAGAGGGCCTTGACCGAGGCAAGCGCTTCAGCAGGCACCGACACGCGCTGGGATCGCGGACAGCCGAACGGGATGCGGACCGGAGGGCGCGAGGACATCGGCTCTATGTAACATCGGTCCGCCCGCGGCAAAACGTGAGTATTCGAGGGGCACCGATTCCTGGAGATTCGCAGCTGGTTTAGGTCGCCGGGGCCGGGGCCGGAAACCGAATCCGGTTCCGAATCCGGGACTGGCAGCCGGCTCCGGCGACCGGCTCCGCCGCCGTCAACCCGGCCGCCCAACCAGCTACGGAGGTGGCGTTACGGTCGCTCGTCGGCTCCTGGGCGCCGCATGTGGCGGTACCAACGCTGGTACAGGGGCGCGGCCAGGGCGCACAGAGCAGTCAGTGCGGCCATGCCAGCGACAAAGACCGTGTGCTCGATCAACAACCAGGGCCTTCCGCGCAGGATGAGCGGCAAAACGGCGACGAGGAACGACGTCACGATGGCGTTGACGTAGTCGATGGGTGCGCGGCCAATCCAACGGCGGCTGTGCCACCAGATCTCTCCCTTGCGAAAACGTCCCCAGCCGTAGACCGGGTTGAGCAAGAACCAGAGGAAGTCCCAGGTCACGCTCCAGACCAGATAGGCGGCGACAATGCGGGCCTCGAGGCCGAGCGACCACGGCTGGCCAAAGGCGATGCCAATGTGGAAAGCGCAAAGCGGGATGAAAAACATGATGGCGTGGTAGCCGGTCAGCGGCTTGCCTGACATGAACAGGCCGTACAGGCGCGCGTAGGCGGGACTGCGGCGATACCAGGTGGGCAGCTTGCTGGCCCACCCGTCGGCGCCCTCGATCTCTATCTCGACCAGGGCGAACAGCAGGGCGAAGCCGAACAGGAAAGCGATGCGGGGCAAGGCTGCCAGGAAGAAGGCCGTCAGGTCGCTCATGTGCGTCCTTTCGCGAACAGGATAGACTGCTCGACATGAAAATTCTCTACGGAGTCGTTGGTGAAGGCATGGGGCACGCCATGCGCTCACGGGTGGTGCTCGATGCCCTGTCGGCACAGCACGATCTGCAGGTGGTGGTCTCGGGCCGCGCGCACGCCTACCTGAGCCAGCGGGCCAGCGAGCATTTGACTGTGAACAGGATCTGGGGCTGCACCCTGGTCTACGAGGACAACGAGCTGCGAAAGTGGCGCACGGTGGTGCAGAACGTGAAGGGGGCGCTGACCGGGTTGCCCAAGAACGCGCGCACCTACTTCGAGGTGACGGAACGGTTCGCACCCGACGTGGTCATCTCGGATTTCGAGAGCTGGAGCTACCTCTTCGGGCAGCGCCACGACCTGCCGGTGATCTCCATCGACAACATGCAGATCATCAACCGGTGCACCCATGACCCGGACCTTCTCGCGGGTGTGGAGGGCGATTTCCGCCTCACCAATGCGGTGGTGAAGGGAAAGATCCCCGGCGCGTTTCACTACCACATCACCACGTTCTTCTACCCGCCTTTGCGCAAACCCCACACCAGCTTGCATCCGCCCATCCTGCGGCCCGAGATCCTGGCCGCGCAGCCCGAGCCGGGATCCCACTTGCTGGTGTACCAGACCTCCACCTCGAACAGCGCCCTGCCCGAGATCCTCAAACGCAGCGGACGCGCGTGCCGCATCTACGGCCTCCGCCGCGACATCACCGAGGACGTAGCGGACGGAAATCTGCTCTACCGGCCCTTCTCCGAGGCGGGCTTCATCGACGATCTGCGTACCGCCGCGGGTGTGGTGGCCAGTGCCGGTTTCACGCTGATGGGCGAGGCGGTATACCTGCGGCGGCCCATGCTGGCGGTGCCCATCAAGGGTCAGTTCGAGCAGATGCTGAACGGACGCTATCTGGAAAAGCTGGGCTACGGCCTAACCGCCGACGAGTTGAGCGAAGAACGACTGGGCCAGTTCATCGAGCGCATCCCCAATTTCGAACGCAGCCTGGCCGATTACAAGCAGGACGGCAACCGACACCTGCTGGCCGCGCTCGAGCAGACCCTCAACGCGGCGGTGGCGGGAAAGCCGTCGCCAGGATAGCGCAGCTCTGCCCTGCTTGGCAGACTACTCCTCCGCCTCGTCTTCCTCCGGTAGCCGCTCCATCGGTGGAGCATCCCCCACCTGATCCGGTGCTTTGCCGCCCAGCCCGAGTTGCAGCGAGGCGTAGCCCTCCAGCATGAGCCCGAAGTGGGGACCTGCCGCCAAGAAACGCAGCTCGACGTTGGCCGCAATGTGGCGGGTGAAGTGATAGATGAAACCAGTACCTGCGCCGTACACGAACGGTCCACTGCGAATCGTATCCGTGAGCAGGGTGGGCTTCGGGACGCAATTGCTCGTGCCGGGGTAGTAGAGGCACCTTCCATCCGTCCTATTCGGGTCTATCACTTTTGCTGTGCCACCGGGATTGGTCGGTGGGTAGGAGAAGCGATATCCGTCGCCCCCGCCCAGATCGGCCGAGAACTGGATCTGCGCATTGCCGGCGCCCAGGTCCAGGTAGTACAGACCTCGCCCGATCACCGCGATCGCTCCCCCGGCCGGCCGGCCTGGGTTGATGTCGCCGGATCCCTGAATCGAAATGTACTCCAGCCGGGCCTGGACCGCGGCCCCGATGTGGTCGGTGATGAGGTAGCCAATCTCGGGATAGAAGGTGATCAAGCCCGCCACGCGCACGCCGGCCGTGACAGGAGGGGCGTCGCGCCGCCATTCCAGCAAGGAGGCCTTGTGATAGGCGAAGCCGGTTCCCGCTCCTACGCTCCCCCAAAAAGCGCCCCTACGTCGGCGGTGGAGACCCAGTTCCTTGACCTCGGCGTCCCGTTCGTGCTTGATCCCGAACAGGGGATCTTCCCCGTCGCCCTTGTTGCCGCGAGCCACTCTCGGCTGCGCGGTGGTTGTCTCGGACGAAGCCGGCTTGAGTATGATCGGGTTGGGAATGTCCGCCTGCCCGTTGGTGGCCACCTCGTTGTCGGCACTGTCCCGGGCCTCGCAGTAGTACTGCATGCTCTCCCCGGTCGCGGCCTCGGCTGGGATGCTAGCCGCCAGCCAGCCCTTGGGAGCGTTCTGCATGGCCGCGACGTTGTACGTGGGAGCACCGGAGGCCCGGTAGTAGAGCAAGACCCGTTCGGCCTTCAGGCTCGGCTTGGTCGCGCAGCGAAGCACGATCTCGCGACCTTCGGTCGCCTCTTCAACCGTGGGGCAGTACAGGTCGGAGGGCAACACGACGGGCAACTCCGGTTCGACGGGCTCAACCGGCGGCGGCGGGGGAGGCGGTGGTGGCGGCGCTTTGGGCGGAGCAGGAGCAGGCACGCGTGTTGTCGAACGAGGGCCGGAGGCCGCGGCCTCTGCCCAAGGGTCGGTCTCCGCTGTGGCGGGCGTCGCCTTGTCAAACACGGCGGTCAAGCTCGGGGTTGCCAGCGACGGCGTTAGCTTGATGTCGGCACGAACACCCTTGGCCAGGCCGAAATACCGCGTCGCCTGGTCGCGATCGCTGAAACCCAAGAAGTAGACCGCGCCCAGGTGAACGTAGGTCCGAGCCAGCATCTTGTGCTTGAGCAGGTTCGCCTGTTTGGCCACCGTCTCCGCCTGCACAAGACCATCGCGGGCCACATCGAACCGTTTGGCGTCGATAGCAGCCAGGGCCATCTTGTTCAGATCGATGATCTTCTTGACCGCCTTTTGATCGACTTGCCCCAGTACCGGCTTGCCCGACGCGACAAGGACAGCGCCAATCAGCCCGACCCGCAGAACCAGCGACGCCCATCGGGCCATGCGCGATGGTGCCGCCGGCCGTCGTGTAGTCGTGTTTCCCATCTTGGGTTCGTCCTTCCCTACTGCTGGGTTATCATGAATTCGACCCGTCGGTTCCTCTCACGTCCGGCAGAGGTCTTGTTGGTCTCGATCGGCTGATCAGGTCCAAAGCCCACCGATACCATCCGACTGGCTTCGATGCCACGGCCAACGAGGTAGGCCTTGACCGCATCGGCCCGCGACTGCGAAAGGCGCATGTTGCTGGCCCGGCTGCCGCGGCCGTCGGTGTGTCCTTCGACCCTGACCTGCATGGTGGTCCGCGCCTTGAGCACATCCGCGACCTCATTCAGCAAGGCAAAACTCTGCGGCATGATGGTCGCCCGGCCCGTGGCAAAGAACACCGCCTGGTGCAGCTCGATCTTCTCCTGGGTGACGGAGACGAGCGAGTGCTTCTTGGGACACCCCTTTTCCTCAGGGGGGCCCGGCTCGTTGGGGCACAGGTCAGCCGTGTCGGGAATGCCGTCCTGATCGTTGTCGAGGTCAGGGCAACCATCCTCGTCCTCGAAGCCGTCCTTGTCCTCGGGATCGTTGGGGCACTTGTCCAGAGCGTCGGGAATGCCGTCCTGGTCGTTGTCGAGGTCAGGGCAACCATCCTCGTCCTGAAAACCGTCCTTGTCCTCGGGCTCATTGGGGCATTGGTCAAGGGCGTCCGGAATGCCGTCGCCATCCGTGTCCGCCGGGCTAGCCGGTGCGCGAATCACCGCTGGTTTTCCGCACGACGAACGCAGGGCCTCCTTGGCGTTGGCCTCGGCGACCTCGATGTGGTCCAGCGCTCGGAAGTACTCGCCCCTGTCGAGTTCGCGCTCAGCGAACTCCACGTTGGCCTCGGAAAGCGCCAGAGGACGCGGAGCGCATTCGTAGGCTCCGTTCTCGCGCGCTTTGTGCAGGTCATGGCGAACGCCACTGGCCCGTACGGCCAGGTCCTGACCAGCACAGCCCAGCAACAGCAGCCCGGCAGCGCTCCCGAGTGCCACTCGCCGTCGGCTGCTCATGGCTCACCACAGGTTGTATGGTCAGGGTGTGCGCCTCGGCCCGCGGGCTGGGACTGCTTGGCGCGCGCGATCGCCTTGCGCGAACAGTCCTCACTGCGGCGGCCCCAATCGATGGCGGTCTGGTAGTACGAGTGGGCCGCGTCCTCACGAGCCTTGTGATAGTACTCGGCCGCCTTCGCATACTCGTAGGGAGCCTTCTGCTCCGCGCCTTCTCGCCCGGCCTCGGCCAAGGCAGAGGCAGCGCGCGAGCTTACCCGAGTCAGGTATTCGACCGGTCCGCAACCCAGCGGAACGACAAGACCCAGCGCGAGCGCCCAAAGGCAGCGACGGGACGGCACGGTGCGACCGTAGACAAATACCGCGAGCGAGTCAAGACGTGGCGTGCGCCGGCGCCCGGCCCCTGCGGCCGTCCACGTACGGATTTGCGAAAGCACGCCAGTCGCCCGCCACCAGCAGGCCGCAACCCACTTCCTTGCCTCGGGGTTGGCCCCCGCCGCCTGCTGCCATCCCGCCTCACCGTCCAAGTGGACATTCGGGACGACGCAGGACGAGGCAACCCCTCGCTCTTGCGTCGGCTCCGTCGCAAAAAAAGCATGGACCGCCATCCGATTCCCCCTTGATTTTCATAGCGTTTTCGGGATATTAGCAAACGTTCCTGGGATTCGATCGTTACCCCCCGCCGGAGGACACTGTGAAACAACTCATCGCCTTTCTCCTGGACCACGCGATGCTCGACTTCTCTGGCGGGCTCACGATCGAGATGGTCAAGGATTTCATCCGCGATGACGACAGCCGGGAGGCGCGCGCCCTGCTGGCCAAGATCATGCAAGACGGCGGCGTCGAGGACATGCAACTGACCCTGGCTGACTGCCTGCAGGAACAACTGCGTACCGGACTGAATGAAGACGTCGTTCGCGAGCAGCTCAAGCTGTACGTCGAAAGCTGAGACCCCCGCGATCACCTAGCCTAGCCGCGCCAGGGCCATGTCCAGGCGCGTCATGGCTCCCTCGATCTCGGCCAGGCGGGCTCGGTCCTTGTCCAGCACAGCGGCAGGCGCACGTTCGAGAAACTGTGGGTTGGCCAGCTTCTTGGCCAGGTGATCCCGATCCTTGTCCAGCTTGGCGCGATCCTTCTCCAACTTGGCGCGCTCGGCGCCGGAGTCCGCCGCGGCCTCCAACACGAGAATGACCTCCACGTCTCCGGCCAGGCCGGTGACCACGGTCCCCTCAGGCGCCTCGCCGGTCCGACGCACCACCAAGTCGCCCAGCTTGGCCTGCTCGAGTACCAGGTGGCGGTAGCCGTCCAGGATGGTCTTCTTGTAGTCGTCAGTCACGTTTAGGATCACGCGGGGCCGCTGGATCGACGGAACGCTCTTCTCGGTGCGCAACATCCGGATGGTGGTGACCACCTTCTGCACGAGCGCCATCGACGCCTCACTGGCATCGTCGACGTGGCGCGGATCCGGGATGGGGTAGAGCGTGATCATGATGCTCTGGGGCGCACCCTGCGGTTTGGGCAACTGCTGCCAGAGCTCCTCGGTGAGGAAGGGCATGAACGGGTGCAGAAGGCGCATGGCCGCGTCCAGCACCGTGACCAGGGTTCCCTGGATCTTCCAGCGCTCCGCCGCCTTGCTCGGGTCTTGTAAACGCGCCTTGGCCAGCTCGATGTACCAGTCGCAGATGTCGTTCCAGATGAAGTGGTAGAGCCCCTGCGCCGCCTCGGCGATCTTGAAGTCCTCGAGCGCGCAGTTGATCTCCGCGCCGGTACGTTGGGCCCGCGACAGGATCCAGCGCTCGGGCAGGTCGAATTCGACGCTGTCCGGGCCTTCCGCGGTCCGGTCGGCGAACTGGTCGGCGTCGTAGTCGGTGAGATTCATCAACACGAAGCGCGTCGCGTTCCAGATCTTGTTGGCGAAGCGCCGCGCGTCTTCGACGTTGGACAGGGAGAACTTGATGTTCTTGCCTTGCGTGGCCTGGTTGGTCATCCACGCCAGCGCCCAGCGCAAAGGGTCCGCCCCGTGCTTCTGCGCCACCTCCAAGGGGTCAATGGTGTTGCCCTTGACCTTGGACATCTTGTCACCCTTCTCGTCGGTCACCATGGTGTGCAGATAAACCGTGCGGAAGGGAACCTTATTCATGAAGTGCAGCCCGGCCATCATCATGCGGGCCACCCAGAAGAAGAGGATGTCGTAGCCGGTCTCCATCACGCTGGTGGGATAAAAGGTGCGCAGATCGCGTGTCTCGTCGGGCCAGCCCAGGGTCGCGAAGGGCCACAGCCAGGACGAAAACCAGGTATCGAGCACGTCTTCGTCTTGCTTCAGGCTCACGCCCCCGCACTGGCTGCAGGTCTGCGGAGTCGTGCGCGCCACCGTGATGCCGGCGCAGGTCTGGCAATACCAGGCCGGGATGCGATGTCCCCACCAGAGTTGGCGCGAGATGCACCAGTCACGGATGTTGTTCATCCAGTGAAAGTAGGTCTTGCTCCAGCTCTCCGGCACGAAGCGGGTCTTGCCCTGCTCCACCGCCTCGATGGCCGGTTTGGCCAGCGGCTCCATCTTGACGAACCACTGGGTGGACAGCATCGGCTCCACCACGGTGTGACAGCGCTGGCAGTGGCCGATGGCGTGGACGTGCGGCTTGCTGCCGCGCTCGAGACCCAGTTCCTTGATCTTGGCCTTGACCTGCTTGCGCGCCTCGAATCGATCCAGCCCCGCAAAACGCCCGCCCTCGGCGGTCACCGCCCCCTTCTCGTCGAAGATCGAGATGAACCCCAGCTTGTGGCGCTGACCACATTCGAAGTCGTTGGGATCGTGCGCCGGTGTGACCTTCACCGCGCCCGTGCCGAACTTCGGATCGACCAGAATGGAATCGGCAATGACCGGGAAGGTCCGATCGACGAATGGGTGCCGGATCATCCTCCCGATCTTCGCCTTGTGGCGCGGGTCATCGGGGTGCACCGCCACCGCCGTATCGCCCAGCATGGTTTCGGGTCGCGTGGTCGCAACCACGACCTCGCCCGAGCCATCGGCCAGCGGATAGGCGAACTCCCACAGCTCGCCCTGCGCGCCTTCGTCGTGCTCGACCTCGAGATCGGACAGCGCGGTCCGACAGGAGATGCACCAGTTGATGAGGCGCCGATCGCGGTAGATGAGCCCCTCTTGGTAAAGGCGCACGAAGGCCTCGACGACCGCCCTGGAGTAGTCGGGCTCCATGGTGAACTTCAGGCGCTCCCAGTCGAGCGAGCAGCCCATCACCTTGAGCTGTTCGAGAATGCGGCTGCCGTAGCGCTCGCGCCATTCCCAGATGCGCTTGACGAACTCTTCACGACCGATGTCGTGGCGGGATTTCTTCTCCGTCGCCCGCAACTCGCGTTCCACCACCATCTGGGTGGCGATGCCGGCATGGTCGGTGCCCGGAAGCCACATGGCGTTGTAGGCAGCCATGCGCCGCCAGCGCACGAGGATGTCCTGGATGGTGCAGGTGAGCGCGTGGCCCATGTGCAGCGAGCCGGTCACATTGGGCGGCGGGATGACGATGCAGAAGGGCGCCTTGGGCGTGGCCGCTTCGGCGTGGAAGTAGCCGCAGTTCAGCCACTCCTGGTACCAGCGCGACTCGATTGCGGCAGGGTCGTAGGTCTTCGCAAGAGCGGTCATGAGGTGCAACGGAAAGGGTGGAGGGGACAGAGACTACTTCTTGGCAGCAACGAGGCGATCAATTTCTTGCTTGATGAGCACCTCGGCCAACTCGGGTACCACTTCCCACACCACCTGCTCGATGATCTCGCGCGAAAGCTTGGCGATCGCCTCGTACTCGCGACCGCGGGCCGCGATCACCCCGATCTTCTGGTCGATGGCCGACGACACCGCGGCGACCAGAGGCGCGGGCGCGACTGGTGGTGCCACCGCGGGCATGCTCCCCGATCGGCGGGTCGGTGCTGGCAAGGTTGGAGCGGCTGGGGGCACTGGCGCGGGCGCGGCCGGGATAGGCGGTGCGGCCCGAGGCGCAGGGGCAGGCGGAGGGACAGCAGGGCGGGGTACCGTCGGCCGCGCTGCCGGGGGAGGAAGGGGCGGGGTTGCAGTGGCTTGGGCAGGCGGGCTGACGGCCGGAAACCCCATGATGGTCGGGCGGGGAGCGGAACGTGGGGGACTCGGCGGAGCATAAGCGGCGGCCGCGCCGGGAAGTGGAGGTGCCGGGCGGGTCGGTGGTGCCGGGGTCGGCGCGGGCACACCGGGAATCAACGAAGGCCGACTCGTTGGGGTCATCCCGGGGGCTGGTGATGCGGGAGGTGCGGGGCGTGCCCCTGGCCAGGTTGGGGGCCGTCCAGCCCACGCCGCCGGTCCCGGTGCCGAGCCACGTTCGATGGTGAACTCGCCGTAGCTTTCGTCCTCGGGCTCCAGCACCTCCTCCGCGACTTCACCCCGCCCAGCAGGAGCCCACGGGGAGGCAGGCACTGGACGCGCAGGCACCTCGGTCACCGGCGCGGGTGCAGGTCGAACCGGAGACAGGAGGGCCGCGCTCACGCTGTCGAGCAATGTCTGGCTGTCAAATGGCTTGAGCAGATGACCATCGGCGCCGGCGCGACGGGCGCGCGCCTCATCCAGGGGGTTCTGGTTGGAAGCCAGGATGTGCACAGGCACACCGCGCAGGGCCGGGTCCGCCTTCAGGGAGGAGCACAGGTCGTAGCCGCTGCCGTTCCCCAGCACCGCATCCGCGATGACCAGGTCAGGCCGTTTCCCCTTGGCAGCAACCAGCGCCTCGTCCACTGATCGGGCGGCCATGAGCGTGTAGTCCTGGCCGGCCAGGACCATAGCGAAGGCCTTTTGGATCGTTAGGCTGTCGTCGGCGACCAGTATGCGCTTGCCCATCGAGTACCCGAGCAGTCTTCCTTCGATAACACGCGGACAAGGGGGGGTCAATTACGGGCATGATGCCTGGGACCCGGAGCAGGGGGCCGGGGCGGGGACGGAGACCGGAGCCGGGGCCGTGACAGGGCCCGTGCCGCGTGGCCGAATCCCAGGTACGGCAAGGGAAAAGTGCACTTTCCCAGCGGGCGGCTATGATGGGACCGAGCGTACGAAGCCGTGCGCCTACATCCCTAGATGGCCCGAAATGCCGAGCCTCCGTTGTCTTGCGCCTTCCCCATACATAGGCAGCGCGACGTTTCGCCTGTCGCTGGCCATCGCGCTAGCGCTGGCGGCCTTGCTGGTGGCCCGGCCGGCCGCCCAGGCGGCCGAGCCTGACGCCTGGTTCGCCCGCGACAAGGCCCTGCACGCCAGCGTCAGCTTCGCCCTGGCTGGTATCGGCTACGCGGATACGACAGCCTTCACCAAGCTCACCGGCATCCGGGTGCTCTCAGGCGCCGGCATCGCGCTCTCGGCAGGAATCGCCAAGGAAGTCTACGACCAGGACCGCGGGAGGGGATTCTCCTGGCGCGACCTGACCTGGGACGCCATCGGTACAGCCACGGGAACATTAGTTGCGTGGCTTGTCGACCGATATCTACTTTGATGACAGGGAGACTCTCATGAAGGAAACCCCACCGCCCCCCACGGCCCACAATCCTCTTGCCTACAAGAATGAGGAGTTCATTGCTTCCGACGACGCGCGCCCGCTGCGCATCCTGGCCGAGTACCTCGAGCCCATGCAGCGCTTCGCGCGCCAGGGGATTGGGGGCACCGTCGTGTTCTTCGGCTCCGCCCGTCTCGACCCCAAGGGGCCGCTCGGCCGCTACTACGAAGACGCACGCACCCTGGCCCGCTTGCTGACCTCCTGGTCCGCCAGCCAACCCGCGGGTCCGGGACGCCTGGTGGTGTGTACGGGTGGCGGCGGGGGAATCATGGAGGCCGCCAACCGCGGTGCCTCCGAAGCGGGCGGACGGACGGTTGGGTTCAACATCAGTTTGCCCGAGGAGCAGCACACCAACCCCTACGTGACGCCCGAGCTATCCTTCGAGTTCCGCTACTTCTTCATGCGCAAGCTCTGGGTCGCCCACATGGCGCTCGCCATCGCCGTCTTTCCCGGGGGCTTCGGCACCCTCGATGAAATGTCCGAGATCCTGACCCTGGCGCAAACCCAAAAGTTGGACCGCCGGATCGTGGTTCTCTTGTTCGGCACCAGCTACTGGAAGGAGATCATCAACTTCGATGCCCTGGTCCACTACGGGATGATCAACCAGGAGGACCTAGATCTCTTCCGCTTCGCCGACGATCCGAAGACTGCACTCAGCGTGCTCACCGAAGGAATCGCCTCCGAACTGCAGGCGCCGGCGTTCGCGCGCTCGCTCACCTCCCGCAATGCGACCACCTGGCTCTATCAAAGGAGTGGCGATTGATCGAGATTCAATGCATCGGGGCCGCCCGCCAGGTGACCGGTTCCAAGCACCTGGTGCGGACGTCGCGGGCGACCATCCTGCTTGATTGCGGCCTGTACCAGGGCCGCCGCAAGGAAACCGCACAACAGAACCGCGCCATCGCCCAACATGTGCCCATCGATGACCTCGATGCGGTCGTGCTGTCTCACGCGCACATCGATCACGCCGGTGCCCTGCCCCTGCTCGCCAAGCGAGGCTACCGCGGGCCCATCTATGCTACGCCGGCAACGCGCGACCTGTGCGGGCCCATGCTGCTCGACGCAGCTATGATTCAGGAGTCTGACGCCCGTCACATCCAGAAGCTGATCGAACGCGAACACCTGGACATGGAGCCGGCCGAACCGCTCTACGACCACGGTGATGTCACCGCCCTGCTCGGCCAGATGGTGGCCTTGCCCTACCGACTCAGCCAGGAGATCGCGCCCGGCGTCGTGCTCAAGTTCTTGGATGCGGGCCACGTGCTGGGCAGCGCGGTGGTGGTGCTGGACATCGATGAAGACGACACGCGCATCGCCTTTGCGGTGGACCTGGGCCGCAAAGGGCTGCCGATTCTGCGCGAGCCGGAGATCCCCGGCGGAGTCAACTGTCTTATCATGGAGAGCACCTATGGCGACCGACGCCACGCGCCCATCGAGGAGGTTGACGTCGCCCTCGCCGCCGCGATCAATCGCACCGCCAAGCGCGGTGGCAAGGTCATCATCCCGTCGTTTGCCCTCGAACGGGCGCAGGAAGTCGTCTATTCGTTGAAACGCCTGCGCAAGGCCAACCAGGTGCCTGCCCTGCCCGTGTACGTGGACTCACCGCTCACCGTGAAGCTCACCGACGTCTTCAAGATGCACCCCGAGTGCTACGACAAGCAAACCTACTCCCTGCTGGTGAGCGGCGACTCGCCCTTCGCCTTCGACGGCCTCCACTACGTGTCTGACAAGGAGGAATCGAAAGCCCTCGCCGCCAGCGCCGGGCCGTTCATCGTGATCTCGGCCAGCGGCATGTGTGAAGCAGGCCGCGTCCTGCATCACCTGCGCGAAGGCATCGAGGATCCGCGCAACACCATTCTCATCGTCGGCTATCAGGCGCAGCACACCCTCGGCCGCCGCATCGTGGAGCGCCAGCGCGAGGTGAAGATCTTCGGGGTCATGCGCCGACTGGCCGCCGAGGTGGTGGTGCTCAACGGCTTTTCCGCGCACGCCGACCAGAAGGATCTCATCGACTTCGCCGAGGGCGTGCGCAGCCAGGGCAATCTCCGGCAGGTGCTGCTGGTCCATGGCGAGCCCCCGGCGCAAGCGGCGTTGATTGCCGAGCTGACCGAGCGCGGATTTGCCACGGTGTCGGCACCCGGACCGGACGAGAAGATTCGGGTGTAGACCCCCGCTCAACTCCTTGCCTCGCCTGCGCAGGCGCGAGACGCTATGCTTGCCGCCGACATGGACGAGCGACAGTGTCTGTTGGTCATCTTCGGTGCCTCGGGCGATCTGGCACGACGCAAGCTCATCCCGGGCTTGTTCGAGTTGCACGTCGCGGGGCTGCTTTCCTCGCACGTGGGCGTGCTCGGCATCAGCCGCACGCCGTTCTCTGACGACCAGTTTCGCGAACGTATGAAAGGCGCGTGCCAGGAGCGGCACGGCTTCGACGAAGAACGCTGGCGCGACTTTGCCAGCCGCCTGCACTACCTGGCGGCCGATGCCACGCACGCCGAGGAGTGGCCGCGCATCACCGGGGTTCTTTGTCAGTTGCAGACGGCCCACGGCACTGGCGGCGAGACCCTGTACTATCTCTCCGTCGCCCCGGATCTCTACGAACGCATCATTCAGAATATCGGCGCCGCAGGGCTGAACCAGGGCATCCGGCGCTGGTGCTCGGCCGAGACCAACCCGGCGGCCCGGCAACGCATAATCGTCGAGAAACCCTTTGGCCGCGACCTGCGGAGCGCGGAGCACCTGAACCGCGTCCTGGGCCGTGTCTTCGACGACGAGGACGTGTTCCGCATCGACCACTACCTGGGCAAGGAGACGGTGCAGAACCTGCTGGTCTTCCGCTTCGCCAACCTGCTCTTCGAGCCGCTGTGGAACCGGATGTACATCGATCACGTTCAGATCACGGCAGCCGAAACCGTGGGCGTGGGCAACCGCGCGGCCTACTACGATTCCGCCGGGGCCATGCGCGACATGATCCAGAGCCACCTGCTGCAGCTCATGGCCGTGGTCGCCATGGAACCGCCCAACTCGTTCCGCGCCTCCGACCTGCGCAGCGAGCAGCGCCATGCGCTGGAGGCGGTGCGACCCATTGCCCCGGATGAAGTGCCCCGTCTCGCCGTGCGCGCCCAGTATGCCCGCGCCCAAGTCGACGGCGCGCTCGTGCCTGGCTACCGCGAGGAGCCCGGCGTGCCGGCCGACAGCTCGTGCGACACCTTCGCCGCGCTCAAGCTCTTCATCGACAACTGGCGCTGGGAGGGCGTGCCCTTCTTCCTGCGCACCGGCAAGCGCATGCGCCGCAAGCTCACCCAGTTCGTGATCAACTTCAAGCCCGCGCCTCACCTATTCCGCAACGTCGACGGCGCCGAGATCCGGCCGAGCCCCAACCGCCTGGTCGTCAACGTGCAGCCCGACGAAGGCATCAGTCTGCGCTTCGAGGGCAAGGTCCCCGGCCTCGGCCTGCACATCCAGTCGGCCGTGCTCGACTTCGACTACCGCCAGCAGTTCAGCGCCGAACCGTTCGAAGCCTACGCGACGCTGTTGCTGGAAGCGATCCGCGGCAACCAGTCGCACTACAAGGATCGCCATGAGATCGAAGCCGCGTGGCGGATTGTCATGCCGGTGCTCGACTACTGGCGCGACCATCCGGGCGAGGGCCCTGTCCCCTACCCTGCGGGAAGCTGGGGACCTGCGGCGGCCGATGAGCTGATCAAACCGCACGGGCCGTGGCGCAACCCGGAGACTACGGTGTCGCGCACCGAGCCGGCGGCCCTGCCCGATTTCGACTTGCCGCCATGAGCGCGCAGGACGATCTTCGCGGGCTGCGCGGCCGACTGGTGATCGAGGTGTCGCCGGAAGCCGTGGCGAAACGGTTGGTCGATGATCTCGTCCGAACGCTGCACCAGCGGATTCGTGAGGCGGGCACCGTACACCTGGCCCTCTCGGGCGGCACCAGCCCGCAGAGACTCTACCAACTCTTGGCAACGGATGTGCGCTATGCCCCGAACGGATGGGCCCATACGCACCTGTGGCTGGTCGACGAGCGCTGCGTGCCCGAGAACGATCCTCGGCTGAACTTCGCCATGATCCGATCCGCGCTGGTCGACAAGGTGCCTATTCCTCCTGCCCAGGTCCATCCCATGCCGGTCGACCTGCCCGACGGGAACCGTCGCTATGAGGCCGATCTGCGCCAGGCTCTTGCCAGCGGCCGTCTCGATGCCGCCGTCCTGGGCATGGGTCCTGATGGGCACACCGCCAGCCTGTTTCCGCACTCGCCTGCTCTCGACGAGCGCCAAGCCTGGGTGCGGCTCAACGACGGCGAGCACGTGCTGGCGCCACGCCCGCGCATGACCCTGACCTACCCCGTTCTCTGCGCCGCCCGCTTTGCAGCCGTACTGGTCACCGGGGCCAGCAAGCACGCAGCCCTGATCGCTGCCGCGCGCGCGCCCGACGACGTACAGGCACATCCCATCGTGGGCATCAGACCGGCCGAGGACGGCAGCCTAGGTTGGTACCTGGACCGCGCCGCCGCCGAGGGATCGAGCTAGCTTGGCGCGCTCATCAACTCGCGCTCGGCGTCGCGCAGGGTGCGCCGCCATTCCACGTCGTTGGGACAAGCCGCCACAGCCTTGCGGTACATGCGAACCGCGTCCCCGATGCGGCCGACCCGACGGAGAAGATCGCCGTAGTCGACCAAAGTCTGGTGACAGCCGTCGCGGTCGAAGCGTAGTGCCTGTTCGAAAAGTTCGGCCGCGCGATCATCGTGGCCGGCCCGGCTGTGCTCTCGCGCTGCCTGGTGTAGCACCCAGTGGTCCTCGGGTTCGATGTGCATGGCCTGGTCGTAGGCTTCCGCCGCCTCGTGATGACGATCCATCTCGGCCAGGATGTCGCCCCTTACTGCGGCCACGAAGAACGAATCGCCGCCGCGTTCCTGGGCGCTCACGATGGCGTCGAGCGCTTCGCGGGTTCGCCCCTGTTCAAGCAAAGCCTGCGCCAGCTTGGCGAACCCCGTGGCGAAGCTGCCGTCTCGCCGAATTGCCTCGCGGCAGGCGTCTTCAGCAAGGACGGCCTGACGCGCCTCCAGATAGGCGTCTCCCAGTTCACGCCACCCATCGATGAGCGCAGGGTTCAGTTGGGTGGCACGACGGGCAGCATCCAGGGCTCCGCGGTCGTGGCACGCATTCAAACCCTCAGCCAGGACCGCATGGCAAATGGCCAAGTCCGGCCGCTCACCGACGGCCACCCGCGCCTGCCGCACAGCCTCGTCCAGCGCGCCCTGATCCAGCGAGTCACGCGCCGCCGCTAGAGCCCGCAAGGCCGCCTCCAGATTGGCGCTGGACTCACGCATCCGCGCGATGTCCGTGTCACCAGGGACCAGTGCCTCCACAACCTTGCTGGCCAGATCCGCGCGCAGCCGATCGCCGACCGCATGGGCCCGCATGGCCTCGCCGCGCCAGTAGGCTCCCGTGGAAGCTGCCGCAGCGCCGAGCTGGTCTCTGGCCCGCGCCGCGGCCTCTGCGTCACCGCGGTCTTGTGCCAGCACGATCGAGAGCGCCGCTGCGTCCAGGCGTGCGTCATCATCGCGTGCGGTCATCGGGTCTGCCCCGATGGCGTCATTCAGGGCTGCTTGCGCGCGCAGGTTGTCGCCGCGGTCGAGTGCACGCAATGCGAGCGCGGTCAGCAAGGCTGGCCCGGGCGGGCCGGCGCAGCGAAGCGCCTCGGCTAGCGCCTGGTCGACCTCGATCTTCTTGCCTTGGTCCTCGAGGTGGTCGACCAGACGCACCCAGTGCTCGGCAAGACCCGGATCGCGCCGACACAGCTCGTGCGCCAGTGCCGTCGGCTCGGCGTCGTCGCCGGCCAGAAGCTCGCCCAGACAGGCATAGACAAAACGTAGGAAGCTCGACCCCACGCGGTCTGCGCTGTGGCCTGCCAGCTCGACCACCGGGCACTCCTCCTCTCCTGCCGACTCGAGATCCAGGGCGAACAACCGCAGGCCCCGCTCCGCTACTGGCCATAGGCCCTTGAGTTCTGCCGGGCGCCCAGGCTCGCTGGCCTGGCGCAGACTCTCGTCGTAAGACAGGAGTCGTAGGCCGCGATCGCACTCGCTGTCGCCGCCCCCGCCCTGTTCAGGCCGCCGCGGGTTCGCGGGCAGCAAGCCCCCGTCGTAACGCGAAACAAACGCGGCATAGCCCGCGGGCGCAGCCCGGCCAAGCAAGTCGTTGAGCCGGGCCAGACGCGCTTCGCCCCCTGTCCCCTTGACCAGCACTGCGCCGGGAAGGCGTGCACATTCGTCTTCGATCTCAAGCAGGAGCATGTTGACCGGGTCGGCCATCATCGGGGGATATACGCATGCGCTGAGCGCCGATCAAGCGCAAACACAAACTCACTTGCTTGACCGGAGCGCCGGAAGGCGCAACACTTAGCGGGTTGCCGTGTCGATCGCTCTTGGGATACGACTCTTGGGCCGCGCGCCTCGTGGGTGCGCCTCGAGGCGAGGCTGGTGATGACGGCAAAGGTTCTGATCTGCGACGATGAAGAGGCCTTATGCCGCAGCCTGGCGCGGTTGTTGCGCTCGGCGGCTTACGACGTGGTCACCGCGGACGGCCCGGGTGGACTGGCGCAGATCGAGCGTGACATCTTCGATGCGGTGGTCACGGACCTGCGCATGCCTGGCGCCGACGGGTTCGCCATCCTCGATGCCGTGCGCGCGAAATCCCCGCGAACCCCGGTCATCGTGATGAGCGGCAGCGCACAGATTCCGGATGCAGTTCGCGCAATGCGCCTGGGGGCGCGCGATTTCTTGGTCAAGCCCGTCGAGGTCGACAGTCTGGAGGAGGCCCTGTGCAGCGCGGTTGGCTGGTCCAAGACCCCGCCGCCCGACACTGGCCCGGATCCCCTGGCATGGCGCGACCGAACCGCACCCTGGCTGCTGGGGGAGGCTCCGACCATGGTCGCGGTTCTCAGCGTGCTCGCCCAGGTGTCGGACACGAGTTGCACCGTGCTGCTCACCGGTGAGTCTGGCACAGGCAAGGAACTGGTCGCTCGATCCATCGTCGCTGGCTCGTCGCGCGCCAAGAAGCCATTCGTGGCAGTCAACTGTGCCGCCATCCCCACCAACCTGGTCGAGTCCGAGCTCTTCGGTCACGCCAAGGGTGCGTTCACCGGAGCCAACGCTGCGCGTATGGGCCGTTTCGCCGAAGCCAACGGCGGAACCATCCTGCTCGACGAAATCGGAGAAATGGAACTGGGCGTGCAAGCCAAGCTGCTGCGCCTGATCCAGGATGGCGTCCTGCGACCGGTTGGCGACGAGTTGGACCAGCGGATCGACGTGAGGATTCTGGCCGCCACCAACCGCAAGCTCGAGAATGACTTGGCGGCTGGCCGCTTCCGCGCCGATCTCTATTGGCGCCTCAACGTCATCCCTATCGAGGTCCCCGCCCTGCGCGAGCGTTCGTCCGACATCCCGCTTCTGGCTGAGCATTTCGTCAGACGTTTCAACGAAAAGAATCGGCGCAAGGTGACGGGCATCCACCCCGACGCGATGTTTGCGCTGCAGCACTACTACTGGCCGGGCAACATACGCGAGTTGGAAAACCTGATCGAACGCACGGTGATTCTCAAAGGCTCGGGCGACATCGTTTTGACCGACCTGCCGCCAAAGCTGCGCGGTGGTCAGGATGGGTCTTCAGTCCAAGCGGTCCAAGACGAAGCGTCGACCCCGGTTCCCACACCGCTCCCGACGGAACGGACCGATCTGCGCGCCATCCTGGAATCGGTAGAGGACCGAATGATCGCCGAGGCTCTGGTGCGGACAGGCGGCAACAAGAACCGCGCGGCCGAGTTGCTCGGACTCAACCGAACGACCCTGGTCGAAAAGCTGCGTCGCAAGCGGACCATGGTGCCGCCCACGGCGTCTTAACCGGGCCAGCTTACTTGAGCGCAGCCAGCGCCTCGCCGATGCGGCTGAGTCCCTTCTCTATGTTGGCTTGCGAAGTCGCATACGACAGACGCACGTAGCCAGGAGCATAGAAGGCCGACCCCGGAACGACCGCCACCTTAGCCGCTTCGATGAAGTACTCACACAGAGCCGGATCGCCGTCGATGACCTTGCCCGCGGGCGTGCGCCGGCCTACGAAAGCATTCATGTCGGGAAAGGCATAGAAAGCGCCTTTGGGCTCGACGCACTTGACCCCTGGCATGGCCCGCAGGGTCTTCACCATGAACTGGCGCCGCTTGTCGAACTCCAGCCGCATGCGCTCCAACTCATCGGTCGGTCCCTCCAGGGCGGCCACGGCTGCCGCCTGGCTGACGGCGGCCGCATTGGTGGTGGACTGCCCTTGCAGGGTCGACATGCCCTCGATGACAGGCAGAGGCGCCACGCAGAAGCCGATACGCCAGCCGGTCATGGCAAAGGACTTGGAAACTCCATCCACGATGATGGTGCGCTTGCGTACCTCGGGGCTGAAGGAGGCCGGCTGCACGAAGCGAGCATCGCCGTAGCACAGGCTGCGGTAGATGTCGTCGGTGAGCAGCCAGATGTCATGCTTGACTGCCAGGTCGGCCAAGCCGCGCAGGGTCTTCTCGTCATAGACCGCCCCCGTCGGGTTGCTGGGCGATACCACCAGGATGATGCGCGTGCGCGGCGTGATCGCCTGGGCTACCGCCTCGGGGTTGACGATGAAGTCGTCTTCCGGCCGTGACAGCACCGGCACCGGCCTGGCGCCTGCCAACTTGGCGATCTCGGCGTAACTCACCCAGTAGGGCGCGGGAATGATGATCTCGTCTCCTTCGTCCAGCAGTACGTGAAAAGCGTTGAAGAGGGACTGCTTGGCGCCTGCGCTGACCATGACCTCTTTAGGGTTCACCTCGAAGCCATGGGCCTTGCCCAGCCAAACCGCCGCTGCCTTGCGCAGTTGAGGCGTTCCTTCCACGGCGGTGTACTTGGTGGCTCCGGCGTCGAGCGCCTTCTTGGCTGCCTCCTTGATGTGAGCCGGCGTGTCGAAGTCCGGCTCGCCAGCGCCAAAGCTCACCACGTCCATGCCCTGGGCCCGCAGCTCCGCCGCCTTGGCGGTCACCTTCAGAGTCATTGATGGTTCGACAACTGATAGGCGTTTTGCTAGTTTTATCAGCACGTTACCTCTTGGTCCTAAACTTCTTCTTCAGGGCAGAAAGAACCCCTGGCGGCACCACGCGCCCGATGTCCCCGCCCATCTCCGCCACCTCACGGACAAGCGAAGAGGATACGAAGAAGTTGTCTTCATTGGTCATGAGAAAAATGGTTTCCACCTCGGGCGCCAGTTGCCGGTTCATATGAGCAAACTGGAACTCGTATTCGAAGTCTGCCACGGCTCGTAGGCCGCGGATGACGAACCTTGCGTCCCGCCGCCGCACGTAGTCGACCAGCAGTCCGCTGAACGAATCGACCTCCACCCGCGCATCATTTCCCAAGGTCTCGTGGATCATGCGCTTGCGCTCGTTCACGGAGAAGAGCGGCTGCTTGCGCGGATTGTCGGCCAAGGCCACGACCACCCGGTCGAAGAGCTTGAGGGCGCGGCACACGATGTCCGCGTGGCCGTTCGTGATGGGATCGAACGTCCCGGGGTAGACGGCGATCGATCGGCGAGACGGCACTAGGCCAGTCCCCTCTGCAGCCGGTAGAAGGAAACCCCGGTGTCACCATAAAAGCGCCGGTCGGTCATGACCAGAGTGCCGAAAACCTCGGCCGGCAGGTGACGCCGCCCATGCTCGACGATCACCACGGCGCCGTCAGCCAGCAACTCGCCGCCGGCAAGCATGGACAGGACCGGCCCTGCCTCGTCCGACGCGTAGGGAGGGTCCACGAAGACCCAACCAAAGACCCTGCCCTCGGCAGCGCTGGCTATGCTTTGCAGGGCGCGTAGAACGCTCGCTCCCATGACACGAGCCCGCCCCGAGAACCCGAGCTCACGGAGATTCCGATGCAAGATCCCGAGCGCGCGCGCATCGCGTTCCACGAACTCTGCCGCCACCGCGCCTCGGGATAGGGCTTCGATGCCGAGGGATCCGGTTCCAGCAAAGAGGTCCAGCACAGGGTACGGAGGCGGCGGTCCCAGGATGTTGAAGATGGCCTCGCGGACCTTTGCCCCGGTGGGCCTTGTCGTGGCTCCACGTGGCGCGCGCAGCTTGCGCCCGCGGTCAGAGCCTGCAATGACCCGCATGGCCGGCTTACCTACCGCGTGCAGGGCAGAGTAGTCAACCGACGGATGGGCAGGCTATCCTGCTCCCCATGTCAGATGCCCTTCTTCTCACGCCCGCCGTGACGCGGCTCATTGAACTCGCGCTCGAGGAGGACCTGGGGCGCGGAGACGCCACCACGCAGGCCGTGGTGCAGCCGGGCGCCAGAGCCACTGCCCACCTGGTGGCCCGCCAGCGCCTAACCGTGGCCGGTCTGGACGTTGCCACCGCGGTTTTCCGGCACCTCGATCCATCGATGGCCATCGACGTCCAGGTGGCCGACGGTGCAGAGGCCCAGACCGGAACACGCGTGGCAAGCTATCGAGGCTCGGCCACAGCCCTGCTGGCCGGAGAGCGGACCGCGCTCAATTTCCTGCAGCGGCTTTCGGGGATTGCCACGCTGACGCGAGCCTTTGCAGCTGCAGCCCAGGGCACCGGCCTGCGCATCACCGACACACGCAAGACCACCCCAGGCTTCCGCCTGCTCGAGAAATACGCCGTGCGCATGGGCGGGGGCAGCAACCACCGTTTCGACCTAGGCTCTGGCGTTCTCATCAAAGACAACCACGTGGCGCTCGCCGGATCGGTCAGCGAGGCCGTGCGCCGGGCCAGGGGCCACGTGCCCCACACCCTGAACATCGAAGTCGAGGTGGACACCCTGGCCCAACTCGATGAGGCGCTGGCCGCGGGCGTGGCCATTGTTCTGCTCGACAATTTCGGCGAGGCGGACCTGGTGAAGGCCGTGGCGCGCGTACGCACCGTCAAGCCTCGTCCGCTCGTTGAGGTCTCGGGCGGCGTAACCCTGGCGCGCATCCCCGAGCTTGCTCGCGCAGGAGTGGATCTGGTTTCCGTGGGCGCGCTCACCCACTCGGCCCCCGCCGTGGATCTCGCGCTGGACCTGGAAGACCCCGCGGGGCACGCGGCGTGAGCGAGAATGCCTCTACAAAGAGCGACCTCGTGTCGGAGGTCGTGCTCCCACTCCTTCACACCCGACGCCTGGGCCGAGGCTACGAGTTTCTCTCTGCCTGCGCCTCGACTAACGACGTGGTTCGTAGCCGCGCGGCTGCGGGAGCGGCCGAGGGGCTCCTGGTCGTGGCCGACAGCCAGACCGCCGGCCGCGGCCGGCTGGGGCGCTCGTGGCACTCGCCACCGGGACAGAATCTGTACTTCTCCCTGTTGCTGCGCCCTGCCCTGGCCGCGCGCCACGCCGCACCTCTGACCCTGCTGGCCGCCACGGCTCTGGCGCGCACACTGACCGAGGCCGGGGCAACACCGCGCCTGCGCTGGCCCAACGACCTGCTGCTCCCCGCTGCGGGCGGTCTTCGCAAGGCGGCAGGTATCCTCGCCGACATGTCCACCGACAGCGAGAAGGTTCGCCACATCGTACTCGGCGTGGGCCTGAACGTGAACGGCCTGGAGTTCCCGCCCGAGCTGGCCGAACGCGCGACCTCGCTGCGCATGGCGCACAGGCGCGCGTTCGATCGGGTCCGGCTGCTGGTTGATTTCTTGGCCGCCTTCGAGCCCATTTACGATGATTTCCTGGCTCGCGGCCCTGCGTCGGGCCTGGTGCAGTGGCGTCGCTACGCGGATCTCGGTCGCGTGTGTCGCATCGATCGGGATGGAGCCAGGGTGGAGGGTGTCGCGACAGACATCGACGACGACGGAGCCCTGCTGGTGCGCGACGAAGCGGGCCGTGTCCATCGCCTGATCTCGGGCGAAACTAGCTAGCGTTGGCCCGCGCGCTATGCTCGGCCCACCTTGACCATCGCCCAGTCCATCGTTCTCGGCATCATCCAGGGACTCACAGAGTTCTTGCCGGTCTCCTCAACTGCGCATTTGAGGATCGCGCCGGCCTTGCTCGGCTGGCCGGACAGCGGGGCCGCGTTCACCGCTGTCATCCAGCTGGGCACCCTGCTGGCTGTCATCCTCTTCTTCTTGCGTGACCTGCTCGGCATGCTGGCCGCGCTGGCCGATCCGAAGCGGCGGCGCGGACCGGAAGGCCGCCTCTTGCTCTACCTGGTGGTGGGCACGGTGCCCATCGGTATCGCCGGGGTTCTCTTCAGACACGCGGTGGAAGGCCCACTCCGCTCACTCGTAGTCATCGCCACGTCGCTCATCGTGGTCGGCCTGGTCATGGCCCTCGTCGAACGGCTGGCGCGCCATGAGCGCGCCATGGATTCGCTCTCCTTGCGCGACGTCCTCATCATCGGGCTGGGGCAAGCCCTGGCGCTGGTGCCAGGCGTGTCGCGCTCGGGGATTACTCTCGCCTTTGCCATGGCTATCGGTCTGCGGCGCGACGCAGCCGCCCGCTTCTCGTTTCTACTGTCAATTCCGGCGGTGGCTGCCGCGGCCGTGTTCGAGCTTCCGACGCTGCTGCACAATCGCGACGTGGGAATCTCGGCCCTGGTCGCTGGTCTAGCCGCTGCGGCCGTGTCAGGGTATCTGTGTATTCAATGGCTGTTGCGCTTTCTCCGGACCCGAACCACGTACTCCTTCGTGATCTACCGGGTAGCGCTGGGTTTCTTGCTTCTCGCCGCCGTTCTTGCTGGAAAACTGGCGTAGCGGACTTCCGCACCCCGGATTCCGGCCACGACCACGGCCACGACCTCCTGCGGCTATCGCGGGATGGGCTAAACTCCTACCTGGACAGGGCGGGTAGGGATCGGTATTCTTTGTGTTCTTGTTGACAGAAACTTTTCGCAAGGCTGGGCCCATAGCTCAGCGGTCAGAGCTGGCGGCTCATAACCGCTCGGTCCCTGGTTCGAATCCAGGTGGGCCCACTCGACCCACAGCCGCCGGAACGTCTTCCCTCACCAGCAGCGCGAGCATCCCAATCGGGAGCTCAGGAGGTACAGTTGCGCGACCAGCTTAAGCGTTTGGAGGAACTCCAACGATTCGACGCCCAGATTCAGGAACTCAGCAACGCGCTCAAAGCCATCCCAGCGAAATTGCAGGCTTCACAAAACGACCTCGCGCGGGTGGAAGGCTTGCTGGAAACCGAACGCACGCAACTGACCGAAACCCAGCGCTACTACAGCGAACAGAAGACCCAGCTTTCGACCGAAGAGGCTACCGTCAGCGGCGCCAAGCACAAGCTCTCGCTGGCCAAGAACTCGAAGGAATACGTCGCCGCCCAGCGCGAGATCGAGCAGACCCGCGAAAGCGTGCAGGCGCGCGAGACCGAGGTCGCCAAGCTGGTCGAAGCCATCCAGGCCAAGGAGAAAGTTCTCGCGGAACGCGCCGACGAGCTCAAAGGACTGCGCAGCTCGATCGAGAAGGATGGTGAGATCGCCCGCACCAAGATGGCCGAGGTGCAGAGCAAGATCGACGTCTTGCAGACCGCGCGGGACAAGATCGCAGCCGGAATCCGCCCCGACTACCTCAAGCGCTACGGCGCCATCCGCATGCGCCGGGGCATGGCCGTGGCCACGGTTCGCAACGGCACCTGCCTGGGCTGCAACATGAACGTCCCGCCCCAGCTCTTCAACACCCTGCAACGGGGCAACACCCTGGAAACCTGCCCGTACTGCCACCGCATCATCTACTGGGAGGAGATCATGAAAGACGAAGCGGCGTCCTCCTCCTCCTCGTCAGCAGAATAGGCGGCGGCGCGCTTCGCGGACGCGCTATACTCGGGTCGGCTTCCCGCTGGAGTTCGGTGGATGGTCGCGCCGGCGTTCGTCGCCGTCGAGGAAAGTCCGGGCTCCTTGGGCAGGGTGCTGGTTAACGACCAGTCGAGATGACTCGAAGGAAAGTGCAACAGAAAGCAAACCGCCTGAGCGCGCGGGCAACCGCGCGGTCAGGCAAGGGTGAAACGGCGTGGTAAGAGCACACCGCTCTCCCGGTGACGGGAGGGGCACGGCAAACCCCACCTGGAGCAAGACCGAATCGGAGCTGCGGGGTTTCCCCGCCGACGTGGCCCGCGTCGACACCAGGTTCCAAGTTGGTCGCACGAGCCGCCCGGCAACGAGCGGCCTAGAGGAATGACCATCGCCCGCG
>Ga0182021_10000208_pt1 | contig 58412 bp, 50 predicted proteins | sample 612E3MmetaG_FD_120493 | JGI IMG/M metagenome (GOLD analysis project Ga0182021, IMG submission 120493) | Permafrost microbial communities from Stordalen Mire, Sweden - 612E3M metaG (Illumina Assembly) | ecosystem: Environmental > Terrestrial > Soil > Wetlands > Permafrost | place: Sweden...
GAACGCCGAGATCGAAACCACCGATGGAACATACACGACCACCGGAGATCCAAGCTATGATCTTAATGTAAATGTGACGGCGGCATCACTTGATGCGACCAAAGCCTCGATCTCGGCTTCTCCCTCTCCGGCCACGGCCGGAGATAAGGTGACCATTACAGTTTCGGCGGTTGATATTTACGGTAATCCTCGGTCAACAGGCGGAGACAGCCTATCAATCACGGTAACCGGAGATAACCCAGGAAATCCGGCTGTTACCGATAAAGGCAACGGCACATACACTGCCACATATACTCCGGAAAATTCCGGGAAAGATGCAATAGCTGGAACCATCAACTCTTCCGCCATTGGATCCGACACCGACGGAACAAGCGATGGAATCTTTCATCTCACCATTGATCCAAGCACCTGCGGAGGGGAAAGCTCTGTGGACCTTTCCAGCACCAAAAACAACAAACTCACCTTTGATGTTTGTATCCTAAAAGGTGACTCCGCCGATTCGGATAATATTTCTTCGAGCGAAGATCAAAGCACAGGTCTCAAAAAAATATCCCTCAATGCTGATTCGAAAGAAGTGATGGAAGGGGAACTTGAGATCAAAACCGTTTCCGACAAACCTTCGGACGTAACAATTCCCGCCGAATATCCAGCCGATGTCATAACCGTATTCGAATATCTGAAAGTGAATCCATCGTTCGAGAACAAAACCCTCAATAAGGCCAAGTTCTATATCCGGGTCTCCAAAGACTGGATGAGCTCCAACAAAATCGAAAATGTAATTTTTCTGCGGAGCGATTCCAAAGATAATGAGATACTGACATCGGAAAAAGATGGAGAAAGCGATTCGGATATCACCTACAAAGTAACTGCCGACAAGTTGCCAAGTTACTGGACGGTATTCGGGGTCAGAAATAAATCCCAGGCTCCGGGCGGTACCACTGAACCGAAGATTGATGTTCCGAATACGGAAACTCCCGTCGTAAAAAAAGACAACCCGACAACGACTGCGCTGACCCATCCGAATGAGACAAACGATCAGGGAGGCATAGCGACGGATCATACGGATAAAACCTCAGCAGAAAAAACCAGCGAAAATGATGTGGTAGACTTATCCAGAAAAAACAATTCTACGTCGCTTGCAAAAGAGATCGGCGCTTTGCCACTATTTAATATACCGGCCGAACTGATCGATCGGCATCCCATAGCTTCAAAAGCGGCCAGTGCCGGAGGACTAGCCCTACCGTTCCTTCCGGTTCTTATCGAGCTTGGCTCTCCCAGCAACTTCCTTTTCTTGCTGCGGGACGTTCTGGCAAGGTTGATCGGACTTTTGTTCGGCCGTAGAAAGAAACGTAGAGTGTGGGGTATCGTTTATGACAGCCAGACAGGACGGCCGCTGCCGTTCGCGAATGTCAACATCTATAATATAGAAGGCAAAAGATTGGAAACAAAAATGACCGATAAGCTCGGTGCATATTTCTTCCTAGTGCCGCAAGGTCAGTATGTGGTGGAGTCCCTAAAGAATGGATACAGCCAGATAGTGCAGCAGAAGACTTCGGAGCAGGTAACTCACTATCAAGGCGACTACCTGGGAGGAGTGCTGAATATTCAAGATCCAGATCTAGTTGACTCCAACATACCAATGAGGAAAGAAGGATCCAGTTTCCTCAGGTCGCTATTTCAGAGAACATCCATGAAGGCCTTCATGGACCTGATCTTCTGGGCGATGTTTGTTTTCAATATCTACGCGCTTGTTATTTCGCCGAGCCTGACCAACTTGTTGATAGTAGTTCTTTATGCTCTTTTGGCCGTTATACTTAACTTCTCGATGATCAAGTCTCGCTGGGGGACTGTCCGTGACAGTGAAGGAAAGTCTAAACCTTTTACCACGGTCGAAATCGTAAGCAGCAACGGAAGCAAGGTGGCTCGCGCCATCACAGATGATTACGGTAGGTATCTCATTATTCTAAATAGCGGCTATTATCGCATCGAGGCCAGAGGAGTGAACGGGGTTGGTTACGCTGAAAAAAATATCGCTTTGCCGGGACTTTCTGCCGTCCATGAAGATCTGGTGTTGAGTTAAGCTGGTAAGGTCAAGGAAGTGAGTGAAATTTATTTCTTGGTATTTTTCGAGTCAATATCTATAAATATTTTTCCATATAGGTGTTGCTCAATTGATAGCCCAACTTTCGATAATATTCTCGCACGCCAATTCCGGCGATGACAGAAATTTTTTGGCAATCGTATTCCTTTTTGGCGATTTTTTCCGCTTCTTTGATTAGTTTTTTTCCAAGCCCCGCGTGTTGCGGGGATTTTTTATCGCGGGATTTGAGGTTCAAAAGTTTTCCGTAGGTATGGACTTCGCGGATGATAGCTATTTTCCCACCAGCATTCGATACCAGGCTGATCCGCAACCGCAACAAAGAATAAAGTTTCTTGTGATCTGGCGAAACGTATTCCAAATAAATTTCTTTTCCCCCGGAAGCATCGTAATCGATCCGGCGTAATACGAACTTATCCTTCGTGGCATAATCTCCGCGCACTTCCCGACAGCGGATGCATTGGCAATGGACGCCTTTGTTTTGAATGATCTGCCGAAGATTCGAAATATTCGGTCCGGCGACAATTGAGGTCGTAGGAATATCCCTAATTAGGCGAGAGACTCGGACATAGGGTGGGATTATTTTCTTTATTTCGGTTATCAATTTTTCCGCCTGCTGGTTCGTGAGGGCTTTATATTTTTTCTTCTTCCATAAATTATAGAGAGCTGAACTTCTTGTGACAACGCAGGGATAAATTTTGATAAGATCCGGCTGGAAATCGGAATTGGAAAATATTTCGTGAAACATTTTAAAATCTTTTTTGAAGCTGCTTCCCAAAAGTCCCGGCATCATATGGTAACTCACCTTGAATCCGGCGTCTTTCAATAATTTCGTAGCTTCTATGGTTTGCTGAGCTGTGTGTCCGCGGCGATTTTTTTTGAGGACATCGTCAAAAATGCTTTGCACGCCGATCTCAACACGGGTTGTGCCAAGTTCACGATAAAAGTCGATCTCTTTTTTGTCGAGCGTGTCCGGTCGAGTTTCGAGAGTGAGTCCAATGATACGGTGCTTAGCTTTCTCGTTTCGTTTTTGTTCGATGATCGTTCGTTTTTTTAGTGTTTCAATATTTCTATTGTTGGTTATTTTTTGTGTTTGGGGATAATCATTTGCCGCGCGGTAACATTCCTTGATGAACCAATATTGATAATTTTTAGGCAGATCGGAAAAAGTACCGCCCATCACAATAAGCTCGATCTTGTCGATATCATGGCCATTGATCTCGAGTGCTTGGAGTCTCTTCTGGACTTGAGCGTAGGGATCGAACTTCACCGTAATGGCTCGCATCACGGCCGGTTCATTGGAAAGATAACTTTTGGGCATCTCTTTCTCCGTTGGGCAATACAAACATTTTCCGCGGCAGGGATATGCTTTCGTGAGAACCGCCACCACGGCCACACCGGAGAGAGTGCGGACACCTTTGCTTTTCAAAAGTTTTTCTAGCGTTTCATTTCTCAAGATCTCTTTTGCGTTAACTAAGTTGTCATAAGCTTTTCTAATATCGGCGTTGCGAGGGGTAGTAATGCCAAAACGGGAGCATATTTCTTTTTTGAGCTCTTCAAAATCATCAGGGTGTTTGATTTTTCCCGAGATTGCCTCTTTAATTAAGGCGGTATAGGCTTTATTAAGCATATGGATACAAGCAGATCTAAAAAGATATTAACTGAACTTGAACAGGGCTATGATCTCATCGCCGACAAGTTTTCGAGCACCCGCGTCTTTATGTGGCGGGATCTGGAATTTTTGAAAGATTATATCGGGCCGGGCGATAAAGTTCTCGATTTCGGTTGCGGAAACGGGAGACTGGTCGGGTTTTTGGAAAATGATTACCAAGAACTTGTCGGTGTCGATATCTCGCAAAAACTGATTGATACGGCAACAGAAAAATATTCGAACGAGAAAACAAAGTTTTTTAAAGTTGATCCGGAACTTTCAAAGCTGCCATTTGAGGACAATTCATTCGATGTTATTTTTTCAATTGCGGTTTTTCATCACCTTCCCTCAAAAGACTATCGATTGCAAATGGCGAAAGAATTATATCGCGTTCTTCGGCCGCAAGGCAAGCTGATCGTCTCAGTTTGGAATCTCTGGCAAAAAAGATTTTGGAGATACCATCTGAAGGAGCTAGGGAGATCCGGCTTGGATTGGGGAGACCTTTACGTTCCATTCAAGGCGGGGAATAGGATTTTCGATCGTTATCATCATGCGTTTCGGAAAAGGGAGTTAGTTAGTTTATTTCATAAAGCCGGATTTAAGAAAACAGATCTGAGAAAAAACTGGAATATGCTCTATATTGGGCATAAATAAGTTGTGGATAAGTAGATGTTGACAGTGATAATAATTTAGTGATATAGTGATATTATATTGCTAACTCTTAACAAAAATAAAATGGAGAGGAATTTGACCGAGAAACAAAATCTTATTCTTGAAACTATCCGGGAGATGATCGACAGCGGGCAAGGGAACCCGACGACCTACAGAGTGTATAAATACTTGCAAAAAAAAGGGGTGAAAGAAAAAGGGGTGAAAGGGGTAGCGCAAGTCGTTGAGTCGCTCGAGAAAAAAGATCTCATAAAGAGGGATATTTTCCGAAAGCTATATTTAGTGGAAAATGAAAATCTAAGCGAGGGTCTGGAAGGAGTTTTTTCCGTTCCCGTTTATGGTTTGGCTTCGGCCGGGGATGCTCTGGCTTTTGCCGAGGATAATATGGACGGTTATCTTCAAATTTCGGAGAGTCTCTTGCGAATAAGTAGTCCGGCGCAACTCTTTGCCGTGAAAACTTTGGGAGATTCGATGGACAAGGAAGGGATCCGCGACGGAGACTATGTTATCTTTGAAAAGAAAGATGATGGTTTTGAATACGACGGAAAGATCGTGGTGGCGGTGGTGAACGGTCTCGCGACCATCAAAAAATATGAAAAACTGGGAAATGGCGTCATCGGTCTTTTCCCGAACTCAAATAATAAATTTCATCAGCCGATATATATTCACGAATCGGATTCGTTCATGATCGCAGGAGTGTTCAAAAAAGTTTTGCCGGTGAAGTTTATAAGCCTATAAGATTAATTGGAATCTATGAATGACGAATGCTGCAAGCATCTCTCTCCTGCCGAGTGGGACAAAAAAGAAATAATTTGGCGCGATAAGCCGTTTTTCAAAGACCACTACGCGGCGTTTTTGCACGTGCCTTTGAATTTGGGACAAAAAATCGTGAAAGGCCTTGAAAAAGTGAAAGAAAGCGGCCTGACCGCGGAACAAATGGTGCTCACGAGAAACGATACGCTCTGGGGCGCGGATCTTCTGATCCCGATTTCCCGGAACGCCAAAAGATTTGAGACCGAGGTAGTGAGCGGAAAATTTTTGACCCGCTTGTTTGAGGGGCATTATGGAGATATGCGCCGTTGGATCAATGAAACAAAAAAATGGTGCGAAGAAAAAGGCGCCAAGGTCCAGGAATTCATTTTTTGGTATCCAACTTGTCCTAAATGCGCCAAAAAACGCGGGGACCAGGCGCAAGTGGTGGTGTTCGCGAAGATAGAATAAAAATTTTGTAATGAAAAAGGCGGGAGTTCCCGCCGGGAAAGGGGAGCGCGTTCTTGCTCCGTTAACGTTCTGGGACAAGCTTATACTTGCCATACGGATCACGCACGTGAACTGCACGGCAAACGGGGCATATTCTCGAGGTAACTCCCGTATTTACATCGCCTTGCATAAGTTTGCCATTACAACCCTCTCTTTGACACTTGTCGCCGTTAGGCATAAGCTTTGAATCCTCCTCCATGGTTGATGAATTAATTTAACGGTAGTCTTGCATTTTTGTCAAAGTCGAAGAAGGACAGCGATAAAATAAGGGGTGGTTTTTGTGAGGATGGGATAAAATGTAGATTTTTATATGCCAAAATATTTGCTAATCTCCGGCAGTCCTCGGAAAGGAAATACGGATTATATATTGAATAAAATTTTTAAATCTCTTGGGTCCAATGAAAAAGAGATAGTTTATCTTCGGGATAAAAATATTTCGCATTGCCGGGGATGTTTGGTCTGCGACAAAACGAATAAATGCGTGATGCGGGACGACATGGACGAGATCATGGAGAAGTTGAAAGAAGCGGAAATTATTGTCTTGGGAACACCTAACTATTTCGACAATGTTCCAGGGATCGTCAAAGATTTTATAGACCGCACAAATCCATTCTACAAAACAGATTTTCTAAAAGGGAAAAAAGTTTATGCGATTGTCATCGGGGGAGGCAAACTTGAGAACTCAGAAAGAGTGATAGACGGTGCCATAAAATATTTCGTTGATGCCAAGCATATGAAGCTGATCGGTTCTGCATGTTTCCAAGCCCTAGTGCTTGGAGAAGTGGAAAATAATCCAAAAACCGCTGAAATCATTGAAAATATTTCCAAAAAACTAAATGATTTATAAGCTTTTGCCTTTTCTTTTGCTACCCATTATAATAGAAAGGCACTTAGGGGAGGGTGCCTTTTTAAACTAAAAACAAATTTTTATGCCTCCAGCTTTCAAACGTCCCGCTTGGGACGCATATTTCATGGCTCTCGCGAAACTGGCCGCCTCGCGCTCGACTTGCATATCCCGTCCGACGGGATGCGTGATCATTCGCGACAAGCAGGTTCTTTCCACTGGATACAACGGGTCAATGCCAGGAGTGCCGCATTGCTCGGACGAGGGATTCTGCTATCGCCGGAGCATCAAAGCGCCGGACGCGGGGAAATATGATTTTTGCCGCAGCATTCACGCGGAAGCCAACGCCATCGCTCTTGCGGCTCGGACGGGAATCAGTATCGAGGGCGCCACGGCGTATTTCACGCTTTTTCCGTGCTATGTCTGCACGAAGCTTTTGGTGCGGGCGGGCATCCGGGAGATAGTTTATGAATTTGGATACGATTCGAAAGACGCTCAGCGCGACAAACATTGGCAGGAAGTGGCTGAAGGCGCCAACATCAGGATCCGGCAGGTTCGGCTTTCAGAAGAGGACAAGAAATGGTTTGAAGGATTTCTTCAAGACGACACATCTCGCCGAAGAATTCCGAGCGAATAAATATTAGAACGAAAATATATGTTGCTGGGCATAAAAGACTTATTGAAACTGGTCAAAGAAAAAAAATTGGTCGAAGATCTTTCCGAGAGGGAACTTGAAAATCCGGAAGGGTCGGGATTTGATCTGCGAATGGGGGAAGTTTTTGAGCTGGAAGGATATGGTTATCTCGGTCTTGAGGAAAGAGAAACGCCAAAATCGACCCTGGTGGCGAAATATGATCCCGGAAAAGTCACTTCTTATATCTTTGAACCGGGAAAATATTATCTCATCAAAACGATCGAGAAAGTGAATCTTCCCATTGATGTCGCCGGAATAATTTTTCCGCGCACAACTTTGTTCCGGTCGGGACTGGCCTTGTTTAATGGAATAGTCAACACGGGATATCAGGGAGAGCTCACTTTTGGGTTGTGCAATCTTGGAAAATCAAATATCAAAGTGGATATGGGCGCGCGGGTGGTGCATATCACATTTCACGAAGTTCTGGGCGAGGGCAGCCAATATCGCGGGCAATGGCAAGGTGGAAGGGTGACAACGGAAGGCCGCGAGGTCCAGGTATAATTTTATGAAAAAGAAAAGAGGATTGTTTATTGTTATTGACGGAATAGACGGAAGCGGAAAGGCCACGCAAACCAAATTATTGATCAAAAGATTGAAAGAAGAGGGGCAGAGAGTGGCGGAAATAGATTTTCCGCAATACGGTCAAAAGTCAGCGGCTCTCGTGGAAGAATATCTCAACGGTGAATTTGGCACGGCGGAAGAAGTTGGCCCTTACCGCGCATCTATTTTCTTTGCCTGCGATAGGTATGCGGCGCGTGATCGGATAAAAAAGCATCTTAACGACGGAAAAATTGTTATCGCCAATCGGTATACTGCCGCGAACATGGGCCATCAAGGGGGAAAGCTTGGAAAAAGTTCTGAACGAAAAAAATATTTTCGGTGGTTGCATGATCTGGAATATAAAATATTTGAAATCCCCAAGCCCGATATAAATCTGATACTTCATGTTGAGGCTAGCATCGCGCAAAAACTGGCGCTTCAAAAAAGAAAGAAAATATATTTGAAAAAAAAGAGGGCGGATATTCATGAGCGAGATCTGAAACATTTGAAGGACGCGGAAAAAGTTTTTATTGAAATTGCCCGAACCTTGCCGCATATTTCTTTGATCGAGTGTATGAAAAATGGAAGTTTAATGAGCAGGGAAGGGGTAAGTGGACTAGTTTGGAATAAGATATCAAGATTATTATAATGAAATACAAGTCAACAATCGGCATGGAGGTTCATGTGGAGCTAAAGACTGATTCCAAGATGTTTTGCGCGTGCAAAAACGAATTGGGGCTTGATCGGATCCCAAACTCTAACATTTGCCCGGTCTGCACCGGGCAACCCGGCGCTTTGCCGGTGGCGAATGAAAAAGCCATTGAATATGTGATCAAGGCGGGGCTGGCGCTCGGTTGTGAGATCGCGAAAATTTCCAAATTTGACCGCAAAAATTATTTTTATCCGGACCTTCCGAAAGGATACCAGATTTCCCAATATGACCAGCCGCTGTGCCTTGGAGGATCTTTGAAAATTAACGGAAAAAAAATAGGCATCACCCGCATTCATCTTGAAGAGGACACGGGAAAATTGCTCCATCAAAAGGGAACGGATTTCAGTCTTGTGGATTTCAACCGCTCGGGGGTACCACTCATGGAGCTTGTTACGGAACCGGATATCGAAAGCGGGGAAGAGGCGAAGAAGTTTTGTGAAGAATTGCAATTGATTTTGCGTTATCTTGGAATTTCAGACGCGGATATGGAAAAAGGACAGATGAGGTGCGAAGCCAATATCTCGATCGCGAAGGAAGGGGAGAGCGAGCTTGGAACAAAAGTGGAAGTGAAAAATCTAAACTCCTTTCGCTCGGTCGAGAAAGCGATCGAATATGAGCTTGAAAGACAAGAAGAGGCCTTGGAAAAAGGCGAGAAGATCATTCAGGAAACGCGGGGTTGGGACGAGAGCAAGATGAGAACCTATTCGCAGCGGGAAAAAGAGTCGGCCCATGATTATCGCTATTTCCCCGAACCGGATCTTCCGCCGCTTGAGATCAGCGAGGATTATGTTGCAAAGATAAAAAGTGAAATTCCCGAACTTCCGGCGCAAAAGATCGAAAGATTTCAAAATGAATATAAAATTACGGAGTACGATGCGGAAGTTTTAACTCGCGACAAAGATTTGGCGGAATTTTTCGAAGAAGCGGTGAGCGAGGGGTGCGAGCTTTGTGCTCAAAGTGATAATATCTCGAAACTGGCGGCCAATTATATAATTTCGGAACTGAAGAAACATCTGGGCGATAAAAAGAAAATAGCTGATCTAAAATTGACTCCGGAAAACTTTGGGGAGCTTATGAGCATTATCGCTCAAGGAAAGATAAATTCCAGCGCGGCGCAAACGGTGCTTGCGGAGATGGTTAAAACCGGCGCCGACCCGGAGCATATCATCGCGGAGAAAAACTTGGGCCAAATTGAAGATGATTCGGAAATTGAAAAGATCGTGGAAAAAGTCATTTCCGAAAATCCTGGTCCTGTGGCGGATCTCAAAGCTGGCAGACAGAACGCCTTGCAATTTCTGATCGGACAGGTTATGAAAGAGAGTAGGGGGAAGGCGAAGCCAAAGGTGGCTTTAGAAATACTCAAGAAAAAAATTTAAAATATTCGGGAGGTTTATATGCCGAGAGCTGACGCGTGTGGTCAGATAGCTTGTGGCTACAGCGGTGAAAAATGCGTCCCATTATTTTGGGATTGCAGGAGAATCCTAAGTACCGGATTTGTAGTTGATCGAAGTGATGGTCAACTTTATTGTCCGGAATGCAAAGCTAAGGAGGCGCCGATAAGAGGGTGTAAAGTTTCGGGGATGCCAAAGCACAAAGATGGTTGTTCACGAAATAAAAAAAAGTATGGGTAAATTTGAAGCTTAAGGAGGTAGCGGACATGGCGCGTATTCCAGCTTGTGACCAAATTGAGTGCAAGGTTGAAGGAAGAAACTGTGATCCGATAGGTAGAGGGTGCACAGTCTTTTTGGAAAACGACTTCAGAATTACGCCAGAAGGACATCTGGAATGCATGATTTGCACGCAGGCTAAAGGCACGCATGCCGGATGGTGCTCCAAAAAGAAGTAACCATCAAGCTGTTGAGATTCGAACCAGGAACAAGGCTGGGAGTTAGCTCCTGGCCTAAATTTTGCAAAAAATGCGTATTGACATAATTTATTGAGATTAATATAATAGTAAAGATGATGAAAGGAGCTGGAGTAAAAATTGATCACAGATATATTTAGCGGATTCCCACCCGAGCGGTGGGAGTTTTTTTGTAAGAATAAATCGATATAGAAATAATTAATGAATAAAAAGGTTATGGAGAAAACATTAAAGGGGCAATCGATTCTTGAAGCCCAGCAATTCGACAAAGAAATTCTGGATGATCTATTCTTGGAAGCGGACAAGATGCAGGGGGTCTGTAAGTTTCTGGATGGCGGGGAAGTTTCGGAAGAGGCGGCGCATGAATGTGGAAACATCAAATCAATGATGGCGGAAAAAAAGATCGCCCTTCTTTTTTACGAACCCAGCACCCGCACGTGGTCCTCATTTTACGTCGCGGCGGAAAATCTCGGCGCGAGAGTGATGGCCGTCCCGCCGGCGCGGCAATTCTCTTCGGTTGTTAAAGGGGAGACAGTGAAGGACACGATTGCCATGTTTTGCGGATACGGCATCGATGCGATCGTGATGCGTTCGGACAAAGAAGGAATGGCAAAAGAAGCGGACGAAGCGGCGCATTCAAACGGACGCCAAGTTTCGATCATCAACGCGGGAGACGGATCGGGCCAGCATCCGACCCAAGCACTGCTTGATCTTTATACGATAAAAAGATTTTATGAAAGCGAACTTCGGAAGAATATCCACGACGAAAAAATAAATATTGTTTTCGCGGGGGATCTTGCGAACGGGCGTACAGTCCGATCTTTGGCATATCTCCTTAACAAATATCAGGATCCGGAAAAACTCGAATTTTTCTTCGTTTCTCCATCGGTTCTCAAGATGAAAGACGACATAAAGGAATATCTCGTCACGAAAGGCGTAAAATTTTACGAACATGAAAAATTGATCGACGTCGCAGAACAAGCTGACGTTTGCTATATGACTCGCGTCCAAAAGGAGAGGCTCGAAGGGATTCAGGTTGATTATGATTTCATCAGAAGCAATTGTTCTATCACCGAGGAAGTTGTGAAAAAGCTGAAAAAAGAGGCGATCGTGATGCATCCGCTGCCGCGCGATCCGGCTTTCGGAGAGATCCCGGAATGGTTCGATAGTGATCCACGGGCGCGCTATATGCAGCAAGCGGAGAACGGGCTCTATGTGAGAATGGCGCTTCTCAAAAAAGTGCTTTTAGGCTAGTATAAAGCAAATATAGTGTATTTTATTCGACCAGTTGACAAGGTTTTTCCGAAGTGATAATATCATTGCAATGGCAAAAAAGTTTCGCAACAAAGAAATATCAACTGAATTTTGACGGAAATCCGCCCACGGGGGCGGATTTTTTTTAGCTCTTTAATTTAGGAATCGATTCGGCAGAAACTACTGCCGGTAAATATTGGAAGGAGGAATAGGGCAATGTGTTATGCAAATTGTGTTCCACAAATGTCCGGTCAAGAGAAAGAGGGACAAGTGGAGTATTGCTCAATGGTAAAGCAAAAATGTCCAGGGCAAGCAGGCCGGATTTGTTTTCGGGGAATAGGGGAGAAAATGAGTCCGTGGTTTCAATGCCCCTGGTACTTTACGAGAAAAAAGCAACCATAATTTTCGATCTCTCAAATCCATTTTCAACAAAAAGAGCTCCGGTCATTTCGACGGAGCTCTAAACTTTTTGAGCACAGGAATATAGTATATGGCACTTATATCACTTTAGAAATATTTTTGCTTTTCTTTCTATATCTCGATAATTTTTCAGCCACTTGATTCTCTTGTCTCTTTTGAACCATGTCATCTGCCGTTTGGCGTAATTCTTTTCCGCTTGGATGACTTTTTCGAAAAGTTCGGTTTTAGATATTTTATTTTGTAGATAAAGAGGAATCCAAAAATAGGCGAGGCCAAAGGATTGAATTTTTTTCCAGGATAATCCTTCCGTATGAAGTTTTTTTACTTCAGCAACCATTCCTTGCTTGAAGCGATTATTCACACGCTTCTCAATGTTGTTGTATAATTTTTCTTTTGATAGTCCAATGCCTAATTGCAAAAATTCATAATTCATAATTCCTGATTTATAATTCATTGGCGGAACCTTGCCGATACTTTTGCAAATTTCAACGGCGCGGATCAATCGGACTTTGTTTTTGGAATCTATATTATTTGCTCTCGCTGGATCCAGTTTTTTCAGCATCGCGAACAATTTTGCTGCCGGATACTTTTCTAGTTTCTTCCGTAATCTCCAATCAGGTTTCACTTCTGGAAAATTTATATCGTCAACGATGGCCTGAATCCAAAAGCCTGTCCCGCCGCAGATGATGGGGAGTTTTCCGCGCTGCAAAATATCCTCAATGATTTTCTCCGCCTGCTTTTTGAATTTGGAGACGTTATATTCTGTGCGAGGCGAAATGATGTCGATCATGTAGTGGGGGATGTCGTGGGCTGTCCAAGGCTCAATTCCCCCCGCCCTTCGCGAAGGGCGGGGTTCCTCAAAGATTATCTTTTTGTCGCGTGTAACTTTTCCTGTGCCGACATCCATCCCGCGGAAAATCTGTCGGCTGTCAGCGGAAATAATTTCACCATCAAAATTTTTCGCCATTTTAAAAGCAATATCGGACTTTCCTGACGAAGTTGGGCCGAGGATAACGAGGATTTTGTTTATATAAATGTTTGACATAAGTTTTGAAATTATGGTACATAATAGATATCTAAAGCAGATCGATTATAAGGAGGGACGCAATGACTGCAGTAAAACTGTACTGTATTGGTTCCATAGCGCATGCCTGGCTGGAAGAATGCTTCTCCCGATTCATTCATATCTTGTCCACAGGGCAAAATGGGATTCAGAGAGCTAAGGAATTTCCTGGCCAGGGAAAATTCTGTCTCCCGGAAAATTTAGTGGATAGATATGCCAAGATGTCTGTTGGCCAAATACCTGACATGCGGCATCTCCAAGGAGCCTGCAGTTGCATAGCCAGGAAGCATGGCTTTGCCAGTGCTCAGCTCCAGTTTGATGACCATAAGGAGTATATCGACCTTATAGTCCAGGCATAAAAAGAGAAGTTATAGATTTCCACGAGCCGATCATTGGATCGGCTCAATTTATTTTTCCCACTAATCCAAACGCTTTGGCTTTTGTGATTTTAATCTTTTGAAAACTCCCGATAGGGATTTTTTTGTTTGAGAAAAAAATTACTTTCTTTTGGGTGCGGGTGTGGGCGAGATATTCGTGCGGCTCCAAAGCTAAGCTTTCCCCTTGCTTGCTATTCGCTCGCAATTCCCCAAAGCTTAGCTTTGAGCCGAGTTTTTTATCAACTAAAACCTCGATCACATTTCCGACATATTTATTGTTATTCTCGAGCGCGGTTTTCTTTAGGATTTCTGTCAATAATTTATCACGTCTCACTTTTTCCTTTTTTGAAACATTGTCCTTCAGTTTCCAAGCAGCCGTTTCGGGGCGGGGGGAGTATTGGTTGATATAGGCCATATCGAATTTTATCTCTCGCATCAGCTTGGCGGTGTTTTCAAATTGTTTTTTGGTTTCTCCGGGAAAACCGACGATAATGTCAGTGGAAATGGCGGGCGGCAACTTATCCAAAGCTAATCTTTTCCCTTGGTCGCTATTCGCTCGCAATTCCTCAAAGCTTAGCTTTATTTTTTTGATGAGTTTTCTGTAATGGGCAATTGTATAGTGCCGGTTCATTTTCCGCAAAATTTCGTTATCTCCCGATTGCGCGGGTAATGAAACATACTCACAAATTTTTTTGCTTTGGGCGATGGCTTCGATGAGTTCGTCGGACATGTCTTTGGGGTGAGAGGTGAGGAAGACGAGCCAAAAATTTCCGAGTATTTTCTCGATTTTATGCAATAATTTTGGAAAATTAATTTTGACAGATCTATATGAATTGACATTTTGTCCCAAGAGGAAAATTTCTTTATATCTTTTTTTCACCAAGCTTTTTATTTCTCTCAGAATGTCTTCTGCGGGCCTTGAGTACTCGCGGCCGCGAGCATAGGGCACAACACAATACGAACAAAAATTATTGCATCCGGTCATTATTGGGATGTGCGCTGTATAGGGGTTGGAATTTTTTGGCGTAATTTGAAGATAATCTTTACAAAGTTTGTCTTTTGTATTTAGTATCTGGTATTTAGTATTTAGTATTTTTTTTATTTCTTTCGGAAAGTTTTTTATTTCACAAAACAATTCTACTTTTCCCTTGAGTCTTCGCTGGACATCTTTTCGATGGGCGAGGCAACCGGTGAGAATAATTTTCTTTTTCGGATAATGCTTGCTTATATTATTGATCTGCCCGTATACCCGATCCTCGGCAGATTGGCGCACGCCGCAAGTGACGAATATAACAAGATCCGCCTCATCGACTGAAGCGGCTTGTTTGATCTTATATTCATCGAGAAAAGCAGAAATTCTTTCGGCGTCGGAATAATTCATCTGGCAGCCGAATATCTTCAGATAATATCGCATACTATTATTTTCCTCTGATTTCCTTACTAATTTTCTCCAAAAAATTTTCGATCTTCATTGCGCCTAGGTCGCCTTTTCCTCTGTCGCGGGCGGCAACGGTTTTGGATTTCATTTCTTTTTCGCCGACGATGAGCATATAATTGATTTTCTGATTTTGGGCGGTGCGGATGCGTTTTCCAAGTGATTCGTCGGCTTCGTTCATAGCAACGCGAATATTGTTTTCCCTTAATTTATTGAAAATTTCTTTGGCGTATTTTCCAAACTTTTCCGAAACAGGAATAACTTCGACCTGGATAGGAGAAAGCCAAAGCGGAAAAGCTCCGGCATAGTGTTCCGTTAGAATACCGATAAATCGCTCAAATGAGCCAAAAACAGCGGCATGGATCATGACAGGCGCCTGCTTTTTCCCAGTATCTGCGGTGTATTCGAGCGAGAATCTTTGTGGCATTTGAAAATCAAGCTGAATGGTGGCGAGTTGCCATTTTCTTCCCAGGGCGTCATTGATATCAATATCAATTTTCGGTCCGTAGAAAGCGCCGTCTTTTTCTTTTATGGCGTATTTTATCTTTTCCAGTTTCAGCGCGCTGACGAGATTTTTTTCCGCCAAATCCCATTCGGATTCTTTGCCCATAAAATCTTCCGGCCGGGTCGATAAATAATATTTTGGTTCAAGGCCGAAAGCCGGATAATATTCCTTTACCATCTTAAGAAGATTCGCAATTTCTTTTTCGACTTGCGAAGGCAAGCAAAAAATATGGGAGTCGTCCTGGGTAAGATAGCGTACGCGAAACAAGCCGTTGAGCTCTCCCGATTTTTCATTTCGCATGATGCGGCCGATCTCCGTGAAACGCACGGGTAGGTCACGGTAGGATTTTGTTTTTTCCTTATAGATCAAAATATTGAAAGGACAGTCCATTGGTTTCAGGCAGTAGGTTTCATTTTCCGTTTTGATCGAGAACATACTGTCCTTATAGTGGTCCCAATGTCCCGAAATTTTCCAAAGGGAATCTTTAGCGATTATCGGTGTTTGAATTTCCAAAAATCCGTATTTCTTTCGCAAGCCTTTCCCGAAGTTCTCAAGTTCGTTCCAAACAGCCATTCCCTTGGGATGCCAGAAAGCCGAACCCTGGGACTCTTCATGAAAAGAAAAAAGGTCAAATTCGCGTCCTAGCTTTTTGTGATCCCTTTTTTCCGCTTCTTGTATCATGGCCAGATATTGCCGGAGCTCTTTTGGATTTTCGAAGGCCACGCCGTATATCCGCTGGAGCATTTTGTTCTTTTCGTCGCCTTTCCAATAGGCGCCGGAAATTTTGGTGAGCTTGAAAGATTTAGGATTGATTTCGCCGGTTGATTCCAAATGCGGTCCGGAGCAGAGATCCACAAAACTTCCGGTTCGGTAAATCGAGACGGCCTTGTTTTTCAAGCTTTCTTTTTTGATACCTTTCACAAGTTCAACTTTGTATGGTTGTTTGGCCTTTTTGAAATCTTTTTCCGCTTCCAAAAAGGTGATGTCGGCTCTCTCGAATTTCAGATTGGCCGCAATGATACGGCGCATTTTTTCTTCCAGGATCTCCAGATCTTCCGGAATCAAAGTTCGAGGAAGGTCAAAGTCATAATAGAAACCATTTTCAATGGACGGACCCATGCCGAATTGCGCTTCCGGGAACATTTCATAAACAGCGGAGGCGAGAACGTGAGAGAGGGAATGGCGAAGGATATCCATTTTTGGTTGTTTTTTCATAATTTTTCAAAAAATTAGTGAGCAAATTAAGCTATTTTGATAATACAGGCTATTTGTCAAGATGACAATATTTGAATAATAAGATAAGATTAGGTTATAAATTTTACATTTATGACCCCAAGGCAACGCGTTCTCAAAAGAACGGCCATAATAATCGTTTATCTGATAATCTTCTCTCTTCTTGGGACGGAGCTGTACTATATTTTCCGCACAAAGCCGACTTGCAGCGACGGCCAGCAAAATCAGGGGGAGGCGGGCGTTGATTGCGGAGGGCCATGTTCCGCAAAATGCGAGGACATTCCAAAAATAGAAAATGTCCGGGTTTTGGAAAAAGCGGTTTTGCCGTCGAGTGTCGGAAAATACGATGCCATGGCAAAAATAAACAATCCCAACCCGCTTTTTGGAGTGGCGCAGTTTGATTATTCTTTCAACCTGCTGGACAGCGGCGGCAACATTATCGGCCAAAGCGAAGGTTCGAGCTTTATTCTTCCCGCGCAGACGAAGTATATTCTAGCCTTCAATTTGGCTGCGTCGACAGTTCCGAAAAGCATTGATTTCAAGATCAGGTCTTTCAAGTGGACAAAGTTTTCAGAGTACGAAGAACCGCTGATCCAAATATATTCCAAAGAATTTAATCTGGTAAACGCGGGCAGCAACTTTGCCACTCTCAAAGCGAAAATAAAAAATCAAAGTTCCTATGACTTTAGAACCATCACAGCCAAGGCCGTGATAAGAGACGAGCGGAACGCTCCGGTGGCGCTGAATCAAACGAGCGTCAATGACGTAAGAGTAAACGAGGAAAGAGAGATTGTTTTTAACTGGGGAAGTCGTTTCTCAGTCGGCTCAGGGACGCCAGGCGTTGAGATAGAGACAGAAGCCAATTTTTTCAGCGACGAGAACTTTATGAAAAAATACGGCTCGCCTGATCAATACAAGACCTACGACATAAATCCGGGCCTATAATAAATGATCAGAAATATTTTTAAATTAGACTGGATACTTATTACAGCCGTTGTTTTGCTGCTCATTTTGAGCTTATCAGTTTTATATCCCATAAGTTACGGCGGGGGCGCGTCCGGCCAGGACAGAAGCAATTTTTTCAGGCAATTGATATTTGTCGCAATAGGACTTTCGGTTTTTTTTGCACTTTCTTTCTTCGATTACAGGATCATCAAGGGCTATTCGGCCCCTCTTTTTATAATCGGCATAATACTCCTCGCTGTAGTTCTCATTTTGGGAAAAACAATCCGCGGGACAGTCGGCTGGATCGGTTTTTCCAGTTTCCATCTCCAGCCAGTTGAACTTTTCAAGGTGATACTGGCGATCATGCTGGCCAAATACCTCTCGGTGAATTCGCGGACGATCAAAGAATTCAGGCACATTCTCATCACGCTTGTTCCGGTCGGCCTTGCGATCTTTTTGATCCTGAAGCAGCCGGATCTGGGGTCGGCCTTGGTCGTCGTTTCAATTTGGCTTGGCCTTTTGATCGTCAGCGGAATAAGAAAAAAATATCTTCTGATCCTTCTTGTTGCGGGATTGATCGTAAGCTCGATCGCCTGGGGATTTTTGCTGAAACCTTACCAGAAAGACCGACTGCGATCCGTTATCAATCCCACGGCTGATCCGCTGGGAGCCGGTTATAACGCTCTTCAATCCACGGTGGCCGTTGGTTCCGGCGGGATTTGGGGCAAGGGGCTGGGGCACGGATCCCAATCGCAGCTCAATTTTTTGCCCGAAAAACACACGGATTTTATTTTCGCGGTAATAGCCGAAGAGATGGGACTGGGAGGCGCGCTTTTTGTGCTGGTTTTGCTATCTCTCATAATCATCCGCCTGTTCGGCATTGCGCAAAAAAGCTCGGGAAATTTTGGAAAACTATTGGTCAGCGGGATCGCCATAATGATATTCGTTCAGTCGGCGGTCAATATTGGAATGAACATGGGCGTTGTTCCCATCACCGGAATTCCGCTGCCGCTATTGAGCTATGGAGGAAGCGCTTTGATCACAACCCTTGCCGCCCTCGGCATCGCCGAAAGTGTCCATCGCCGGTCGAAAACGAGCTTTGGGTGAAATCGGCAGTTTCTATATATTATTTGATTGTTAGCCGGGAAGGTTGACGAAATAGCATATATTTGTTAAGTTTTCTTAGGTAATGAGATAAGGCAAAAAATTATGGTAGCGGATCTAAACCTTGAGACAAAAAAAAGAACCAAGAAAGACCAGAAAGATTTGAGGGCAGAAAATGTCCCGGCTATTTTGTATGGCAAGGGAATTGAGAATGAACAGCTCTGGATAAACAAAAAAATCTTTGACAAGGTCTATGATGAAGCGGGGGAAAGCACGATTTTGAAACTGGCGCTTGAAGGAAACGGAGAAAGGAACGTGGTCATCAAAGACGTGCAGAAGGATATTATAAGCGGACAACCGATCCATGTCGATTTCTATCAGGTCCGCATGGACGAAGAGATTGAAGCCGAAGTGGAATTGGTTTTTGTCGGCGAATCTGCGGCGGTGAAGGAGTTGGGCGGAGTGCTGGTCAAAAATATGGATTCGGTGGATATCAAATGTCTGCCGGGAGATCTTCTCTCAAAAATCGAAGTGGACATCAGCCGGATAAAAACATTTGACGATTATATTTATATCAAAGACCTGAATATACCTGACAAGGTGGAAGTCATGGTCGACGCGGAAACGGTGGTGGCCATGGTGTCTGCTCCGAGAACCGAAGAGGAAATGGCGGAACTGGAAACAGAAGTAAAGGAAGACGTGACCAAGGTTGAAGGAGTCGTGAAGGAAGAAGAGGCTGCCGCGGAAGGAGCCGAAGAAAAGGAAAAGCCAAAGAAAGAAAAGGAAGAAAAAAAGAAATAATCTTGAATTTCAATTATCAAAAGGCGCCCGTTAGCGGGTGCCTTTTTTTTGGGTTTAGGATATAATAATGATAAGGAAAAATGAAAAAAGAAAAACGACAATTAAAAAGTAAAAACAATAATCATTTAATAAAGTGCGGCCCTATTTTTTTCGTTGCTGTTTTTTTTGTTTCCTTCCTAACTATCAATATATTTTCAATCTCGGCGGCGCAGGATCCGGCGAGTGCCAAGCAGGATCTCGCGAATAAGATCGACTCGCTTCGAAGCCAGATCAATCAATATCAGGATCAAATAGACGCGAAGAGCCAAAAAGAAGTGTCTCTCGGCAGGGATATCGAACTTTTGGACGCGGATGTAAAAAAGATTGAACTCCAGATCCAGGAAACTAATTTAGTGATCAGTCAGCTCAACGGGGAAGTGGACTCCAAGCAGATAGAGATCGACAATATGGAGAAGAGGATCAATGCGAAACAGGAAATCCTGACCAAGTTTTTGCAGGAGCTTTATGAACGAGGCGATACTTCAGCGGCTGAGCTTGTTTTCGGGAACAAAAATTTCTCCGATTATTTTTTCCAGTCAGATAGCCTTGTTTCATTCGAAGACCAGACGAAAGATATTTTCGATCAGCTAGTCAGTCTCGAGCAGGACCTCAAGAACCAGAGAAATGATATATTGGACAAAAAAGCTCAGCAGGAAAGCTATCGGTACATCCAAGTTGATCAGGAAAGGTCTCTCGAGGAGGAAAAGCAGATGAAGGATACGCTCATTGCAACAACCAAAAACGAGAAGGGCGCTTTGCAGCAGGAAACGGACAAGCTGCAGGCCGAGCTGAACGCGATCCAATCGCTGGGAGAGCCGATTGCTATGGACGAGGCGATAAAATCGGCGCAATACGCCAGCAAGCTGACAAGCGTCGCGCCTGAATTTTTGCTCGGAGTGCTTCGCGTTGAATCGGGTCTCGGGACCAACGTGGGCGGCGGGCGCTACAAGACCGACATGAATCCAAACCAGTGGGATACGTTCAAGAGCATCTGCAAAGAGTTGGGAGCAGATCCCGACAAGGTTCCGGTGTCGCGGAGGGCCTGCTACAACAGCGGCGCGAAGGACGGATGCGGAGGGTGGGGAGGAGCCATGGGGCCGGCTCAATTCATGCCCTCGACCTGGATGGGATACAAGAGCAAGGTGGAAAAAATAACCGGCAGTCCGCCGGCCAATCCCTGGGACATCAAAGACTCATTGGTAGCGATGGGCTTGAAGCTCGCGGCGGTGGACGGCGTCACATCAGGAGATCGCAAGGCCTGGGCCAAAGCGGCGGGCATGTATCTGGCGGGGGGAAACTGGGAAAATTATCCATGGTATTCGGATCGGGTTTTGTTTTATGCGGATGGTTTTAAAAAGATAATCAAAAATCCTTAGGTGCAAAAAAAATATTTTTCAAAATAGAGGTTTGAAATTGTCAAGAGCTTGATCGAAAAAAGTTGTCGCTTCGATTGACATTTAGCAAAATAAGCTATATAATAATAGAGTAAAATCCAAAAGATACTTAGGGGGTTTTGCATAAAAGGGTGATTTTTCCGGCTCTCCGGACAAATCGCTTTTTTATTTACTCTATTGGTCTGCCCCTTGAAAGCGGCGGATCAAAAATCACTAGTTAATATAAAAATAAAAATAAAGTTGAGGTTGGGTGAGCTTCGCTCTCGGGATGAATAAGATCCATAAACAGGAAACAGAACAGAAAAGGGTGAACTCAAAAAAAAGATCAGCTGATAACCTGAAAGTTTTTGGTTTTGTTATTTTGGCCGTTTCGCTTTTTGTCTTTTGCCTCAACGGCGCCTCGGCTTCGGATATTTCCGTTCAAAAAGTAATTGACTTGGCCAACGCTGACCGAGCGGAAGAAGGACTTTCGGCATTGACGGAGAACGATAAGCTTGAAAAAGCGGCTGAGAACAAAGCTGAGGATATGATCCAACATGATTATTTCTCCCACAATTCTCCGGAGGGCGTGACGCCCTGGCATTGGATGGAGCAAGAGAAATACGATTATGACTATGCCGGAGAGAATCTGGCGATGGATTTCACGACGGCCGAAAAGATGAATGAGGCCTGGCTTGCGAGCCCCACTCATCGGGCCAATATAATGAATGAAAAATACAAAGATATCGGGATTGCGGTCAAGGAAGGAACGATCAATGGCCATTCGACGATAGACGTGGTGCAAATGTTCGGGTCGGGAGACAGAAACGGAAAAAGGGATGAGAACGATAATCTCAAAGAAGAAAAAACTCCCGCCCAAAAATCAGACCAGACAAAAGCCTTCTATCCGCCGCTTCCGCTAGAAGAAAAAAATCAGCCGAGAGCTGTCGGCCTGGCATCAGCCGAACCGATAATAACCAGCCCCCAGCAAAATGAGCTCGTTTCCCAGGAAGCATTGGAAGTGGTTGGAAGGGCGGCTCCGAAAGATAAGGTTGCGATCTGGAATGATTCCCAGGAAATAGGTCAGACCGTCTCCGATGGTGACGGGTGGTTTCATTATAAAATTGACGCGCTGACCAAGGGAGAACACAGCCTGAAAGTGCTAAGCGGAACGAGATCCAGCCAGGGAAGAGTGGCGGAAAACTTCTTGGATAAGGGAGTGGACATCTTCGTTGATCGATCCAAGCCGCAGGTGACCTATCGTCTCTACGCGAACAGAAACGCGAATAATGAATATCTTTTGCAAGCTTCTTCGGACAAGCCGAGCTGCGTTTTCGAAATCGGAGGGGAGGAAGTCAGCGTGCAGCAAGGAAAGACAGTTCTCTTTTCTGTCGCCGGTGAAAATCTCTCGACGATTCTCAAGGTGGAAGATCAGGCCGGAAACAAGACAGCCGAGCAAATTGTTCTGGCGAATTATTATCAGGGGAATAGTCGAACCAATATTATTGACGAAGTGGCCCAGCTGATCGTTCCGGAAAAAGTCTTTGCGGATGATTCGGGGAGGGGAGCGCTCAAGAAAAATCTGGGATTAGCGATAGCGGATCTTAATCATTAACATAAATGAATGTGATGTAAAAACAAATAAAAATCAGGTTCCTTAAAAACAAAATAAAAATAAAATACGGTGAAAAAAAATCATCAAAAAATGATTAAATCAAAAAAGTAAGTGTCCTTTCTTTTCGCCCTTTGAGCCTATTAGACAAAATACCCCGTTTCTCTCGAGAGGCGGGGTTTTGTTTTGGGAGTTAATTTGATTATATTGTCTTTATAATTTATAATAGCTATGCTCAATAACTGAAATATTATGTCATATTTTGAAATAGTTGGCGGAAAAAAATTAAACGGGGAGATCGAAGTGAAGGGAGCCAAGAACGCGGCGCTGAAAGCCGTGGCGGCGGCTTTACTTTCCAAGGAAAAATGGACCATCACTAATTTTCCTTTTATAGAAGACACAAATCGGATTCTGGAAATGGTGGAAGATCTGGGAGTCAAAGTTGTGAGAGGGGACAATCAAGTAGAAATTGAGGCTCGCTTCATCAAGAAAAACAGCCTGGATAAAAAACTGACCCAGAAGCTTCGTGCTTCCATTATTCTGGCCGGACCGATGCTGGCGCGGACGGGTAAGGTCGAAATGTATCATCCCGGCGGGTGCGTAATAGGAAAGCGGCCGATCGATATGTTCTTGGACGGTTTTCAAAAAATGGGAGCTAAATTTAGGCAGAGGGAAGACGAGTTTGTTCTGAGCGCCAGAAAATTATCAGGGACAAACATTTTTTTCCCAAAAATATCCGTCACCGGAACGGAGACAATGATGATGACGGCCGTGCTGGCTGAGGGAGAAACAATTTTGGAAAATGCGGCGATGGAGCCGGAGATCCCAATGCTGGCCGAATTTCTAAATAAATGCGGAGCAAAAATTTCGGGCGCCGGAACTTCGACGATCAAAATTATAGGAGTCAAGAAAATAAGAGGCGGGAAGATCGAGCTTATTCCGGATCGAATTGAAACGGGAACTTTCGCGATCCTTGGAGCGCTGGCGGGCGGAAGAATAAAAATAAAAAGATGCAATCCGGATCATGTTCGGTCGCTGTTGGTCAAAATGGAAAAAGCGGGCGTGAAATTCGAAGAGCGCGAGAATGAGCTGATCGTCTGGGGAACGAAAAAAATGATATCAGTGGATATCTCCACCCATGAGTATCCCGGATTCGCCACGGATCTACAGCCGCCGTTCACCTTGCTTATGACGCAGGCAAAAGGAACAAGTCTCGTCCATGACTCAATTTTTGACGGACGGCTTATGTTCACGGAAGCTCTCAATTTGATGGGGGCCAATGTGACCATGAATGATCCGCACAGGGTGACGGTCAATGGCCCGGCAAAGCTCCATGGACGCAAAATTGCCAGTCCCGATCTGCGGGCGGGGATAACCTTGGTTCTTGCGGGGCTGATTGCCGAAGGAAAAACAAGAATCGAAAATATTTATCAGATCGATCGGGGCTATGAAAAGATAGAAGAACGGCTGCAGAAGTTGGGAGCGGATATAAAGAGGATAAATTCAAAATCCTAAATGTTTGTAAAAAAAATAGGAATTGATCTGGGAACTGCCAATGTCCTCGTGTTTCTTCCGGGCAAGGGCATTGTTGTTAATGAGCCGTCCGTAGTTGCCATCTCTCTCATAGACAACAAGGTCTTGGCGGTCGGAAATGAGGCCAAAGAAATGATGGGCCGGACGCCGGAATCGATCACGGCTTCAAGGCCCCTAAAAGACGGTGTGATTGCGGATTATCGGATAACGGAAGCGATGCTTCGCTACTTCATCAACAAAGTCAGCGGCGGTTTCCGCTTGTTTCGCCCGGAAGTGATGGTTTCCATTCCGGCTGGCGTTACGTCAACCGAAAGACGGGCGGTCATTGACGCGGCCGTAAAAGCGGGAGCCAAGACGGTCTATGTCGTCAAGGAGCCGATCCTGGCGGCCATCGGGGCTGGAATTCCAATCAATAACGCGGCGGGGAATATGATCGTGGACATCGGGGGCGGCACGAGCGAAGTGGCCATCATATCTCTTGGCGGTGTGGTAGCGGCGCACAGCGCCCGGGTTGGCGGAAACAAGATCGATCAGGCGATTGCCGATTTTGTGAAAAAGAAACATGGTCTCGCGATCGGGGAAAGGACAGCCGAAGAGATCAAGATCACTATCGGAAGTGCGTTGCCTCAAATGAAAGATGAATATATGGAGGTGCGGGGACGGGACCTCATCGCGGGACTGCCCAAAACGATCCGTGTTTCCGCCAACGAAATAACCGAGGCGATCCAAGACGAACTTAGGGAGATAATCAATGCGATCAAAAAAGTGTTGCAGGAAACTCCTCCGGAATTGGCAGCCGATGTGATCGACAAAGGAATGATTCTTTCCGGCGGGGGAGCGCTTTTGAAACACCTGGATCAGCTGATCACTAAAACCACGGGTGTACCTTGCTACGTGGCCGAAGAGCCTTTGCTTTGCGTTGCCAAAGGGACGGGAATCGCTCTTGATAATTTGGATCTGTACAAAAGGACGATGATGTTAAAATGATCGCTTATTGGATTTATGAAAATTGGGATTGATGCGAGTCGCGCGTTTCAAAAACAAAAAACCGGAATAGAAGAATATTCTTATCAAGTGATAAAAAATATTCGAAATTATCTGCGAGACGAGCAGGTAATTTTGTATTTAAATCCGGCGATCAACACTCGGCCTGATTTTGATCTGCCTTCCAATTGGAAAATAAAATATTTACGTTCGCCGATATTTTGGACCCAGGTTCGATTGTCGCTTGAAATGATCTTTCATCCGGTGGACAGGCTGTTCGTTCCGGCGCATACAGTGCCCCTGATCCATTCCAAAAAAACCATCGTCACGATTCATGGGCTGGAATATGAATATTGCCCCAAGGCCTATTCTTTCTGGCAGAGATTTTATATGCGGCGGGTGATCAAAAATTCTTGCCGGTGGGCAAAGAGAATCATTGCGGTGAGCGAGAATACAAAGAAGGATTTGATGCAGTTATACAAGGTGCCGGAGATGAAGATTGAGGTGATTTATGAGGGATACAACGATGACAATTCCAAATTCCAAATTTCTCCCCCTACGGGGGACCACCCGCAGGGTGGCAATTTCCAAAAAATTTCCAAACCGTATTTTTTATTTATAGGAAGATTGGAAGAGAGGAAAAATATTTGCGGTATAGTTGATGCTTTTGAGATATTGAAAAACAAATATAACATTTCTCACAAATTGGTATTGGCTGGTAAGCTTGGATATGGGAAAGATGATATCAAAATTAAAATAGAAGATAGTAAATATAAGGATGAAATAATTTTGCCTGGATATGTTGATGACGAAGAGAAGTTTGAACTGATGAAAAACGCGGATGTGTTTTTGTTCCCGACCTTTTATGAAGGATTTGGGTTGCCAATCATTGAGGCGCAAAGCGTGGGAGCGCCGGTGGTGACCTCGAATGTTTCCTCGATGCCGGAAGTGTCGGGGGAGGGGGCAATTTTGGTCGATCCAAAGAACAACGAAAAGATAGCCGAAGCGGTCTATAAACTGATTTCGAACGAAAGCTATAAAAATGATATAATAAAAAAAGGATATGAGAATGTGAAAAGGTTTTCTTGGGTAAAGTGTGCGGGGGAGATTTCAAATATGATAAGAATATGTTAAAAAATATCAAAATTGCCCTCGTCCATGATTTTTTGAACCAATACGGCGGGGCAGAGAGGGTTCTTGAGGCGCTGCACGAGATGTTTCCCGAAGCGCCGATCTTTACGTTGCTTTATGACAAGGAAAAAATGCGGGGGAAATTTGAGGACGCGGATGTCCGAGTTTCGTTTCTGCGCAAATTTCCGAAATTTCTGCAAAAAAGGCACAGGTGGCTGCTGCCTTTCATGCCAACGGCTCCCGAGACTTTCAATTTGCGCGAATATGACCTGGTCATTTCTTCTTCGAGCGCTTTCGCGAAAGGGATCGTTGTGAAGCCGAAAACGCTGCATATTTGCTATTGTCACAGCCCGATGCGCTACGTCTGGGACTGGAACGAAAAATATCTGGTCGAACAAGGACTCCGAAAAAGCAGAAAACTTTTCGGAAGAATGCTTCTGAATTATGTCCGGCTGTGGGATCAAGTTGCCTCCCACAGAGTGGACCATTTTATCGCCAATTCCAAAACGACCCAGGCGCGGATCAAAAAATATTATCGGCGCGACAGCGTTGTGGTCTGTCCGCCGGTGGAAGTTGGAAGCGCGGAGGCTGAACAGCATTCTCTTGAGGCAGGCGATTCGGTGTCTCCCGAAAAATATTTTCTTATCGTTTCCCGCCTTGCGCCGTACAAAAAGATCGAGATCGCCATCGAAGCGATGAACAAACTGAATTTGCCGCTGGTCATTGTCGGGGAAGGATCGGATAAATATCTGAAACATCTCAAAAAAATTGCCGGACCGAAGACGAAATTTGCCGGATGGAAAAGCGATGAAGAGCTGAAAAAGTGTTATAAGCAGGCTCGGGCGTTTCTTTTTCCGGGCGAAGACGATTTTGGAATAACGCCGGTGGAAGCGATGGCAGAGGGAACGCCGGTGCTGGCGCTTCGGAAAGGAGGAGCGACTGAAACTGTCGTTGAGGGCGAGACGGGAGAATTTTTCAATGATCCGACAATTGAGTCTCTGGCCGATGGGGCAAGAAGACTCATGGAAAATGAAAAGGGATATGACAGAGAAAAAATAAAGCATCAGGCTGGAAAATTTTCGAAAGATATTTTTGTGGAAAATATGAAAAAAGAAATATTAAGGATCATCGAGATTCATGGCGAAGAATAATATCTTTTACATCGAATTTAGCAGATAATTTATGGATTCGTTTAGTTCCAGAATAAAAAAATATCTTGATCGCCTGGCGGATTCCCAGAAGAGTCCGAACTCTTTTCTGTTCATCGGTCCCGAAGGAACCGGGAAAAAAGAGGCGGCTATTTATTTCATCTCAAAACTGGCCGGAAAAGACGGCGACGCCGGATTCAGGAAGAGGCTGGAAGACAAGGTCCATCCGGATGTAGTTATCATTGAGCCGGAAACGGAAGAAAAAAAAGGCAAGAAGCGCGAAAAGGAAATCGGCATCTCTCAGGTGAAGGACGCGCGCGAGCGCTTGAAATTTTTCCCCTACGAGCTCAAGAAAAAATTCTGCCTTATTAGAAATGCCAATCGCTTGAACCGAGAAGCTTCGAACGCCCTGCTCAAGGTCTTGGAAGAGCCGTCGAAAGACACCTTTTTTATCTTGCTTTCCTCCAATCTCGACTCCTTGCTTCCGACCATTCAATCTCGTTGCGCGATTCTTCGTTTTCCTCAAATTGATCTTCCGAGATGGAATGAAGAGAATCGCGATAAATTGAGAAAAATATTCACGGAAGAAGTTTATCAGCGGTTTGAATATGTCGAAGAAAAGTCAAAAGACAGAAACGAGATGATCTCGATTCTGGAAGATTGGGAAATGTTGACGGGTGAGAGCATCAGGAAAATAATGTCGGAAAGCCGAAGCGGTGATCTGGAAGCGAGAGCTCGGCAGCCGATCCAAAGGCTTTTGTTTTTTCTCGATAATCTGAGGGAAACAACAAATAGGCTCCGGGAAACCAATGCCAATCCCCGCACGGCCTGTGAGAAGCTGGCGCTCGATATGGAATGGAAGTAAGGCGCCTTTAGTCTGTAAGCGCTTTATGATATAATAAAAAAATGAGGTACGTGAAGATTGCTTCAATTGTTTTCGCCTTTGTTTTTCTCGCCGGCTGTTCTTTCAGCTCAAACGGGAACGATGGAGGAATGTATAGATCCGATGACGGCGGGAAAACTTTTTCGCCCAAGGACAGTATTAATCAGAGCGGAAAGCCCGGAAGCATCAGCGGAGTGGATGTTTTGAGCATCGCTGTCAATTCGCAAAACGGCGATGAGGTTTATATCGGCACCAAAGCCAGCGGGATACTGAAGACAACCGACGCGGGAGAAAATTGGCAATCTCTCAAGGTTTCCGAACTTATTCCGGAGAAAGTATATGCCGTGGCGATTGACCAAAATGATCCGAAAATTGTGTATGCCACAGCGCTTGAAGGAAAAAGAGCCATGATAGTCAAGTCGGAAGACGCGGGCGTAAGCTGGAAACCAGTTTATACCGAGCCAACGGATGGATCGCTCGTTCTCTGTCTTGCGCTTGATCCTCAAAACCCGCAGAATATTTATGCGGGAACGGATCAGGGGCAAATATTTTTTTCCGAAAACGGAGGAGAGACCTGGCGCAGCTTGTATTGGCCCGAGAACAAGCAGGCGGTTTATAAGATCGCCGTAGATCGCTTCAATTCCCAACTGGTTTATTTTGCCATTTTCCAGAGCGGAATGCTGCGGACAAAAGACGGAGGGAAGACCTTTGAAAAACTTGGAGACAATATGCCTTTTTCGGAACGCAAACTTCTTCAAAATCCGACGGCTTTAACAACGGATCCTTATCGGCCAGAATGGATTTATGCCGGGACATCGGAAGGCCTCTTGAGAAGCAAGGACAGCGGAGACAGCTGGGAAACGGTCAAGACACTGAACAAATCGCAAGAGGAGGCCATTCGATCGATCGCCATCAATCCCCAAAATTCGGAAGAGATTGTCTATGCGGTTTCGAAAGCTTTTTATAAATCAAACGACGGAGGAGCCAATTGGAGCACTGTCCAAATCATCTCCAATCGCTCGCTCGAAGTGGTGGCCTACGATCAGAATAAGCCGGAGGTTATATATGCCGGTTTGAACAGCAGATAAAACATATAACATATAACATATAACATAATATGCTAGAACAAATTATCTCGAAGACCAAACCAGCGATGGAAAAAGCGATTGAGCGCTTCAAGGAAGAAATTGGAAAATTGCGGACGGGACGAGCTAATCCGTCCATGGTGGAAAATTTGACGGTGGATTATTACGGGTCCAAAAGCCCGCTCAAACAGATAGCGAGTATAAACATTCCCGAACCGCGTTTGATCGTGATCGCGCCGTGGAGCAAGGATAATCTGGTGGACATCGAAAAAGCGATCAACGAAGCCCAGCTGGGCTTCAATCCGACAAATGATGGGCAGGTCATTCGCATTGCCATTCCCGCGCTCAATGAAGAACGCCGAACGGACCTTGTGAAAGTTCTTGGAAAATACGCAGAAGTCGCTCGGGTGGCGGTGAGGCAAGCGCGCGAAGAGGCTTGGGATGAAATCCAGGAAATGGTGAAGGAGGGCCAATTGGGCGAGGACAGCAAATTTTCCGGAAAAGAAAAATTGCAAAAAATCGTGGACGAATATAACGGGAAGATCGAAGAAGTGAGAGAGAAGAAAGAAAAAGAAGTTATGGAGATTTAGAAATTAGACATTTTTTTAATTATGTTTACAGTCCTAGTTTTTGTTATTGTCCTTGGAATATTGGTTTTCGTCCACGAGTTGGGCCACTTTATCGTGGCGCGAAGAAACGGGGTGAGGGCGGAGGAGTTTGGGTTTGGATTTCCACCTCGCCTTTTTGGCTTTTTTTGGAGCGAACAAAACAAAAAGTGGAAATTTGTCCGCGGGAGCCGCGAGGTTAAGACAAAAAACACTCTCTATTCCCTCAATTGGATTCCTTTGGGCGGATTTGTGAAAATCAAAGGAGAGGACGGCGAAGAAAAAAATGATCCCCAGAGTTTTTCCGGAAAACCGGCTTATTCCCGTATTCGTATTTTAGCCGCCGGCGTTATCATGAATTTTATTTTGGCGATGGCGCTTTTCTCGCTGGCTTTTTTCATTGGCGTTCCCCAAGTGGTCGAAGAGGGATCCGGAGGCAAAACCAAGGATCAAAAAATACAAGTTATGGAAGTGGCGAAAAATTCTCCCGCCGAAAATATGGGCATCAAAATGGGAGATGAATTGGCGGGCGGGAAAGATTCGGTTGCGGGGGAAATTATCAAGTTCCAGAACCTGAAAGAGGTCCAAAGCTTTATTAATGATCGAAAAGGCCAGGAGATCAGGCTCGAAATAAAGAGGGGAAGCGAGCCGCTGGAGCTCACTGGAACGCCCCGGACGGATTCACCAAACGGGCAGGGAGCTCTTGGGATCAGCTATGTCGAAACGGCGCAAGTTTCCTATCCGTGGTATCGGGCGATATATGAAGGAGTAACTTACGCTTTTCGGGTCGCTTGGCTCATTATTTCCACTTTCGCAATGATAATCTGGCGCCTCATTGTCAGGCAGCCGGCCGGACTTGATGTTTCCGGTCCGGTGGGGATCGCGGTGCTCACAGGCCAGGTGGCGAAGCTGGGCTTTGTCTATATTTTGCAATTCACGGCCATGCTCTCTATTAATTTAGCCATCATCAATGCTTTTCCCATTCCGGCGCTCGACGGCGGACGGATACTCTTTATACTTATCGAAAAGATCAAAGGTTCTCCCGTGAGCCAGCGCTTTGAACAGCGCGCCCATAACATCGGGTTTGCGCTTCTTATCTCTCTCATGGTTTTTGTCACGGCGAGGGATCTCATAAGGCTGGATCTGATCGAAAAGATCAAGACAATTTTCTAATAAAATTTGAAGTGAAAAAGGAGCTTTGACAGGCTTTTTTTTGTCAGGTAAGATTAATCAACGGAGAGGGAAAAATAAAAATAAAACGCGGTAAAATGATTCACTTAAAGATGGATTTGTCTTTTATTTTGCGTTTAATCTAATCATCGAGCATGCTTTCAAATTTTTTCGGAAGATTTTCAAAAGACATGGGGATTGACCTGGGGACGGCCAATACCCTTGTTTATGTGCGCGGGAAAGGAATTGTGATCAACGAGCCGTCCGTGGTGGCGATCAATAAAAAGACCGGCCAGATCCTGGCAATCGGAAGCGAAGCCAAGAAGATGGTGGGTAAAACGCCTTCTCATATAGTGGCGACGCGGCCGCTGGTGGACGGGGTCGTGAGCGATTTTGAGGTGACGGAGCAGATGCTTCGTTATTTTATCGAAAAGGTCCACAAAGAAAGCTTCACGCTTCTCCCTCGTCCGCAGGTGGTCATTGGCGTGCCTTCGGGTGTTACGGAAGTCGAAAAAAGAGCGGTGGTTGACGCGGCGGTCAACGCGGGAGCGCGAAAAGCTTATCTCGTGGACGAGCCAATGGCAGCGGCGATCGGAGCGCGCCTTCCGGTGCAAGAAGCCTCGGGTAATATGATCGTTGACATTGGAGGCGGAACAACCGAGATCGCGGTGATCTCTTTAGGCGGAGTGGTCGTTTGCCGAAGTCTCCGCATCGCCGGCGACGAGATGAACGAAGATATTATCCGTTATGCCCGCGACGAATTCAATCTGCTTTTGGGAGAAAAAACAGCCGAAGACATAAAGATTGCCATCGGCAGCGCGTATGAACTGGATGAAATCCTTGAAATGCCGATGAGAGGGAGAGACCTTGTCACTGGACTTCCGAAAGAAGTGATCGTGAACGACGCCCAAATTCGAGAAGCCATTTTTCGCTCGGTAAAAGTGGTCATCAATAATATCAAGGCGACGATCGAGGAGACGCCGCCGGAGTTGATCTCTGATATAATGCAAAGAGGAATAATTCTGGCCGGCGGAGGCAGCTTGGTAAAGGGTCTCGACCGGCTGGTCGCGGAGCAAACCGATATGCCGGTTAGGGTAATGGACGATCCGCTGACGGCTGTGGCGAGAGGAACAGGGATAATTTTGGAACATCTTGATGAGCTCAAGGATGTTTTGACGGACACGCAGTATGACAAAGTGAGATTTTAGTAGCTGGTATTTGGTATCTCGTATCTGGTATTTTTCTTTTAAATAGCAATAGAAATATACCAAATACCACATACTAGATACAAAATATGAAATTTATTTTTCGCGAAAACCTAAAATATCTTTCGACAATCGTTATTTTAATAATTGTTATTTTTATCAGCGGGCGAGGAGCGGATAATCCCCTAAAAGGATTTTTGTTGAGGATGGAAAGCCCTTTTCTCAAAACTTTTCGAATTTTTTCCGGCGGAACTGAGGGTTTTTTTCATTTTTTGGGATCAATTGGAGAGCTAAAATCTGAAAATGAAAAATTGCTTCAGGAAAATGGGGAACTTCTCGCGAAAAACGCTCTTCTTGGGGATACTGAAACTGAAAATAAGCTTTTGCGACAAGAGATAGGTCTTTTGCCCCGCAAGAATTATGATTTGGAAGCCAGTTTTGTCATCGCCCAAGATCCTCAAAGCCTTGGAAACTATCTTATTATCGATAAAGGAGAAAAAAATGGCTTGAAAACAGGAATGCCAGTCATTATTTCAAACGGTATTTTGACGGGAAAAATAACGGATGTTTATCCGACCAGCGCGAAAGTCGTGCTGATAAGCGATAAAAATAGCGCCGTTAACGCTGAAATTGAAGATAGCGGAGCAAGGGGCATCGTGAGAGGAGCTTACGGACTGGGTCTTGTAATGGATATGATATCCCAATCGGAAGTAGTGAAAGAAGGAGATACGGTTATCACCTCCGGACTGGGGGGCGATATGCCGAGAGGTCTCTATGTAGGAAAAATAAAAGAAGCCGGGCAATCAGCCGATAAGCTTTTTCAACAAGCCAGCCTTATCTCGCCGGTTGATTTCTCTTCTCTACGAGTCGTGTTCGCGGTGAAAGGATTTTAGTCTCGGACTTTCGCGCTTGGCACATTTCTTCGTTACAAGCTCCGGTGCTCGACGCTATACCCGCAGTAAAGCTTACTCCACTCCTCGCAAGCGAGCGAACTGCACTCAAACGCGAAAGTCCTAGCGCTTTTAAGGATAATGTCATGAGAAATTTATTCATTGCCATATTTTGTGCGGTAGTGGTGATTCTGCATATTTCCGCGGCAGGTGTTTTTTTCAAGGCCGAAAGAGTCCCAAACATCACTTTGGCGTTTGTGATAAGCCTGGTGTTCATTCTGGGATTAGAGAGGTCTTTGGTTTGGATCGTTCTAGCCGGATTGTTGCTTGATGCCGTTTCCGGGCATATTTTTGGGACAAGCGCTCTTCTCTTGGTGCTCATGGGCTGGATCATTAGCGCTCTTTCGACCGCGGTTGATTTTAAATCGAGAAGGATGCTTTTCCTGCCTGTTCTTTTTTTTCTTTCGGCCAGCCTGGCATTTTTGTTTGATATATTGGATAGAATATTCATTCGTGTCTCGGGTGTCTGGTTCAATAGCCTCGGCATAGTTGCCAGCATAAATTATTTCAGCTGGGATTATTTTTTGAAAATCGTCTTTACGGCTCTTTTTGTTTTCGTCATTTATTATCTGACCAAAAGGCTGAATAAATTTTTATTGATTTGGCGATGATTAGCGAATATTTATTTAAAAAAAGGAAAAAAAGGAGCCTGGAGATCGAAGAAATCTCCCCCATGGCGGATGACTTCGATGAAACGCCGTCTTTAGGCAAGCCCATTTCAAAAAAAGGTATAAGTTTTTTGAAATATTTGGCGATTTTGATATTTATTTTATTGACTGCGCGCGTTTTTTATCTCCAAGTCGTAAAGGGAGCCCATTATGCGGATCTTTCTCGGGAAAATCGTACCCGGTATATGGTGGTGAAAGCTCCTCGAGGATTGGTTTTTGATCGAAACGGAAAAAAGCTGGTAAGCAATGTTCCAAGCTTCGATCTGGTTGCGGTTCCGGCGGATCTTCCTCGGGAATCGGGAGAAAGGATCGGAGAGGAAAAAGAAATAGCGTCTTTTTTGGAAATGAACGATCAAAGCGTGAGCACGATTGTTGAATCGCAGGATCTCAATTCCTTTAGCCCGATCCTTATCAAAGAAAATATTAGTGAGGAGGAAACATTGATATTTTCGGAAAGAAAATCGAAACTGCTCGGTTTCCAGCTCGACCAAACAGCCGTCCGATTTTACGAGGACGGACAATATTTCTCTTCCATTATGGGATATAGCGGCAAGATCGCGAGAGACGAACTGGAAAAATACCCCGAATATCTTATGACAGACTACGTGGGGAAAACAGGCCTTGAGTATAGTTATGAAAAATATCTTCGGGGAATCCACGGAAAAGAAAAAGTGGAAGTTGATTCCTCCGGAAATGTCAAGAAAAATTTGGGTATCGACAGCCCGGTTAACGGAAACGATCTGCATTTGAGCATTGATGCCGATCTTCAGAAAAAAATTCAAGATACTCTCCAGTCAAAGCTCCAAGAAACTGGTACAAAAACAGCGTCTGCCGTGGCTATTGATCCAAGAAATGGTGAAATCCTTGCGCTGGTCAATCTGCCGAGCTATGACAATAATATGTTTGCCAAGGGAATATCCTTGGATGACTACAAGGCGTTAATAACGGATCCGGACAAACCGATGTTCAATAGGGCCATCAGCGGCGAATATCCTCCCGGTTCGACTTTCAAGCCCTTAGTTGCCTCCGCAGCTCTTCAAGAGGGAACGATCGCTCCTAGCACCACCTTGGATTGTCCAGCCGCTATCAATATTGGCAGCTATAGTTTTCCGGATTGGAAAACGCATGGTCTTACCGATGTCAGAAAAGCGATCGCGGAAAGCGTCGATATATTTTTTTATGCGATTGGCGGGGGCTGGAATGGCATAACCGGGATTGGAATAGATAAGATCAAAAAATATGCCAATGAGTTCGGCTTGGGCCACACCCTTGGCATTGATATCCCGGGAGAAGCGTCGGGGCTTGTTCCCGACCAGGCTTGGAAGCAAAACAAGCTTGGAGAGCGTTGGTATGTGGGAGACGATTATCATTGCGCCATCGGGCAGGGGTTCATCACGGCCACGCCTCTCCAAATTGCGAATTATACCGCCGCTGTTGCCAATGGCGGAACCGTTTATAAGCCGCATCTGGTAACTTCGATTGAAAAAAATGACGGAACGGAAGAAAAAATAGAGCCAGAAACATTAAGCCGTAATTTCATTTCTGAGTCTAATCTGGAAGTCGTGCGGGAAGGAATGAGGCAGACAGTAACCTCAGGTACTGCCCAGCCGTTAAAGGATCTTCCTGTCGAAGTGGCGGGGAAAACCGGAACAGCTCAATTCGGAGGCGAAAATAAAACGCATGGCTGGTTTACATCTTTTGCCCCTTACGATAAGCCGCAAATCGCATTGGCTGTCTTGGTGGAAGGCGGGGGGGAGGGTTTCAGCACTGCTGAACCGGTTACAAAGGAAGTGTATCAATGGTATTTCGGAGACAGGAATAAAAAATAGCTTTTATAATTGACAGGTTATTTATTTTCAACTATTATTTGTCTTGTCGTCGTTATTATTCAGAGAAAAAATATTATGACAAAATATCTCACTCCCGAAGGTCGAAAAAAACTGGAAGAAGAACTCGAGATGCGAAAAAAGGAAATGCGCCTGAAGATCGCGCTGATCATCAAAGAAGCTAAGGAACAGGGAGATTTATCTGAAAACGCCGAATATACGGAAGCCAAACGGCAGCAAGCGGACAATGAGCGGCGTATAATGGAACTTGAAAATCAGATCCGCACTTCCCAAATAGCAAGCTTTGTAAAGGGATGCGGGGTCGTTCAAATGGGTTCGAAAGCCAAGATAAAATGCAACGGAGAAGAGCAGCTTTTTGATATTGTCGGATCGAATGAAGCCGATCCATTGGGCGGCAAAATATCCAATGAATCACCGCTTGGAAAAGCGCTGATGGGAAAGAAGGCCGATGACAAGATAAAGGTTCAAACTCCCGGCGGAGAAAAAGAATACACGATTCTGGAAGTGAAGTAATTTTTGGGATATTCTCGCAACCCTGTCTTCATTAAAAGACGGGGTTGTTTTTTTTGCGATAAATCTATACAATAAAGGAAGCTAAAAAAACCTGTATGCTTGAAGAAATCAAGGAAATAAAGCTCAAAAAACTGGAAAATCTTCGCAGGGCGGGTTTTGATCCTTATCCTGAAAAAACCAAGCGGACAGTCGCGAATGCCAAAGCTCTGGCTGGATTTGAAGCACTTCAAAATAAGGAGATATTCCTAGCTGGTAGAATTCGCTCGCTTCGGCCGATGGGCGGATCAGCTTTTGCGCACATCGAAGACGAATCGGGGAAAATTCAGATTTTCTTAAATGAACAGAATATCAGCGATGGAAAGCACAAACTCTTCATTGACAATGTTGAAGTGGGAGACTTTATTGAAGCGCAGGGAAAATTATTTAGAACCAAAACTGGTGAAATCACGCTTCAAGTGTCGGATTGGAAAATACTTTCCAAGAGCCTCAATCCTGTTCCCACAGAATATTTTGGAATTAAAGACACGGAGGAGCTCTTGCGCAGGCGTTATCTTGATCTGATGGTCAATCCGGAAACGCGGCAGATATTTATCAAGAAAAACATTTTCTGGCAAACTGCAAGAAAATTTCTCGCTAAACATAGATTTCTTGAAGTGCAGACACCGGTCTTCGAAAATATCCCAGGAGGAGCGGAAGCGGAACCTTTTACTACACACCATAATGCGCTTAATCGCGATTACTATTTGAGAATATCGCTCGAACTAGGGCTGAAAAGGCTTTTAGTCGGGGGATATGAAAAAGTGTTTGAAATTGGTCGCGTGTTCAGAAATGAAGGTATCGATCGTGAACATTTGCAAGAATATGATACACTCGAGACATACGAAGCCTACCAAGATCTTCGCGGAGGAATTAAATTTGTGGAAAAACTTTTTAAGGAGCTGATCAAAAGCGTCACGGGAAAGTTGGAAACAGAATACGAAGGACAAAAAATAAACTGGGATGGTAAATGGCCCCAAAAAGATTATTTTAAATTATTCAAGAGTGAAACGGGAGTTGATCTCGATAAAGAAATTAATCTAGAGGAGCTTCGAAAGAAAGCCGATGAGCTGGAGATCAAGTACGATCCCGGCTTTGGAAAGGGCAGGATGATCGATCTTCTTTTCAAAAAAGTCATCCGTCCGAAACTGATTGAACCGTGTTTTCTGGTCGGTCATCCTGCAGAAGTATCGCCGCTCGCCAAAAAAGATCCGAAAGACCCGCGAAAAGTTTTGCGCCTCCAGGTGGTAGCTTGCGCTTCGGAGCTTGGCAATGGCTTTTCGGAATTGAATGACCCGCTCGATCAAAGAAAGAGATTTGAAGAACAGATGAAGCTACGCGCCGAAGGAGATAAGGAAGCGCAAATGCTTGATGAGGATTATGTGGAAGCGATGGAATACGGTATGCCGCCGGCTTTCGGTTTTGGATTCTCGGAAAGACTATTCGCGTTTTTGATAAACAAATCGGTGCGGGAAGCAGTCATCTTCCCGCCGATGAAGGAAAAAATTGAACCATCCGTAGCTGATAAAACAGATGTTTCAGATGCCCCTCCTCAAATAGAAATTAGTTAACAAATTACTTTATGCTAGACATCAAATACATCCGGGAAAATAAAGATGCTCTAAAAGAAGCGATAAAAAACAAGCGGATTGATTTGGATTTGGAAAAATTGCTTGAAATTGACGAAGAAAGAGTGCAGCTGCTTCAACAGCTGGAAATATTGTTAGCGAAAAAAAACAATTTAAATGATGAGATCAAAGATGCAAAGGATAAAGACGAAATCATTGAGAAGGGCAGGCTTATTAAGGACGAAATCTCAGAAATTGAACCAAAGCTAAAAAAGGTTAAACAAAAATATGATGAGCTGATGGTTCAGGTTCCAAACCTGGTTTCACCGGATACGCCTATCGGCAAGAGTGAAGAAGATAATGTTGAAATTGAAAAATGGGGGGATATTCCTCAATTCGATTTTGAACCGAAAGACCATATTCAGTTGGCAAAAAACCTGGATATTCTGGATCTGGAAAGGGGTGCTAAAGTATCAGGCTACCGAGGATATTATCTGAAAAATGAAGGAACTCTTCTTGTTATGGCGCTTATGATGTATGCGATCAACAAAATGGTTGAAAAGGGATTTAAACCTATGATTCCTCCTACGCTGGTCAAAGGTTTCGCCTTATTCGGCAGCGGTTATTTCAAGAGTACGGAGTATGACAGCGATCACGACAATATCTATCAATTAGCAACGCGGGACAAAGAAATGGACGGCCAAGTTTCCAAAGAAAAAAAATTTTTAGTGGGAACGGCTGAACCTTCACTTTTAGCATATTTTTCTGATGAAGTTTTGGAAGAGAAAGACTTACCGCTTCGGGTTTGCGGATTCAGCCAGTGCTACCGAAGCGAGATCGGGGATTATGGAAAAGACAATAAAGGGCTTTATCGCGTGCACGAATTCATGAAAGTGGAACAAGTAGTAATTTGTAAGGCGGACATTGAAGAATCCGTGAAATTGCAAGATGAAATGGTGGCCATCTCAAAAGAAATGCACCAGGATCTCGGCCTGCCGTATCATCTGCTCCAGATGAACACGGGAGATATGAGTCCGGGAAAGTATCGTTTTTTTGATATCGAAGCGTGGCTTCCGGGAACAAAAAGATGGGCGGAAACCGGATCAGCGAGTGATTTTCTGGATTGGCAGTCAAGACGGCTCAATGTGAAATATGTCGATAAGGACGGAAAGAAAAAATACGTCTATATGCTCAACAACACAGCCTTGCCAAGCGTGCGGCCATTTATCGCGATTCTCGAAAACTATCAGCAAGCTGATGGGTCGGTTGTTATCCCGGAGATTCTTCGGAAATGGATGCCGGGAAATCAGTCGGTGATAAAAAAGAAAAATTAGGCTTTCTCAAATAGGCTAACTTTTCCCGATGATTACATCGGGAAAGAGCGCGATATTTTCGAAATCCCAATTTTTCGTTTTCTATTATGAATAGTAAGGGGATTAATCTTCCCCCCATAAAAGAAATGGAACTCCGGGCGTCTCGCATTCCCGGAGTTTTTCTAAGTCTCTGTCTTATGGAAAAAATTGCAGAAATTATTTGCAGTCTTCAGGACAGTTGCATTTGTTCTCGTATTTTTTATCACAAGTTTTATCTCCGCACGCCAAGCAGAGATAACTTGTTGCTCCGGACATCCCTTGCTCCATATAAGTATTTTTACAATTACTATCAAAGTCAGATAGGGAAAATGTCGGAACAAGACCATTGCAGCAAGAATCCAGATCCGTCATTGGCGGGCCATTTTTGGTGGTTTCTTTCGTCGGTTGTCCAAGCGTGCGGCAAGAATCATCCGGTTGAGTGACGGCTGGTTGATTGTCCGCTGCCGGCATAGCCACCGGAGCGGGCGTGGTTGGCTGCGTTTGACTCACGGGCTGCTGACCGCATCCTGCCAGAAACATTGCACTAAGCACGATTGCGCTCATCGCCATTGTTTTTTTCATGACGTTTTTTATATTAATGTAAATATTTGTCTATTCCGTGGATTTATTATATCATTTTTCTGTAAACAAAGACTAGCATATTTGTGCTGAAACTGGAATAATCATGCAATTAGTCGATAAAAACAAGGTCAATCTTTCCCCCATAAAAGAAATGGAACTCCGGGCGTCTCGCATTCCCGGAGTTGTTTCGCTTGCCCAGGGTGTACCTTCTTTTGACACGCCTGATCCCATCAAGCGGCGGGCGATCGAGGCTATCGAACAGGGGAAAGTGGCTAAATACTCGTTGGCGCCGGGAATATTGGAGCTGCGTGAAGTGATCGCCCAAAAGCTGGAAGAGGAAAATAAATTTTTTGATTTCGAAGAAGAAATTATTGTCACGGCTGGATCAATTGAAGCTATCACAGCAACGCTTCTCGCGCTTTTGGCGCCGGGAGATGAGGTCTTGATCCCTGATCCGACATATACATCGTACCAGCCAGCGATCAAGGTGGCGGGTGGCATTCCGGTTTTCGTGCCGCTGGAAGAAGAAAATCACTGGGCGTTTGATATCGCGGAGCTCGAAAAAAGAATCACTCCAAAAACGAAGGCCCTACTTTTTTGCAATCCGAACAATCCGACTGGAACAATTTTCACGCGCAATTATCTCCACGCCGTGGCGCAGCTCGCGATCAAGCATGATTTTTATATCTTAAGCGATGAGGTCTATAAGGACTTCATATTTGATGCGAATGAAAAATTTTATTCTTTAGCTGAACTACGCGGCATTCGCGACCGTCTTATATACATATTCTCCTTTTCCAAGGCCTACGCGATGACCGGTTGGCGAATCGCATATCTGGCGACGCATCAGAAACTCGCGAAAAAAATTCTGGCCGTCCACGATGCGCTGGTCACTTGCGCGCCGGTTGTTTCACAGTACGCGGCGCTGGCGGCGCTCGAAATGGCGGAAGAGGAACTGGCGAAATATCACGCGATTTATAAAAAAAGGCGGGACTTGATCTGCCGGCGACTCGATAAATTGAAAAATATATTTGAATATCAGAAGCCCGATAGCGCCTATTTCGTTTTTCCTAGGATCAATAAGGAAGTGCTCAAAAAAATCGCTCTGGACCCGCCCGCTTCGAATCGCGAAGCGATTCGGGCAGGTGGCGGATCATGGCAGTTTGCGATAGAATTATTGGAGAAAGCCAAGGTCGCGACGGTTCCGGGCGCGGCTTTCGGTCCGAGCGGGGAGGATCATATTCGGATGTGTTTTGGGCGGTCGGAAGAGGACATAGATCTGGCTTTTGACAAAATGGAGATGTTTTTTGATAATTTAAAATTATGAAATCTTTTCTCAAAAAATTTATTCAGTATTATCTCAAAGTTCTCACTAAGTTCGTTCTTTGGCGGCATAAACCCTTTATTATCGCTATTGCCGGAAGCACCGGAAAGACAACGGTCAAGGAATATATTTTGAAGTTCCTGCGGGAGAAATACGGCGAGGATGAAGTGCGGGGAAATCCGCGGAGCTATAACACTGAAATCGGCCTGCCTCTCGCCATTTTATACTTGGAATCGGGCGAATCTTCATTTTGGAAATGGTGGAAGATCTTGATCCAAGCTAAAATAAAAGCCATATTCTCGGGAAAATTTCCCTCGAAACTAGTCTTGGAATTGGGGGTCGAGAAAAAAGGCGATATGGAATATCTTCTTGAAATGGTGAAGCCGAACATTGCTATTATCACCAATATTGAAGCGAGTTTTACCTATCCCAATTCAAGCCTCGATATCATTTCCGATGAAATGAAAACTTTAGTTGAAAGAATATCCGAAAAAGGAACGGTGCTATTAAATAACGATGATGCCAGACTGAGGGATCTTGCCGAATTTTCCAAGGCAAAAGTGATAACTTATGGCTTGGAAGAAGGTTCTTCGGCGAAAGCCGAGAACCTGGAAACGGACATAGAAGGCCAAAGCTTCAAATTCACTTTTAATGATCAGCAGGAAGATGTCAAAATAAAAAAATACGGCCGGCATTTCGTTTATGCCTGGATAATCGCAAAGGTGGTAAAGAGTATTTTGTAGTGTCGGTTCCCTAAAGTTTAGCTTTAGGAAAAAATATGCCTTTTTACAAAAAAAAAGAAAAAAATAAATCCTGGAAACGGGGCAATCCCAGAATGTATTCCGGCGTGCCCAGGAAAACAGCCGAAAAGAGGGCGTTGACACTAGCTCGGTTTTTTTATTGGTTTTTGTTCGCAGTATTCCTCGGCGTTAGCTTTTATATATTTTTCCTTTCCTCATTTCTCCAAATTGACGCAATAAGCGTTGAGGGAAACGAAAGCATATCCGCGGAGGACATAAAAAAATCGGCGAGTGAGGCCCTGCAGGGAAATTATCTCAAGTATTTCTCCAAAAGCAATTATTTCCTGGAAAAAAATGACGAAGTGGCCAAGAAACTGAAAAATGACTTCAATCGGATAGGTAGAATAGAAATTCAAAAAAAGTTTCCCAAAACAATGCTGATAACGATAGACGAAAGGCAAGCCGAGCTTGTTTGGTGCAGCGCGGGGGTATGTTACCTGGTTGACGAAAACGGATTCGTGTATTCAGGGGCCAATGCGACGGATGAAGAGCTGAAAAATTCGGGTTCTCTGGTGGTAATCGATGATAATGCCCGCCAAGTGGAAATTGAAAAAACCGTCATCGGAAAGGATTTTATAAGTTATCTCAAAGGACTGAATTATACTTTGCGTGAGGAATTGCGACTGGAACCGGACGGAACCTATCATACGCCCGCTCTCGCTTCAGGAGAAGTTTATTTCCAAACCAAAGAAGGCTGGACGCTCAAGCTTTCTGACCAAGTTTCGCCCGCGGAAACAAAAAAAATAATCCAGACGCTTTTTGACAAGGAATTGGACGATCAAAAGAGGCAGGATCTGGACTATTTGGATCTAAGGATAAAAGGAAAAGTTTATTTTAAGATGAAGTAATATTTCCTTTATCAGTCTATTTTATAGATCAATATTGATCCTCCAATATTGGCGTATGGTTCGCGATCACGGAGCCATTGATAGTCGGGTTTCCCTTGGGTGATTCTGTCGTATAGTGAATTTTCAAGAAAGGTGGCGGAGATGGCATACCAACCCGGCTCTTGACCCGAATCGGAGTGCCAAATAACGGCCTTATCGCCCAGATAATGGCCCACGTCGCCGCCGCCGAAATAATCAACCCGTATCTTCTGTACATTATTTTCATCCACCCATGTCTTTAGTCTCTTGAGATCTTGTCCCCAGTCCACGTTCGAATCGGTTACATATTTGTAGCCGTTTTTTGATCCGCCAACCAGTTCATTGAAGTAAGCCAGATAACTCGGGTAGGCAAAGGCGGCTTCCGCGACCAGCCACGCGACAAGGATCAAAATTATTCCCCAGAAATATTTTTGGTATTTCCGGCCAATCTCTTTTTCCAGAACAGTGGCTTCTTTTGCGATCAGAACGAAAATAAATGGCAAGATGGGAAAAAGATGCCGGAAACCGATATTGAGATTGCCCGTGATGCTGACATAGGCGTAGAGAGCGACAAAAGAGAGCATCGAAAATTCGGCGATATGACCGTTAAGATAATCTTTTATATTGTCCCAAATTTTGCGGGGAAATTTGGAAAGATTACGCTTTAAGGCCAGATAAAGTCCGGTCGCGATCGCCATCAGGATCAAAAGCAGGTTCGCTATCGGCTCCTTTATAAGAAACACCATCGGAAAATAGGCTCGGAAGCTTTGATTTGTGACTTGTCCGAAAAAATAAGTCGTGTTTCCTCCGGCTACCCGGCCAAAAACCATAACGAGTCCGATCAAATATTGGCTATAAGGGCGCAGGATCGGATTATCTGCCATTTTATGGATATAGGGCTTGGCAATCGTGGCAATTTTCCCGTATATCTGCGTATCAGCCAGCTGATGAATCTTCGCCGCTGGCATGGAGAAAGTGTTCAGTTCGTAAACAACGCCGATCAAGACCAGGTGAATAAGGAGAGCGACAATAAACGTCGTGGCATAAAAATAGAATTTTTGAACCCAGAATTTTTTTATTTTCCCGGATCCAAGAAAAGAGAAGGGAAGTTTCTCTTTGCGGGTGAAAATATATAACAAAAGCGCGAGACCAAAAATGGGAAACATCAAGACCGAAGAAAATTTGGCCAGTTGCGCCAGGCCCATAAAAATTCCGGCCCAAATAATAGTTTTATAGCTCGGTGTCTTGAGATATTTAATAAAGAAATAGAAAGCAAAAAACAGAAATGCGGCAATGCCCAGATCAGTGGTGACATAATGGTTATGCCCCAATATGTTGGCGTCAAAAGCGTAAAGCGAAAGAGCCAAAAGACCCGCCTTTGTGCCAAAGAGCTCTTTTGCCCAGCGATAGATCATCCAACCCAGAAGCAAAGAGAGGAGCAAGATGGGGAGACGGGACCAAAAAAGAATATTTTCCGTATTGTTTTGCGGCAGATACAAAAACTCCCAACCGGCTTCCCATTGCCCGTTGGCGTCAGTGGTCCAAAATTTGTGATCGGTTGGGAAGTCAAGTTTTTGAAATTGCAATGGAATTCCGGCCAAGTCTTTAAGGAGCGGTGGATGTTCCGGATTAAGCCGATAATCGTGGTAGCGGATGTATGAATATCCGGAAGGGATATGAGCCACTTCATCCATAATAGCCGCGTCTCCCAGCATGGTTCCAAGAGAAATAGCGAACATAATTCCCAAAATTACCGCAACGATATAGCTTTTGTATTTTTCGAGCATATATTTTTTAAATTAATTTATATTTATTAAAAAATAATCCGTTCCATTTCCCGGCTGGGGATCCATTTTTTGGACGTAAACGTTCGAGTATGTCGACTTGATCTTGGCGACGGCCACACCATCATAATACATCAAAACCACTTTTGCCGGAAATTTTATCACAGTTGGATCAAAATCAGGACGCAAATAAGTTATCCCGGGGGTGCGATAGTAGGTTAGCATTTTTACCACTTCGGCGGAAACCGGCAAGCCGTCATCCATGATCTGTCCGCCGGCGTTGGCGATCACGTATTTGTGATAACTGTCGGGAGCGCTATTGAGGTACAGTGCCATATTTTTCAGATTTTGAGAAAAGGCCGGGTGAATATCAGGGCTCTGGCTCCAATCGTCAAAATATCTTTTGGTGGAAATATAACCGCTGAATAAAATTGTCGAAATCAGCAGAATATAAAGCGGAATCCGGATATATATTTTTTTGATCTTCATTATCCATCTCCTGAAAGCTTCAATGGCATAGACGGCTATCAAAAGGGCGGCTGGAAGCGAACCGATGGCCCTCAACGCGTGCGGCAGGCCTTCATAAGCCATTATCTCCGGAATAAGCATCACAAGAAGCCAGGAAAGAAGAAGTACAGGGAGGATCAAATCGTCATTTCGAACGCCGTTTTTTATTCTTCGGAAAAGCCAATAAGATAGCTGAAAAAACAAAAATATGATCCCGATCAGGAAGAACGTGCCCGTCCAAGACTGAAGCTCCGGTTGGCTGGGTAGATTATGGCGCCAATTCTGGTCTCCTTTGAAATTAAACATCTGAAATGTGAGGCGCGTGCTGGTTAGCAATGCCTGCCAAGGATGACCGCGATTGACTTTCGGGGAAAAAACGGAAACCGATTCGGCGCGAGTTTCGAAAAAGTTCGGATGGACGTAAAAGGTCAGAAGGATCGGCAGGGCGACAATCATCATGGAAAGAAGATATATGGCGATCTCTTTCCAATATGTTTTCAGAAAAGATCTTTTGGCGAGGATCAAGGCGATAAAAAGAGCGATAAGTATCGCGGGAGCGGCCCGGAAGGCGATATAGGTGTGAGCGCCCAGTCCGAACAAGACTCCGGCGAAAATATAATTATTCTTTTTTCCGGTTCGCAGTCCCTTAAAAAGAAAATAAAAAGAAAAAACCAGGATAAAAGGCAGCATATTGGCCCGAAAAGCGATGCGATTGAAGTTTATGGCCCAAAAAGTGGTGGCGTATAAAAATCCGGCTATGAGACCAGCTTGCCAGGAACGGAACAACTCTCGGCCGAGGAAGATCATCCCAAGAACCGTCAGTGTCCCGAAAAATATCGACCAAATCTTGAGAGTGATGACGTTCACTCCAAAAAAAACGAATCCCAAAGCAATGAGATTTATATAGAGCCCTTCCCGACCGTAATTATTCTCATAAAAAAGACGAAAATGGCCGGTTTCTATAGCGTTTATGGCGTCAGTGCCATTGACCGCCTCATCGGGATATATTCCCGGCGGAAGAGTTGAAATATGATGCGTTCGGATCGCTAAGGCGCCGATCACAATAACTGCGCCAAGCAGCAGATATAAGTATTTTTGCCGACGGCCAAATTTTTGCTCCGGCTCATGACTGACATAAGCACTTACAACATTCCTCAATTTTTTCCATTGAGTTTGGGTTTTTTCTTGCATTTTTTATTTCAAAATATCATTGCTCTGCGTTATTATTATACCCCAAAAAAGGCCGGTCAACAATAATAAAAAAAGCCTTTTCATTATTGCGAAAGAAAAGTTATCCACAGGGTTCTTTTCGCAGTAATTTTGTGGTATAATTCACGTAGCGCCGGAAATCAACCGCCGTGTTTTGGATCGCAGCAAGAAAAATATATCGGCGCTGAAAAAAAATTGCGAAACGAAAAATATTCGGGAGGTTTTTAGTTTAAAAGCGAATTTTTAAGTTTGTTTACTGTGTCAAAGACAGAAAGTGAGAAGAAAAATATAGCGGATCCTAACGCCACTCACGAAAGGTTGATAGCCGAACATGGCATATATAACGCTCAAACACCGAATCTAGATGAAACGCTGGGAGTAAGCCCTTCTGAAAAAGAAGCCATGAAACGGCTTAACGAAAATATGCGGAAGTTCATGACTGATTTCACGACTCACGGAAAATGGGGCAAAAAAGACCCAAAGACAGGAAAGAAAATTTTAGAATTCAGGTCTGATTTGGATGGCGAGGCGTGTCTTGCGCTTTTTCGCAAAGCCGGTTTCAGGACCAATAAAGCGAAATACGTTGAGCAGGGAGAGAAATCAAAAAGCGGTTGGATTGTGGATACTGGGGAAATCGAGGGATATGAAATTGGAGATTCGGGGATGATTTTAATTGTCGACCACCACGCCAAACATTCGAAACGGGATACCTCTGCGACGAAACATCTATACGAAGGATTAGCAAAATTCGGGCTCCTGGAAAAGAACGAGGGTTTGGATAATTTCGTTGAATTTGTAACAAAAGAAGATAATAAGGATTATTCCCCCGATGAATTGGAAAAACTGGTTAGAAATTATGAAGGAAATCTTGCTGGATTGAAATCATATTTGGGTGAAGACCAACTGATAGAAATTTTTGAAGAAGCTGGCAAGCAAAGAAGAGAACTGGATCCCTACGGAAGGTTACCTGATAAATTTCTAGAAAATCTGCGATATAAAAATCCATTGTCAAAGCGCGATGAACAGTACCATATAGTCAATAAAAGATTGGCAATGGAACGAGATTCTTCGCTGGATGGAGTAGATGATTTGGCGCGCAGGGGATTTGTCGTTGATACCGGAAAAGGCCTGTACGGGAAGGTACTGATAAATACTGCCGTAAAAGGCAAAGAGGGCGGGAGGAGAATAGCGTTGAAGTCAGATGCAGCATTTTTTAAAGGCTATGGAGCTTATGTAGAGTGGTATCCCGAATCAAATTTTTATATAATCCAAACAAATAGTGATATCAAATTTGATTTAGGGGAGGGTTTTAACTCACGGGGAAGATATATTTTGAGAAGTTCGGATGAAGGAGAGATGAAGCATACCTTAGGCGGAATCCTTGAAAAAATGGCAAATAAGCCGGATTTTGAAGCCGGAAAAGCTGTAAAAAAAATCATGGACCAAGAAATAAAAAAAAGTGCGAAAACAGAAGGACAAACTGAGAAAGCAGCCGAGAGAGAAATTTCCGAAAGAGATTTTACGCCCGAAGATTGGGAAAAGGTAAAAGAGCTTGCCTATTTTATCTATGAACACCGTATGGCGGGTGTGAATATGAGCGACAAAGAAGCCCGGGAAAGGCAAAAGAAAGCGGCCAGGGAATACGGGTTGGACGAAAAAATTTTTCTAAAAGAGTCAATCGAAGATATCGAATTGCCTAGCGGGAAAAAAATTAGGGACATAGCCTGGACTCCGGAAGCCCAGAAGTTTATGCAGGATTGGGACTGGGCAAGGGCAATAGAAATTTACAAAAATAAAAAAGACGAGTGGCACGGAAAAAAAGACAAAGAGGCAGCAAAGCCAGAGCCTGAAGCCGTGCCGCCAACTTCTCCCGAGCCTGAAGCCGTGCCGCCAACTTCTCCCGAGCCTGAAACGTCACCGAATTCTCCGGAAGCTTCTGAAGAAATGGCGGAGAAAAGAGAAGGCGATAGCCAAGCTTCTGAAAAATTTAGGTTGCTGAGCGAAGCAAGGGAGAAATACGCAAACATTTTTGGTAAAGCTTTTACGGATCGAAAATGGTATCAACGAATTCTGGGAGTCAATGTTGAAAAGTTTGACGAAGTGAAGCAAGCGCGCGAGGCATATCAGAAGGCGTTGGATGAATATATAAAAGACGAACGTGAAAGTATTTTGTCAGATTTGAAAAGCGGAAAAATCAACGCTCAAGAAGCAGGGACGAAGTCAAAAAAATTTGCTCAGTTAATAAAATGCAGTGAGATCGTAACTCTAGCCGAAAGAAAACAGCAGGAAGCCGAACGGCAAAGTGAAGAAAGAGGACTTATAATAACGAAACTTTCTGCGAGATGGAATGAAATGATCGGCAAATGGAGAAAATTGCCCTGGCCTGTAAAACTCGGAGCTTCCGCGGTAGCTTTAGGAATTGGCGGGGGATATGCCGTCGTTGGCGTTGGTATTACCCGGATATTAAACGGCGCTATTTTCGGCAAAGCGGCTCAAGAATACTTGCAAACTGGGGCGGAAGGCTGGCGGAAGGACAAAAGAGACGCCACACTCGGACAGATCGATAAACAAATTGAATCAAAATTTGGCGAAGCGGAAGATAGAGTCAAAAGAGCGTTTGCAATTCTCGAGATGGATAATGCTGTCCTTGGCGAAAGGCTAACTAAACAAGCCGGCGGGGATAACTGGAGAAGAAGAATTGGCATATTCGCGGGTGTGGTTGCAGGCAGCGGATTGTTAGCGAAAGCAGTTGGTTGGGGCTACGAACACTCTTCGGGCAAACCTTCTTTGGGGGCGGTTGTTCCGGAAGGGTCTGGAAAAGGAGTCGTAAGCGCGGAAATAATGGAAAATAGGCCTCATGGTCAAGTGATCAATCAGTATGAAACAGCTGGCAAGCGTCCGGCCTGGCTCGAAGCCCTTGATGACAGGCAAAGGTTGGCGCAAGAAAAATTTCATTCGGCAGCCGCCGCATCCGATCGGGCTCATGAAGCGCTGGCCCAATCAAGGGGAGAATTAGCAGCGGCGAGGGTGGCGGAAACGGCTGCGATAGATAATGTTCAAACCCATAAATGGATGGATTTCATCCAAAGCAAGATTTATGGACCAGGAACCGGAGTTGATTGGCATGAACCCGCGAATGAATTTAGGAAAAGAATGATGGGGTCGTTTCTCACTTCCGACCAACCGATGGGGCCACCAATAAATTTCGATGAGCAGCAACAATTTTGGCGGGCGGCCCAGGAACTGAACAGTAAACTGGGTCCCGCTCTTGGCAATGAAAGTACGGAAAGTTGGCTACAAAGAGGGCTGGCGCAGGGAAAAGTGTCGCCTGAAGAAATAATCGGAACCCTTAAAAGAGTCGTTAACAAATAAATAAATAAAATGACCAAAAAAAATACAATTTTACAACAAACAATTATCGAAGAACTGGGCCTCGAAGATCTTCCCCAGGAAAAACAAGAGGAATTCTTGGTGAAAATCGGGGAGGTGGTGATGAAAAGAATTTATCTTGAAACGATGGAAAGGCTTGAAAAAGAAGATCAGGAAAAACTGGTGGACGTGATGGATAAAAATCCAGAAGGCGTGGAAACTTTTCTCAAGGAAAAATTTCCGGACTATGATGAGTTTGTAAAAAAAGTAGTAGACGATTTCAAAGAGGAGCTGAAAGAGGATATGGGACTCATGGAAAATCCAAAATCTTAAATCTCAAATTCCAAATAAATCAAAATATTAAAAATCAAAAATACAAAACGTTCTTAACTATTAGTCATTATAATTTAGAGGTTTATTCGGGATTTAGTGCTTTTGATTTGTAATTTAAATTTCTATGGCGCAGTCAAACTATCAGGAACCAATCGAAAAGGAGGATCTCGATTTGACGAAAAAGTTTTCCGGATCAGGTGAGGGAGAGGCTCCCAAGCCCGAAAAAAATTTTTCTAATGAAAAAATAGATACGTCGGAAAAGCGGCCTTCCCAAGAAAAAGAAGTGCTTCCTTCGGTAAAACCAGCGGAAAGTATCTTGGCAAAAGGAATTGAAATCCCTGGCCTTGAAAAAGAAAGCGCGGGAGAAGCCCAGGAAGAAAAGGTGTCCGAAAAAATTGAAACTGTCCGCAAAACCATTGGTACGCAAAAGATTTCTGCGGTGGCCACAGTTTCCGACGACGCCAAAACAGTGGCCGGAATTTCCGAATACGAAAAAAAAGTGGAAAAGCTTGTGGAGCTGGCTCTGCACAGGGGACCGGAGCACGCGATCAAAGTCGCCCAGCATATGGACGCCAATGACAATTATACCTTGGACGAACTGCATGATAAGATGATCGAAGAAGAGCTGAGGAAGCAACTTGTTCAGAAAGGACTTTTGAAAGAAATATAAAAAATGGATATCTACAATCTAAATTTACTATTATATCCTCTCGCCGGTCTTCTGGTGATCGTTAGTTTTATCTCGGGATTTTGGATGATCTTCAGAAGCTTTACCTTGTTCAAGGGACAAATTACCCGGTCTTTGAATATGGACATTGACGTGGTAAAGGTAAGCCATGCGCTCAAGACGCAGACGACGCAACAGAATCAGCAACAGCAGCAGCCGAAACCGGAAAAAGAGATAATATCAGTCATGGAACATCTCTTCGCCAGCCTTGGAAACATAAAGGATAAAGCGGGTCTTTGGCATCGGATAATATACGGCGACGCGGTGATCGCCCTCGAGATCTCCAACCCTTCGGAAAACGATGAGATCTCTTTCTATGTAGGCGCTCCAAAAAAATTCATTGAGATCGTTGAAAGGCAGATCCACAGTTTCTATCCAAAAGCGGCCATTGAACGTGTGAAAGATTATAACATATTTTATCCGGGAAGCTTTACGGCTGCATCGTACCTAAAATTGCGGGAAAAGGATTGTCTTCCGCTTCGCACTTATCAAACCTTGGAATCCGATCCGCTCAACAACATCACCAACGTTTTGGGAAAATTCGACGAAAAGAAAGAAGGTGCAGCCATCCAACTGCTTGTGAAGCCTGCTCGCGGAAGTTGGAGAAGCAAGGGAAGGGAAATCGCCCACAAAATGCAGCAAGGAAGACGTTTTGCCGATGTAAAGCGGGACAATCCAGTCCGGCAGTTTTTTCGCGGTTTTTTCAATACGATATTCAAAAAAGACGACGATCAAAAAAAGGACATTTTCAAGCCAAATAAAGATGCGGTCCAGCTAACTCCAGAAGAGCAGGAAATCGTCAAAAAAATTGAAGGAAAAGCCAACAAGCCCGGTTTCAGTACAAATATTCGATTGGTATCTTCGGCCTTGAGCCAGGAAAGGGCTGAAGCGGTTCTGGCGGAACTGGAAAATGCTTTCATTCAATATGAAAGTCCGGGTATCAACGGTTTCAAGGTGATAAGAGAAAATAAGAAAAAAAGCAACAATATCGCTTTCGATTTTATCTTCCGCAACTTCAAGAGCGAGCAAAGCTTCATCCTTTCTTCGGAAGAAATGTCGAGTATTTTTCATTTTCCGCTTTTTTCGACGGAAACTCCCAAAATTGCGTGGCTCAAAGCTCGAACGGCCGCGCCGCCCCCGAATATTTCCAAAGAAGGCATAATCCTCGGTTTCAATGATTATCGTGGTTCAGAATCAGTTATACGCCAAGCGGACGACGACCGCCGCCGCCATTTCTATATCGTCGGTCAGACGGGAACCGGAAAATCAACGATGATGGAGGAAATGGTGAAACAAGACATCAAGAACGGCCGGGGCGTTTGCGTCATTGATCCTCACGGAGAATTTGTCGAGCACGTGATCGAGTGCGTCCCAAAGGAGCGGGCGGAAGATGTCATATATTTCGATCCGTCCGATATGGAACGCCCCTTCGGGCTCAACATGCTTGAATACGACATCAATAAACCGGAGCAAAAAACTTTTGTCATCAACGAGATCATCAATATATTTGACAAACTCTATGATTTGAAGCAAACCGGCGGTCCGATGTTCGAGCAATATATGCGAAACGCGGCGCTGCTTGTGATGGAGCATCCAGAGAGCGGATCAACCCTGATGGAAATTCCGAGAGTTTTGGCCGACGAGGAATTCCGACATATGAAGCTAACGCACTGCTCCAATCCGATCGTGAAAAATTTCTGGGAGAAGGAGGCTGAAAAAGCGGGCGGGGAAGCGGCGCTTGCCAACATGGTTCCCTATATCACTTCGAAGCTGACCCAATTTATTTCGAATGATATGATGCGGCCGATAATCGCCCAGGAAAAAACGACGGTGAATTTCCGCCAGGCGATGGATGATCAGCAGATCGTTTTGGTGAATCTCTCGAAAGGCAAGATCGGTGAGATCAACGCCAATCTTCTTGGAATGGTGATCGTGGGAAAAATTCTGATCGCCGCCCTTTCCCGGGTGGATATGCCGGAAGCGGAACGTAAAGATTTCTATCTTTATATCGATGAATTCCAAAACTTTACCACGGATTCGATATCCCAGATCCTTTCGGAAGCCCGGAAATACCGTTTGGCGCTTGTTATCGCCCATCAATTCATCGCCCAGCTCAAAGAGGAAATTTCGAAAGCCGTTTTTGGAAACGTCGGATCTGTTTGTTCCTTCCGGATCGGAGCGGAAGACGCCGAATTCATCCAAAAACAATTCGAGCCTGTGTTTGACGCGAATGATCTGATGAACGTGGACAATCGTAATTGTTTTATGAAACTCTTGATCAACAGCCAGGTGGCGACGCCGTTCAATATGAAAACTTATCCGCCGACTGAGGGAAATGCCAAAGTGGCGGAAGCCATTAAGGAGCTTTCTAAGTTGAAATATGGCCGCAGTCGTGATATAGTGAATGCAGAGATAATGAAAAAGGCGAGCTACATTGCCGCGCCAGCTTCTGCTGATGCGTTTGATATGGGAGAAAAGCCGTTGTAAGCTAAAAATTAAAAATGAGAAGTTAAATATAATTTTTCACTTTTAATTTTTAATTTCAATGTTATGACAGATGATGTAACAACTCCAGCGGAGGAGACGACCGAAGAAGCTCCGATGGTGACAGAACCGATGACTCCGGCCATGCCAGCCGAGGAAACTCCGGCTCCGGCAGAAGAAGCGCCGGTAGAACCAACTCCAACAGAGTAATTACCTTTATGTGATTGCTCATCAAAAAAGCCAGTCTTGAAGGACAGGCTTTTTTGTTTATAAATACTATAAAATTTTGAATCTATTTCAATCTTCTTTCCCTTATTCTTAAATAGGCCGCTTCGGGAGTTTCTCCGGATTGATCTTCTAGTTGTTCGTCAGTCAGATTTAATTTATCAGCTTCTTGTCGTTGTTCTCTTGCTGCTTGAATCGCATCTTTTTGCCAATCTGCTTGTTGTTGTCCAGGATGCTTTTCTTTTCTTTCCTGTCCTCGTCTAAGTTCATCTTCTTTAAATTCCATTTCCAGAAATTTTTTGCCTATTTCAAATAAATATTCCCTCAATTCTGCAATATCTCCTTCGGGCTCTTTAAGTAGTGTTACAGGAAATCCTCTGGCTAATAAAAACATTTTTGCACCTACATATAAATATTTTATCCCGTCGGGTTTTTTATAAGAGTTCAAATTATCGCGCAAGTCCTTTACGAAATCAATCCTAAGAATTTCGAGATATTTTTCCGATGTCATACTTTCGGGGATATATTTAGGATCGATAACTGGCTTTAATTTTGGAGATTCACTATTCTCGGTCATTTGAAAATCTGCTTAAGATCTTATTTTTCTCACTATATCCAATTTTCATTTTGGAAGCAAGCTCGCGCATAACCGCGATAGTTTGGTCGTAGGTCGGGCGGTCGACGGGATAGGGGATGAGATCTTTTCCGCCGTGGGCGAAGGAATAGCGAGCGGGGTCTTCATACGAAGCTTTGGCTCCGTATATCACTTCGGCTGTCAGTGCTAAGGCTCTAATTGTTTTTGGTCCGACGCCCTTCAAGGATAGAAGTTGCTCGTAATTTTTTGGTTTTATTTCGGAAACTTCGTATAAAATTTTCTGGAGGTATTTGCTTTTCGAAAAATCTTCAAGTAATACTGGATGTGTCTTGAAATCTAAATCTGTCAAATTCATCTTAGTTAATTCCTGCTTTTTGTTTCCAACAGACATTACTTCACTTTGCGGAGTTGAATACTTTCTCAATAATTTCAGATCCTTCATTAGTGTATTATAACTTCCTTGCACCAGCTCAGTGCTTATTTTTTGCGAATTTGCGCTTCCTCTCGCGGTCATATTAAGTCCGGTGTTTTGTCCATCAGAAATGATTCCGCTGTGCGGTTCAATGACCATATTTTTGGCATCATCGGAAAACCAATGATATCTTCTGGCCGTCACATTTTTTTCGTTCATTCCTTGTTGGACGACCGCCCACGCGCCATTTCGCGAAAAAAAGAAGCAGTGATGATAGATTTGGAACCCGTCCTGGACAAGCGAAGAATCGACTTTCGCCGCCATCCGGGAATTATATTCCAATGAATTTATTTTCGCCTGCGTTAGTTCGGCCCGCGCGCCAAAGAGAGAAATTTGTTCCGGGGTCTTGAGGGATGTTTTTCCCTTCCCGCCACAAATGAAAATTCCGAGATCCCTTTCTTCGCCGCGAATGGCTTCTTTGAGGGCCGCCGTTAAAATAGTGGTTAGGCCAGAAGCATTCCAGTCGAAAGCGAGCACGGTTCCGAGTGCCTGAAACCAGACCGGATCAGCGATCCGTTTCACAAATTCGTCTGGTCCGTATTCGGCCACAATAACCCGCGCCATTTCCCGTCCCAATTTCACCATCCGCTCAAAGAGCCATTTTGGGCACTTGCCGTAATCAAGAGTAAATGTGGCAACTCCGCGTTTAAACATACTATCACTATATCACTATTTTATAATTTATGCTAATCTATATGTGGACATTTTCCTTTGTGGTGTCTATAATGAGTGGACATGAAATTCAAAATATCCTCAAAATTCAAGCCGGATGGCGACCAACCCAAGGCGATCAAGCAATTGACCGTCGGGCTTCGACGTGGGGACAAATTTCAAACTTTGCTCGGCGTGACGGGATCGGGGAAGACTTTTACGATGGCGAATGTGATCGAGAATGTCCAGAAACCGACACTCATCATTGCACCGAACAAGACTTTGGCGGCACAACTCGCGCAGGAATTCAGGACTTTTTTTCCGAAAAGCGCGGTGGAATATTTTGTTTCCTATTATGACTATTACCAGCCCGAAGCGTATATTGCTTCCTCTGATACATATATCGAAAAAGAATCCCAGATAAACGACGAGATCGACCGTTTGCGGCACGCGGCGACGGTGGCGGTGATGTCGCGACGCGACGTGGTCATTGTCGCATCTGTTTCCTGCATTTACGGTTTGGGATCGCCGGAGTTCTATGAAGAAATATCCTTGCGGTTCGGACTGCGGGAAGCGATCGACCGGGAAAAAATGATCAGCGATTTGATCGAAATGCATTTTGTCCGTTCGGAAATGCTCTCGCGGGGGAAATTCCGTGCCCACGGGGAAACGATCGAAATTATGTCGCCGTCGCGAGAAATTGTGACCCGCATCGAACTCGGTGACGGAAGAGTGAAAAAAATATCCGAATATGATTTTTTGACCGGAGAAGCGCTGGGAAATTTGGAAACGGTCCTCATCTATCCCGCCAAGCATTTTGTGGTTCCCGAACCGGTGATGGAGGAGGCCTTGAAGCAGATAGAAAAAGAACTGAACGAAAGAGTGGCGTATTTCAAGAAAAATAAAAAATTGCTCGAAGCGGAAAGGATTTGGCGCCGAACCAAGCAGGATCTCGAAATGATGCGGGAGATCGGATATTGCAACGGAATCGAAAATTATTCCCGCTATCTCACGGGTCGCGCGCCCGGTGAAGCGCCGTATACGCTTGTGGACTATTTCGCGAAAAATTTCCTTATTGTCATCGACGAGTCGCACGTGACCGTCCCGCAGCTGAATGGAATGTATAACGGAGATCATGCCCGGAAAAAGACCCTGATTGACAATGGATTTCGTCTTCCGAGCGCGTATGACAATCGGCCGCTCAAGTTTTCGGAATTTGAGCAAAAAATAAACCAGGTGATCTTCACCTCGGCGACTCCAGCTGATTATGAGCGGAAAAATTCAGCGCAAATCGTGGAGCAGATCATTCGTCCGACAGGACTTATTGACCCGGAACTGGTCATGAAGCCGGCCAAAGGGCAGGTAAGGGATGTAATTGAAGAAATAAAAAGCGTGGTCGCAAAAAAAGAGCGGGTGCTGGTGACGACGCTGACGAAAAAAATGGCCGAAGATCTTTCGGATTATCTCAAAGAAAGTGAGATAAAAGCCGAATATTTGCATTCGGGAGTGGATACGATGGAGCGGATAAGCATTTTGGAAAATTTGCGAAGAGGAAAATTCGATGTGCTCGTTGGGGTGAACCTTTTGCGGGAGGGTCTCGATCTTCCGGAAGTAACGCTCGTCACAATACTCGACGCCGACAAAGAAGGATTTTTGCGCAGCGAAACTTCGCTCATTCAGACCATTGGCCGCGCGGCGAGAAACATTTCCGGACGGGTGATCCTCTACGCCGACCACATCACTGGTTCGATGAAGCGGGCGATCGACGAAACCAACCGCCGGCGCGCCACGCAGACGAAATACAATAAAGCGCATCACATTACGCCCAAAACCATCCAGAAAAAGATCGAATCCATCGTCGATCATGAACTCAAACCCGAAATCCCGCGCGAATTCGTGAAACTGGAATCTTTGGAAGACATCGCCGGATATATCAAGCAAAAAGAAGCCGAAATGAAAACCGCCGCCCGAAATATGGAATTCGAAAAAGCAGCGGTGATCCGGGATGAAATTGTGCAATTGCGGAAGTTGCAGAGAGGATAGATTTTGAAATTGATTTATTAACTCAATAGTATTAGTATACGTAAAACCCTTAAATGGGGGATTTTTGCGTTTGTTAGCTAAATACATGGATAAGATAATTATTAGAGGAGCCAGGGAACATAACTTAAAGAACATAAACCTTGAACTTCCTCGGGGGAAGTTTATCGTGTTCACGGGAATCAGCGGGTCGGGGAAATCGACGCTGGCTTTTGATACAATTTTTGCCGAAGGACAGAGGCGATATCTTGAGAGTTTGTCGAGCTATGCCCGGCAATTCTTGGGTCAAATGGAAAAACCGGATGTGGATTCGATCGAAGGTTTGAGTCCGGCAATTTCCATTGATCAAAAAGCGGCATCGCACAATCCGCGCTCGACGGTGGGAACGGTGACGGAAATTCATGACTATCTGCGCCTTCTTTATGCCAAGATCGGCGTGCCTCATTGTCCGATCTGCGGGAAAGAAATTTCAAAACTTTCCATTGATGAAATTGTAGACCGAATCTTGCCCGCCTCGACTCGCGGAAACGCTTCGTCGACGCGAGGCGGGGAAGCCAGGAGCGCAACTAAAATAGAGATATTGTCGCCCGTTGTACGTGAAAGAAAGGGCGACTACGCGACGCTTCTTGTCGAGATGTGGAAACGCGGATTTTCCGAAGCATATATTGATGCAAAAAAAGTAAATCTCGAAGAAGAGGCCAAAAAAGGCAAAATATTGGCCAGATATAAGAAGCACAGCATTGATATTTTGATCGATACTATCGAAGTGAATGACAAAAATATAAGCCGGATATTTGAAAGCACGGAAAGCGCGCTGAAGCTCTCAAAAGGATTTGTGAAAGTGCGCAACGGAAAATCCGAGCAGATCTATAATCAAAATATGGCTTGTCCGGATCACGAGGATGTCGTTTTCCCTGAACTGGAACCGCGTCTTTTTTCTTTCAATAGTCCGCAGGGGGCTTGCCCTTCTTGCGAAGGGCTTGGGACGAAAAAAGAAATTGATCCCGATATGGTCATTCCCGATAAAACAAGAACCATTGCCGAAGGGGCGATCATCCCCTGGACGTATAAGCGCAATAACTATTACGGAACGATTTTGCGTTCGGTGACGAATTTTTATTCCATTCCGGACAATGTCCGTTTTCGGAATCTCACGGAGCGTCAGCAAGATCTGCTCGTGAATGGCGATGATCCGGCCGATGAAATACCGGTGCGATTTCATTCAAAAACCGGATCGGTCTGGAAATGGGAGATCGAATGGAAAGGCGTGGTC
>Ga0182021_10000210_pt1 | contig 58285 bp, 74 predicted proteins | sample 612E3MmetaG_FD_120493 | JGI IMG/M metagenome (GOLD analysis project Ga0182021, IMG submission 120493) | Permafrost microbial communities from Stordalen Mire, Sweden - 612E3M metaG (Illumina Assembly) | ecosystem: Environmental > Terrestrial > Soil > Wetlands > Permafrost | place: Sweden...
ACCGCTCATCCCTGCCGGCTCTGATGAGCTCTACGAGGTGTTCTTCGGGGATCTTCTGGAGGATCTTAGCCGCCTTCCTCTGAAGCTGTCTGTACTCCTCGTCCTCGAGTCGACGCATCTCCTCGGCGACCGCCTGGTTGATGAGCCTGTTCAGGTTTACGCCATATTCTTTGAGCTTCGCTTTGTACTCGGCGGGTATCTTGGCGCTAACTGACACGTGCTCGGTCATGTATTACCATTAAGGTAATACCACTTGAGTATTAATAAACGAATCGTATTGCGCGCGCACTATCTAAAAAAAAATTATTTGCCTTCTGCGCAGGACGTCGGACACTGAAGAGCTCAACGCGTGCGCTCTGCGCATGTGCGCTATTACGTCAGAGTGCCGTCTTGCCCCGAAACACCCAGCGTGAGCCGATATTATCCTGCTGCCGAAGAATCAGGTTGAGCTGCGCAGCATGGTGTTGAACGTGGCGCATATCATACAGATACAACTCCGGTATCAAAAGGCTGACTTTACCGAAATCATACCGGCGTTTGAGCGTGTAGTCGGACATCGCGGCCACCGCGGCCCGCGCCTTCTCCCGACCATAATTCAGGTAGGTGAGCATTTCCTCTTTGCTATAGACGCGAGGCGGCGATACCCCGGCTGGATCCATCTCCTCGAGGCCGAATGGTGCGGGTGGACTAAAATCCGTGTATGACTCGGAGAGGTAATAGTCGAGCCAGAACAGGGTGTGAAAGACCATGTACCAGTATTCATGATGCTTCGATCGATCTCCCCATAAGTTGTCTGGGCAGGTGTTTATGGCGTTCTCCAACGTGTCGATCGCTGCGCTAAACTGGCCCCATATGAATTCATTGACTGCAGCATTCATTGTTTCAACCCCTGTTTTTTTATCCTGGGAATTGAGTGTGTGACAGATAGATAATAAATTGCCTGGCGCGGGAGCAATCACTTGCGCGCGCGCTGTTTTGCTTGCGCTTGCTGAAGGTCTTCAATAATCATTATTTAAGAATTTCTTAAATACCGCTATTGTTGTTATCTTGATGGTGGCAACAATGGCCGAAGCGTATGTCTGTAAAGTCACCTCTGTAGGCCAGGTAACTCTCCCCAAGGAGATGAGAGAAAAGCTCGGTGTCGAGGAAGATGACTACGTCATCATAGAAAAGATCGGTGAAACCTACTTCATAAAAAAGCTCCACGGGGAGAAGCAACTCCTCGCAAGAGTCAGGGCGAAGGTGAAGAAGAGTGGAATAACTCGGGAACGTCTCAGAGAGATCGTTGAGGAGGAGACTCAGATTACCTGGGAAGAAACCTCTAAGAGCATTCGTTGATGCTAACATCATCGTCAGCGGTCTGCTTTTTGAAGGCAATGAGGCCACTCTCCTTGAGCTTGGACGTGTAGGTGCCATCACACTCGTTACCAATGACTACGTTTTAGCCGAGGTGCGAGCAGTACTCAGGAGAGCCGAGTTCTCTCTGACTGACCCAGAGTTCACGGGCCTGATTAGAAACTTACATGAATGTCTCATGATGTTAAGGGACCCGGAGAATAGTGAGATCCTTTCCAACTTCAGCCTCCTCAGAGACAAGAAGGATATACCGGTAGCCTTGGGGGCGATGAATTGTGGATCCGATTATCTGGTCACAGGTGACAGGGAATTATTAGAAAGGTTGAATCCAATATCTATAACGACGTCAAGCTTGCTTAAACTCATCTTAGTTGACGTGGGGAGGGAATGAAAAAACACCTGAAGGAAAAGCATGTTAATTCGACGCAAGCGCGGTGGCTTCAAGTATTTGAATACCCGTGGCTGACTTTCTGACTCAGGCGCGTGCGCGGGGTGTCAGCTTGAGAGAATATTCCAATAAGCGATGGATTACTGACCTCAACCGCTCTAAAGAATAGCAAGCGATCATAGTCACGATCCGTTCTTCAATTCCTCCCACTGCTAAAGCGCGCGTATTATTGAACTATTTTGCGCGCGTGCTCCAATTAGCACCAAGTATGAACTGAGGCAATGCGCGCGTAAACAGAAAAAATAGAAAAGCTTTCGTCACTCAATTTAACCTACGATCTGCGTTATCTCCTTAGCGCGCGCTGCTTCAGGGGTAGAGCCACCCTAAAAATCGTACCTTCTCCTACTCTCGACTTGAAGGTGATGCTCCCGCCGTGAGCCATGACAACTTGCCTGCAGATCGCTAGACCGAGGCCGATGCCAGAGGGCTTCGTCGTGAAGAGAGGTGTGAATAGGTTTCGAGCGATATCATCCTTTATACCACAACCAGTATCACTCACCGACATCAGGGCCATTCCATCCTCAGCATCCACATTCAGCGTCAATATACCTCCATTCGGCATCGCTTCGACTGCATTCTTCACTAGATTGTCTATGACTCGACGAATTCGATATTGGTCGATCTCCAGGTTGAGCGGAATAAGGTGCTTATCGACAATTATAGTGGCTGGGATATTTGTGCTATCTATGGATTTCTCAACAAGGTCGCTGAGATTCGTCAAGGTCAAGTTCAGCACATCGGGTTTCGTCATGGTCTTCAGGTCGTCGAGGATCTTTACAGCATACTCCAAGCTCTCGTCTATCTTCCGCGTAAGGTCCTCAGTTTGTTCAGGTCTACGGCGTATTAGATAGGAGGTTGACTTTATGGTCTGGAGAGGGCCCCTTAGGTCGTGTCGGACCATCCCTGCGATTCTCTCCATTCCCTCCAGAAGCTCCTGATTATGGATTTCTATATTATTGATCTCCTCCTCGTAGCGAAATATTCGACTTAGCGCTGAGGAGACCTGGCCTACAAGTATCTGAATCAGGCTCATGTCGGCTTCCGTGAATGATGATGGTTTTCCCTCCTCAATGTTCAAGATTGCGACGGGTTTCCCCTCGATTATTATGGGGATCGCCAGCTCCGAGGATCGTTTCGTAGATCCTGAGGCGTAGATGTAATCGGGGTCCAGGCTTGTGTCCCTTATGAGTTGAGGTATACCAGTTTCAATTGCCCTGGAAGTGACGCTTGGCTTGGTCAGGTCTATAATCCAGTTCTCAGGAATTTCGTCTCCTACGGTTCTGACGTACTTGATGGTTTTCTCCTCGAGTATGCCAATTCCGGCGAAGTCGAATCCGAGTATCTGGCTCACGATCTCAATAGTGGCATCCCAGATCTCGTCTCTCGTCGATGCTACCGCCAGTCTCTTGCTGCTCCCATGGAGTTGAACAAGTTTCGTCTGAAAGCGTTTTCTTTCGGAGATGTCCCTAGCGAAAACGATTAGAGCCTTTGATCCTGCATAGTCAATTTGGTTAACTGTAGCCTCGATTTCTACTATTTCTCCGTCTTTTCGCCTAAATTTAACCATGTATTCTACTGGCTGTAAATCATCACGATGCCAACTCACTACCATTTCATTGATAGATAATTCATGATTCTTTTCCAGAAACAGGTTCGAATCTTGTCCTATGAGTTCTTGTATTTCAGAGTATCCGAGTAGCTTGATCGCGTTTTGGTTTATGTACCTGATCTTCGTTCCTGAGATCACTAATATTGCCTCACCCGACGAATCGATCAGACTCCTATACTTTTCCTCGGATGCTTTGATGGCCCTGAGTTGCTCGATTCTCGAGATCGCAGAGGCTACTTGTTCCGCCACGATCTCAACTATCCTTCTGTCATTGTCGGAGAAGGCATCAAGACAGCTCTTCTCGAGATTTATTAATGCTACAACTTTACCACCGACCTTTACTGGAACATCCAGTTCAGAGTATATGTCGGATGGTTCAACAAATTTAATAAAATCCGGGTCTAAGCGAACATCTGAGACTAACTGAGATTCGCCGGTTTTAATGGCTCTGATCGTGATTCCTCTGCCGTTAAGTGGCATCTGCTGCAGTTGTTTCAATGAAACTGTTCTGGCGTAGATGAATTTCAGGTAGCCATCCTCAACTATGCCAAATGCCCCCTCTGTGAAGCCAAGAATGTTCTCGATTATGTCATAACTGTATGCAGCTACCTCTTCAACGGTGTCAATTTTTGCGAGATTTGTTGCGTGCCTAAGGAGGGCCTCAAGTTTACCATTCATCTGGTCTTCGAGTCGCTTATCCAAGGCATCACTGGCGAAACCTTGCGTTCGTTCCTTATATTGATAACATCAACATTCACCTCAAATGATTATCTGATCCGAATATGTCAACTACCCACTACTAAAGTGGTGAGCTTGCGGTTCAAGCTCCAGCACCCGCTGGCAGACCGCAATAGGCTGGTTGACATCAGCCCTCCAACGAATATTCATTGCCGCGTTCAAATCAGCGTTCTCCGAATACCCACAGGCCCTACACCTGAACTCCGACTGACTAACCCGGCTACGCCTATCGATGTACCCACACCGGGAACACCGCCTACTCGTATCCCTCGGATCAACCATCAAAATGGGCACACCTGCAAGCTTCGCCTTATACTCAACGAAGAATCTTAGCTGATTGAAAGTCCACTGCCCAACCCTCCCCCGCTGCGCGCGCGCTTCGCCTTTGCGTTCTCCGCGGCCTTTTTGGTGTATATATGGATCTTGATCATGTATCGGAAAGTTGGGCGAGATCCACCCACGTCCCAGTTACTCTGCTACTTATTATTAGCTGCGTCACTGTCTCATTCCTCCTAGACTACGTCGTGAGCTACCCGGTCCTAAAGGGCTGGGCTTCCCGATTCACCGAAGCGGGCGAACAATTTCTCATATGAGTTCTTATTTGGCGTTTTTAAAATGCCGCACACGCACAGGGGACATGGGGATGACTTATTCAAATCAGGTCCATGCGCGATCACAGGTCTTGGTCAGGGCTCCCTCGACCTCGACCCGAATCCGCAGGAACCCAGTCGGGCAACTCCTCATCGGTGTAACCCAGTTCCTAGCTCAAGCGCGCGAAATGCGTAGTAGGAATAATGGAGGAATAGTAAGACTTATAGCGTCAAAGTAAGCCAAACATATTTGGTGTAGTGCATGGAGGAGAAGGTGAGAGTAAGCGAGAAGGGGCAAGTCGTGATACCAAAGAGCATAAGGGACAAGATCAAGCTTGAGACCGGTGACGAACTCTCGGTCACCACAGTCGACCAAAAGATCATCATGAGGAAGAAACCCATTAGCTACACAGACTATATGTGGAAACTACACGGAGACGCTTGGAAGGGCCTAGACGCAAAAGAGTATGTTGATGGTGAGCGAGAGTCATGGTCGAGGAAAAAGTAAGGGCGGCTCTATCCCCCCACAAGCTCGTCGGCGTAGACACGATGGCATTCATCTACCACTTTGAGGGAGATGAAAGATATGAGTCATTTACAAAAATCCTCTTCAAGAGTATTGAGGAGGGAGAGCGCCACGCAGTGACCTCCACAATCACGCTACTCGAAACCCTCGTGAAGCCGAAGATGCTTGGAGACGAGGCCATGAGAGACGACTATCACTACGCCCTGACCTCTTTCCCTAACCTGAAGTTGAGGTCCGTTGATGAAGAGGTCGCCGAAGCCGCCGCCACTATTAGGGCCGCAAGTGGTTTGAGGACCCCCGACGCTCTGCAGGTGGCCACATGTGTCGTGGAAGGTGCGAGTGCCTTCATCACAAACGATGGCCGACTTAAAAAGATCAATGAACCAAAAATCATAGTCATTAGCGACGTTCTTGGATAAGTGCTTGAATTACAAAGCGGGGGAGCTGTGCGCGCGAATAGTCGATGAACCCCACTTAGCCGCGCGCGCTTCTCCGCTGACAAATCACTAATAGCCAAACAAAGATAAACAACCCGTGCTCAACAATGTACAATGAGGAGATCTTAAACACAGCCACCATCGAGGGAATGCTCGCATCAACCTCCCAGAAGTGGCCCACCCGTAAAAGACATGCTTGTTAGCAAGACAATGAAAAGGTAAATTCTCGACTCCAAGCAACGAGGGGTGCGCGCGCGACATCTTTTCCACTATTGCTTCTTGTTGAGCTTTACCTCAAGCTGCTTGGGCGCCGCATTTTTAACCAGTTCAAACGCTTGATCATCTGTAAATCCTTCATTCTTAAGCAGGTTATAATAAGACCACATTATCTTCGCTTGAATACCCAAAAGCTCCTCCATATTAGGTCTAATCGATGTAGCAACCTTAACAGCATTCTCTAAAACCTTCCTTGTCTCGGATAAACTCAACTCTAAACACCTTCTCAATCTCATGTAACAAGTCTCGTCTTTTTAAATCAATACAAAGAATTAGCGCGCTCAGTCGTGAGTTACTTCTGTGCGTGCTATAGGAAATGCAGGATTGGATAAATTAGCATAACGTCATGTGTGTTTACGGGATGCGCGCGCGCTTAGATTCATCGACACCCAAAGCGACTTTTCCATCTGTGTGTATGCTCGCTCCCTTGATGTTCAAAACGAATCAACTCTCCTCAAGTCCGCTTCACTGAACCACGCGCGCGCATTGAGGGATCTTGGAGCAGCTAGTATCACAGATGCTCGACGGTGATGTTGATGGGAGCCTAGAGACCCGCGCGCGCAGAACTACCAGAAAAGATCCATAAAGAGATCTACACCGTCGCGCAGTTGGCGTTTAACCCGCCCTTCATCAATCCACCCATCCCGAAGATACACAGGATCTGCAGTTGACCCAACCCCACATGCGCTCAAACGCATTCATATGCGCGCGCCTCAGGCATCCGTCTATCGTAGCTTCTCAGCCCGGCCTCAACGTGACCCAGTCGTAGATGCTGTTTAGCGGCCACTTGCCCCCGCCAGCACTGTGTTCGTGTCTCCTTGAACAAGCGTCACGTCCGGCTCTTCCTTCATCAGGATGTTCTCGACGCCGATCATTATCTTGGCGGTTTGGTTGGCGTGGGTGCCAGAGCCGACGTTTAGGTTGTACTCGGGCTCTGGAAAGTTAAGGTCCTTAAAGAACACGCCGTCCATCTCGTAGTCGTGGTGTTGACCCGAGTGTATTACGAGGTAGTCGAGCTTCTTACGCCGTATTTCCCTAATAATAGGAGACATTTTCACTATTTCGGGTCTGGTCCCGATGACAATGGCGGTTCTCACGTTGTTTTAGCTCCTAGGTTATTGGGATATATCATATGTGATGGATTGTGGTGGTTTGTGCTCTTCGAGGCCTAAATAATATGTGGTGGGTGGGTGCTGGGGCTTAGTATTCAAATTGCGCGCCATCTTGATAATACAGGTTTGCAATCCATTTTCCTTAAACGCGCGCGCGTGATTAAAATGCGAAGCTCAAAGATTCCAAGAAATATTCGAAGGATGCGAGACGATGGGGAAGAGGATTGGCATCGTGAACGACAGATTTGGGATGGCGTGCATGATAGCCGTGGGAACAACGTCTGTAGCCTACCTCATTTACTGGTTGATCAAGATTGTCGTTTAGCACACCTGAACTTTTATGTGCGCGTACACACACTCGAGGTTGCCAGGATGGGTTAGGGTCGATGAGTGCGTCTGCCTGATAGCTTTGCCTTCTCGTAAAACTTTTTGTCTGAAGTGTATACAACGATCTCCATGAGTTCGCCGAGCGCGCGCGCGTACGCGTCTTCTGTGGCTTTGTCCATGAGCTCTCTGCTCGGGGTTATGAGGTCAATCTGAAGGTCGACGACGTCGGTGATCGCTCGGGTCACCTTCTCCTCATCGAAGCCCGGTTTATAGCGGAAGGCGTTCGATAATTCGATGAGAAGGAGATCGGGGGCCGAGAGAGATGTGGTCCCCTCTATGTATGCCTCTCTTAGTTTCAGGGCGGCCTCTGTTCCCTCTTCTATGCGCGTGCGCCGTGGGCTTCCTTGGAGACGGATCGTGATTAGGTTTCTAGCTTTTCCAAGGCGTCTTTGAGATCAGTCAATGGAAGGTTGCATGCGTGGTTTTGGCAGATGTAAATGGCTGTTCGGCCTTCTACGTCGTGCATTATTGTTGTGTATATTAGGAGCGTGTCGAGGCTTGGGGTCTTAAGCATGAGAAATTTATTGGGGTTGTATGATCTGGTTAATGTTTCTAAGATTTGATGTGTCTGCTCGGTGTTTTTGCCCTCTGCGATTAATACCTCGTAGCTTGGCCCGATACGGTAGTCGAGGGAGCAGAGGAGGTAGGTGTAAGAGGAGGGATTAGCCTCTACTTGAGCGGCGTTTGCTTCTAGAAGCTTATCCGCTGCGGCTTCGAGTCCCACCTCGATGATTTTTCCGAGGCGTAAGAGGTTCATGGCCATCACTGAGTTGCCCGATGGCTTTGCTCCGTCGTGAGTCTCCTTGACCCTCGGCAGTGTGCCTTCGTGTGAGCGGCTTATGTAGAAGTCGCCGACGTCGGGGTCCAGGAAGAGTCTGATGGTTTCATCTGCTAGCCGTTTAGCCTCTTGGAGGTATTTGGCGTCGAAGGTCGCCTCGTAAAGCTCGAGGAGGCCCCATGTGAAGTAGGCGTAGTCGTCGAGGAATGCGGGGATGGCGTCTTCGCCTCTTGCAAAGCGGTGGATGAGCCCACTGCCGTTCATTTTTGTTAAGATGAATGTCGCTGCACTCTCTGCCGCCTTGACGTAGATCTCCTCGTCGAGTATGGCTCCGGCTTTTGAAAGGGCAGCTATCATGAGGCCGTTCCAGTCGGTTAGTGCCTTATCGTCTAGGTGGGGTCTCACCCTTCTGGTGGTTGCTTCTCGTAGCTTGCCTCGGATAGTTGCTATCTTTTCGTGAAGCCCGTCTTTGCTTAGGCCGAGTTCCGATGCGAGAACTTCGTCTTCTGAAACTATGTGTAGGATGTTGGCGCCTGGTCTATCGGGGCTATTGCCTGACTCGGTTACCCCGTAGATTCGTTCCGCTATTTTAGCCTCTTCGGCGTCTAGCACCTTTGCGAGTTCTCCTAGTGTCCACGTGTAAAATTTTCCCTCCATTCCCTCGCTGTCGGCGTCCTCGGCTGAGTAGAACGCGCCTTCCGGGGATCTGAGTCGGAGTAGTGTGTAGTCGGCTATGTCTCGGGCTGTGGCCGCATACTTTGGGTCGTCGGTGGCTTGGTGGGCTTCGGTATAGGCGAGTAGGAGTGTTGCCTGGTCGTAGAGCATCTTCTCGAAGTGTGGGATGAGCCACTGGTTGTCTGTTGAGTAGCGGTGGAAGCCGCCGCCGATCTGGTCGTGGATTCCGCCGTTCATCATCACGTCGAGGGTTGTCTTCACCATGTTGATGGCATTAGGTGTTTTTGTTCTGCTCCAGAATCTTAGCAGGTAGAGCAGGTTGTGGGGCGTGGGGAACTTGGGGGCATATCCGAAGCCGTGGTTCTGCTCGTCATAGGCTGAGGCGAGTTCATCGTAGGTACTCTCTAAGGTGTTTAGGTTTAAGCTGGTGGGTCTCGTGCTGAGGGGTGTCTGAGATAGGACTTCTACTATGGAGGCTGCGTCGGAGACGAGTTTGAATCGATCTGTCTTCCAGAGCTGGGTGACTTGGGTAATGAGCTCCATGAGGCCGAGCATGCTGCCTCGGCTCGTCTTTGGCAGATAGGTCCCGGCCCAGAATGGTTCCTTCTCGGGGGTCATTATGATTGTTAATGGCCAGCCGCCTCTTCCGGTCAGGATCTGGGCGACGGTCATGTAGATGGCGTCGATATCGGGTCGTTCCTCACGGTCGACTTTGACGCATACAAAGGCGGTGTTAAGGGCGTTTGCGGTTTCCTCGTCTTCAAAGCTTTCTCGCTCCATGACGTGGCACCAGTGGCAGGTCGAGTATCCTATGCTTAGGAATATTGGGACGTCGCGTTTACGTGCCTCCTGGAAGGATTCTTCGCTCCACGGGCGCCAGTCTACCGGGTTGTAGGCGTGTTGTTGAAGGTAGGGGCTTTTCTCGTTGATGAGGTGGTTGGGTCTCTTGTTCGTCGTTTGGTTTTCCCCTATCTGGTTGGGGTTTCGTTGTTATTAGCTGATTTGCAGGAGTTGAATGATCTCGCGCGCGCATGGCTTAGATGTTGACGACTTCTAACGCGCGCCTCCCTCTCATGAACACGCTGTATCTCCGGGTAGTGACCCCATATTTTGTGCGCGCTTACGAGTAATATCGCTACATTCTAGTTCATCGATTCTGTTTAGAAATCTCTGGAGGCGGCACACAGCCGAGCGCGCTTTAGATGACGCTTCTCAGAGCCTCATCCAGGTCAGATTCAACGTTCACCGCTTTCAGGCCCTCAGCAGATGCTGCCTCTAGAAGCCTCCTATCCGCACCGAGAAATACTTCGGCGCGAGCCTCCTTTGAGGAGGAGATCTGAAGGGCATCAGCCACATAGATGTGGTGCCTTGAGACGAGGCTCCACGAGGCAGCGAGGGCACTGGACGTCATCGGGAGAATGCTCAACGACTCCAGGCGACTCATCTTGAGCGACTCTGAGACCAGGTCGGACCTTGCCCTCTTGAACTCCGCCTCCGATATGAGGCCTCTAACGCGGTACCTGTCGAAGACTCCGATGGCCTCGCCGATGTTCCATATCGAGAAGGCGACCCGGAGGCGACCTGCCTCAGACTCGTTGTATACTCTATCGACGACCTTGGAGCCCCTCTCGATTATGTACCTTTTCGCGAGGCTACTGGTGTCGAGATACACTAGTTTCCCTATCATTTCGCATCGCCCTCACTTCCTCCCCCACTGATGCCTCCAGCTTCGGCCGCCTCTCCTCGACCTCTCTTGACGAGGGGTAGGAGGTGAGGGTTATTCCCTCTTTCTCAGCGTATTCGGAGAGGATCATGGATGAGTTGTAGGACCTCATGGCTTCCTCTATTGCTGCGCTGAGTTTCCTCGAGGTGCCGTACCTTGAGGTGGTCATCTTCTTGAATTCCCTCAGGGTCTCGTCGTCCACGTTTATCGTGGTCTTAACTGCATCCATATGGTTCGCCATATAGATGGCATGTCACCTTATATTATATCTCCTTAACAAAGTGGATTACAAATGGTGTGGACAAGGCTCAACTTGGATTGCGCGCACATTAGCGAAAATAGTTGTACACCGACAAGCAGGGGTGGGTTATCGCAGGTCCCACTTGCTCATCATGTGCGCGTATTGTCTGCTTGGTAGAACATGCGAGCGCGCACGGTCATCGGGTGCGCACTGCCCCGTAGATAAGCAGACCAAAACCAGCTATCATCGCAACAATTGATCCTACTATGTACATTTGCTCACTGTTGTAACGCTGTTTCAATGCTGGATCCAACGCTGCCCCTATTTGACCTAAAACTGATGAAAGATTCTGGTAGTCGCTCCAGAAATAAAATATTCCAACTGCACCAATCACTATAAGAATCAAACCTATGAAGAAGATCCCAGTTTTCATGGGTTAACTTTGGGTAGACTGAAATTTAAAGTGGAATTCGAGCCATCGCGCGCGCAGTTGTTGGACTACCCAGTGGGGGCTTGCGGTCGGGGGCGTTTTGATGAATATGTGGATGTGGTCGGGCATAATTTCTAGGGATTCAATATTCCCGTCTATCTGCTTCGCCTTCTCATTTAGAAGCTCTCGTAGACGGCGTTCGATGTCCCCAACTAATACTTTTCTGCGGTATTTTGGACACCAGATTATATGGTATCCTAGGTTGTAGATTGTCTTTCTACTATGGGTCCATCGCTGGGACATCTTGAAGTGTTAGATTGGTGGCAGATATTTTAAACAACCAGTTTTACCACTTTCACTCCCCATTCATCCCACGGTTAAAACCGTGGGCTTTCTGGGGAACCGATCGTAAAACATCAGGGATTAAATCTTCGTGCAGACAAAATCCGAGTTACCCCAGTCATGAAGCGAAAATAAAATATTATAACTATATCCTAATAGGGTCTATCTTCGTACCCTGTGAGCCTCATGCAAGAACAAGCGAGTAAGCTAAACACTTTCATCCGCATCCTGTTGGTTGACGATGAGGCAAACCAGTTAGAGCTTATGAAGCTCAACCTCGAATCATTAGAACCCTCCTTTCTCATCACAACAGCAACGACACCGTCTAGAGCCCTAAGCCTACTCAAAGACCAGTTCTTCGACTGCATCGTCTCCGACTACCAGATGTCTGAGATGAACGGTATCCAATTCTGCGAAGAGGTCAGGAAAAATAGCGCAGTCCCATTCGTCATATATACAGGTCGGGGAAGCGAGGAGGTAGCCTCAGCTGCGTTCTCAGCGGGAGTAGATGACTATGTCCGCAAGGAGGAGACACTCGCCCACTATCAGGTCTTAGCTAGAAGGATCAGGCATGCAGTCGAGAAGAGGAGGGCTGAAGAAGGTCAAAGATCGAGTGATGAACGGTTTGTAAAGGCATTCAATCTAAGCCCTTTCGCCGTTGTAATGACTCGATTTAGTGATGGCAAGTATATTGATGTAAACGACACATTCCTGAACACATTCGGCTACACACGAAGCGAGATAATTGGTCGCACATCCTTGGATGTACACATCTTTGCTAATCCAAATGGGCGAGCAAAATTCCTAGCTGTTATAAAGAATGGCCATGTTTCAGATTTAGAATTAGATCTACAGACCAAAACTGGTCAACCTGTAACCGCACTGGGATACGCGGAGACGATGAACGTTGGAAGTCAAGACGTTATTATCGGCACACTCGTCGACATCACCGAGCATAAGAAGTCCGAGGAACTAATAGACCGCTACTACAAGAGACTAACCAGTGTCCTAGAGAGCATACCGGAGACTTTCTATGAGCTTGATCGCGACTGGAACTTCGTTTACGTGAATGGAAAAATGGCTACTTCGGCAAAAATGAGCCCCGAGGAGATAATCGGGAAAAATATTTGGAAGCTGTTCCCAGGATACTTGGGGTCGCAACTTGAGTCCAATTATCGTGAAGCTATGGATAAACGAGCGCGCGCGCAGGCTCACAAAGTTGATGATTAAAGTCAAACCCTTAACTGCGCGTGCGGCAGAATCATGCTAAGTTGCACAGACAGGACCGCCTACCCTACCTCGCATACACGATAATGAACTACAACGCGTCGCTGATGAAGCAGATCGAAGGCAAAACGGCGAAGATGCGGAACCTCGCCCTGATGTCCGCCTCGATGGGGGTACTCTTCCCCAGCGGACCTCAGTTCAGCGATAGCCTCGGCGCAGCCCTGTACACCGCCAAGCTCAGCTGGCTCATACCTATCCCTATATTCATGATACAGGCTGCATCAACGCAATTCGCCCTCAACCCAGACCTCCTTATCAACGTAGAGGAACTGAAGGATAGGCGCGAGGATATCGCAAAGAAACGCATAATCTACACCATAACTACTCGCGGCGAAAACCTGACCACACTGAGAAACTCCTTCGACTCCGTAAGATACTGGTTGCGTAGGGTTAAGGAGGATCATGGGCTAGATTTCAGGTCGGAGACTTGGATTGTAACCGAGGAGGACCGGTTCAGAGCGGAGCGTCTCTTCTTCGAGGAGATGGAGCTGGACGGTGCGACCCTTATCATTGTCCCGGAGAGGTACAGTACCCCTAACCACTCCGCCTTCAAGACCCGTGCTCTACACTACGCCTCCGAGGTCAGGATAGAACGCGGCATAGACGCCCCCGATGACTGGATATATCATCAGGACACCGAGACAATGATCGGTGAAGATACAGTCCTCGGTTGTCTCGACTTTGCAACCAACACGCTTGATGGGCACCTCATTGGCGCGGGCATAATACTCTACCCACAAAACTGGAAGTACAGATTCAACTCGGTCGAGGAGACGATTCGCAGCGTCGGGGACCTCAGCGCCATGGGGCAGATGAAGATGTGGGGAGCCGTCCCCTTTGGCTACCACGGCTCCCACTTAATAGTCAGAGCGGACATCGAGAACGACATTGGCTGGGACTTCGGGAAAGTACGTTCAGAGGACCTGCTTTTCAGCCTCAAACTCCGGGAACGCTTCGGTGGCGTCTCGAAGAGTCTCAAGGGCTTCGCTTACGAGAAGCCCCCCTTTACGGTCGGCGACCACCTCAAACAGAGGAGGAGGTGGATACTTGGGTCCATGGAGGTTCTTGCTGGGAAGGACGTAAAGGTGAAGTATAAGCTTCCTCTCATATACAGTCTCGGTTCCTGGCTTATCGGCTTGCCCTCGATAGCCGCCACAGCCTTGAGCTTACTCTACCCCACTGGGGGGGTTATACCGATAATCGGGGGTATACTCACTGGATTCATGTGGTGGACCATCTATAGTTCCTACAAGGTGGGGCTGGAGTTGCACGAGCTCTACGTAAACAGGCCTGAGCCAAACAAGCGGCTCAAGCTAGTGTGGGGGGCTCTCCTCGGGATGCTAATCGACGCCGTCGCCCCTTGGTATGCATTATTCAGGAGGACGAAGAAGTATGAGGAGATTAGGAAGGATGACCCCGCGGAGGAGTTAGAGGATATAATCGTAGACGTAGAACCTTACGCCGAGGACGGCGCGCGCGCTAATTGTGCAAAGAATATTGTGTGCTACCCACCTCTAAAGAGGTGGGCTTCCTGATTCACCGAGGCGACTCGCCCAACATCACTGAGCTGGGTGGAGGCCACCTCTCCAACAGGCGTAAAATCGACACACACCATGCCTATCCCCCTACGGAGAATAACCCTAGCCGCATTCACATCCCTATCCAACACTAACCCACAATAAGGGCACATGTGAACCTTGACGTCCAGGGTCTTAGGAACAATTTCACCGCATCTCGAGCACAGTTGACTGGTGAACCTAGGATCGATGAGTACCATCACACCCTCTGACAACTTCGCCATGTAGGTCAAGGCGTCCCTCAACAACCCCCAACCAGCGTCGCCGATGCTCTTACTCAGATGCCTGTTCCTCACCATATTACTAATCTTCAGGTCCTCGACGACTACCCTCTCATACTTATTCACAATACTACTAGCCGTCTTGTACGCATAGTCCCTCCTCTGATTAGCCACCCTCTCGTACTGTATCGCCAACTGAAGCCTAGCCCTCTCCCATATTGTTAGAGCCCAGACATCGCTTGCTGACGTGGCGATGCAGCTTCCTCAACTTGGCCTCCGACTTCCGATAGCTCCTCGGAGCCTCGATAAGAGTTCCATCCCATAGGGCCGCCAGGCTGTTTAGCCCTAAATCGACACCCACTGCGGGGAGCCTACCCTCGATTGGCTTCAAATCAACTACGCATGCGAAGATTGCGAACCATTTGCCCGATGGGCTGCGCCTGATCGTCAGGGTTTTTACCCTACCCTCAACCGGTCTATGTAGTCTTATCTTCAAGGCTCCGATTTTGGAGAGTTTCAGGGTTGAGCCGTCCAGCTTGAATCCAAACGGGGGATAGGTTAAGCTGCTGTAGTTTCTCACACGCCTGAAGTGTGGGGCGTCTGCCTTCAGCCCGGCCCTTCTCCTAGCCCAGTAGTTCTCAAATCCATATCTTACTCTTTTGGCGATGTTCTGTAAAACCTGGCTGAACACCTTCCCTAGATCAGGGGTCTCAACCTTCATCGCGGGTAGATGATAGGTTAGGGACTTGTGTGTGGGGGTTCTTCTCCCCGCCTTTCTCTCATCGTAGCAGTGTTTTAGGAGGGTGTTGTAGGTGTGTCTGCAGTGGTTCAGCTGCTCCTCAAGTATCCGCTTCTGCGCTGAGGTGGGTTGTAGGCGGGACTTGTAGGAGAGGTTTATTGATGATTATTGAGTTTGGCGGGTATTTGAAGCCCAGTTTTGCTACTTTCAGCCATCCCCATTCATCCCACGACTGAAGTCGTGGGCTTTCTGAGGAACCGATCGTAAGCGTGGTCTCCAAGGCTACGCGAGCTTGTTTCCGCACTCACCGCAGAACTTCGTGCCCGCCGCGTTCTGAGCGCCGCACCTCGGACACTTATTTAGTGTGAGAGGGGTGCCGCAGTTGTTGCAGAACTTTCCCTCCCCTGCGGGTTTACCGCACTGTGGACATATCGTCTGGCGCTTGTTGATCTCGCCTGTGAAGACCTGTGTGGTCTCAGCCTTCTTCTTGATGTCCACCACCATCTTCTCGGATCTGGCGGCGGCTACCTCGATGTTCTCCCTCGGGGCGTCGTCTGTGCAGAGTCCAACCTGCTCGTTCCAGTCGTTCTCGCACACGTACTTGTGGCACTTGGGGCATCTCTGGAAGTGTCCCTTCGCCTCGTTTTGGGCTGTGGCGAAGGCTTCCTCGTGCTCCTTGTGCCAGTCGGGTGACATCCCCTGGAACCTCTCGCTGAGTATGTTTGAGCCCTGATCCATCGTGTTCCCTATATTATAGTGGCCCGTTAGGTCCGCCCCTATGGAGGCTACCTTCCCGACGTTCCTCCAGAACCCTGCCTTCTTGTAGGTCTTGGAGGCTACGAACTCGGTCTTGTAGCCGTCGTTGCATATGTCGCAGTGGAATGTAAATTGGAATCCAGCATCCGTGCTGTTATCGTCGAAGTTCCTCGTGAAGGGTTGAAGTGGCATCTTCTTTTACCTCGTAGTGTTCAGTGGCGTTCCACATTTAATACATTTTTCAGATATGGGTGGCTGCTCCGTTCGGCACCTCTTGTTCGGGCAGATGACTGTCAGCTTCTCTCCGCAGCTCTTGCAGTAGTCCCCGAAGAATGTGAGTTTTTTACAGTGTGGGCAGGCGACCTGCAGTGACTGGCCGCAGCTGCTGCACTTGATCTGGCTCTCCTCGATTGGGTTCTTACACTTGGGACATCTGATTGGTCCCACCGGGTTTACCTTTCCACAGAATGCGCACACGTTGTCGTCTGCTGAGACGAGCTTGGCACAGTATCGACAGGGATGTTTGTATCCTGGCATATACTCTCCACGCTCACTGTGAGTAGTTCAGTTTAACGGTTTTTGAACTTTGAGATCAGGCGAGGAATCTCAGGCTAGGCATGTCTCTTGTTCTAGGTATTACGGAGTCTCGGTGGAGTCAGTCTGAGTCTTCGCCCATCTCTTTTCGTCGCTCTTCTCCTCGACGTTGAACTTGAGTAGCGTATCCACGTCGGCTTTCCACTGATCTACGTTGTAGTGTATTACCCGACCGATGAAGTGGTCTCTCAGCTTCTGGAGGCTGGATATCTCCTGGGCGGCGAACCTGTATTGGACGTATTTTGGGTCTTTTAGCTGGTCGTCTGTGAGGTAGATGGGTTCACGCCTGAAGTTGATCTCGATCATGCACCTGTTGATGGTGGCTAGGAATTCGTCGTAAACGCTGTTTAGCGTGGGCAGGATTTTGCCGGATTGGTAGTCGGCTCTGCCAAGTATTCGGAAGAAGTAGGTGGCTCTCCCCTCATCTGCTCCAGTGGTTGCCTCCAGGGCGACGGCGTTTCCCGGTTTATGTGTGTCTTCACCGTAGATTGGTATGAGGAACCAGATGTATTCAGCCTCATCCTTGTCTGAGAGGCTTCGTTTGACCCCTAGGCTTATCTTGTCTCTCTGTGAGAGGTCACGGAGGAAGTCGTAGGACTCGGCGAGTCCCATTGTCTTTGCCTTTGCCTCGAGAAGGCCCCAGAACTCTGGGTTTATCTTGTCGATTTGGGCCTTCTCGGCTGCTCGGCCATCCCTCATCAGGTCGGCGAGCTTCCTCTTGCTCATCGTGTCCAGCCTTGGCTGTATTTCTCCGATTATCCTCTGGGTTCTTGTTGTTAGTTCGCTCATGGCTTCGTTGAGGCTTTTCCTGAGGTAGTCGCGTTTCTCCCCCATTTGGGTGAATGTTAGCCTCTCTCCGAGTTCTGCCTCTACGGTGATTGAGTAGTTCTCCTCCTTGACGCTGGTTATGTAACAGTAGGGGAACCTGACTGGCTTGTTTTTCTGGGGTAGGATTACTAGGGCGGAGTCGAATAGGCGTGCCTCGCAGAGTCCGTTGAACTCTTGCACCTCGTTTATGGTGTAGCCGAAGGTTGCCTCGATCTGGTCGGCTCTCAGTCCCTCGTTCATGAGGAGGTATTTCAGGTAGAGTTCGTTCTTCAGCTTGTAGAGGGTAATTAGGAAGTTCTCGTACTCGTAGCCTATCTGGCTGAGGGTCACCCTGTCTCGGGATGTTAGGAATAGTTTGACTGTGTAGTCCTGGTCTAGTATGCCTGTGATGTCGGTGTAGGAGATTGAGAGATCGTTGCCGTTTGCGGGTTCTATGGCGAGGGAGGAGTCGCCGAGTCTCGCCTTCGCTGAGCTCGTTGAGACGGTCTCCTCCGCCTCGTTCTCAAGTGTGTATGTTAGATCGAAGCTGACTTCTTCTGGGGGCTCGGTCATGGGTTAAGGCTATTCAAATTGGTTTAAATCATCTTTGTGTGTGTGAGGGGATAAGACTAGGGCCCCAAACCCAAACCCGAATTATATCATAAGATGCTTTGGCTTACTATCATTTACCCTCGCTAAGAAGATCAACCGCCGCCATATTCACCGCCTCAAGACACCTGAATGAAACCGAAACGTTCACCGACCTCTTAACCGATTCGCGCGTGCGAGTACTGACTCACAGATTATTTCACCTTTCCCACAAGGTTTCTACGGTGTTTCGGCGACTGATTTTGCTGTTGGTGACCCTTACAGCCCCTCATAAATTTGATTGGGAAATGCCGAGGGTTCCAATGACTGCCAGCGGGAGGATCCCTAACCTCTTGATTATTGGGTTTATCTTCACGATTCTTACTGCGATGTTTGCTTATAGTTATAGAAAGAAGAGGTGAGTATGCACGAATAAAAAGAAGGTGTGTGTGTCTCAAGACGTAAAGTATCGCTTTAAGTGCGCTCTGCGAAGACTATTCGAGAGTGCACCTTTTGCGATACTTACCGCTTTTTGCAGCGACGCCTTCCCGTTGGGTGCTTGAACTTGCCGCGCGCGCATTCAAGCCCCAGTGCACTCAAGAGAGTTGTTGTTCTTTAGCATAAACAGATGGGTGGATACGCGTGCAAGTTCTTAAGCACCTAAATACATATTCTTATAATCAGGTATGACCTTATGTACTTATGCAGATAAGCGGAGTGAGAAGGGTAAAAATAGGAAGAAGAGGGACCTCAGACGGAGGCAGGAGCTTCGCTTACTGGAAGCCCGATTAGCGAGCACTGAAATGGATAAAGGAAGCTGACAGAAGAAGATGGGTCGAATAAACGTGGAACTTCCGGACGAGCTTGAGAAGAAGCTCCGGTTCAGGACGATCGAGAAGTTTGGCGGGAAAAAGGGTGACCTTTCACGGGCCATGGAGGAGGCTGTGAGGCAGTGGGTCACCCCAGAGAAGAATCAGTTAAAGAATTGAAGATAGCCATCCCGCATTAAGTGGTCGACCCCCTCCGCGGGCGCGATGCGATAAGAGCATTAGGAATGCGCGCGCGGAGGAAATTTGGCACACGGTCTCTTGGGGGAGAAGTGAGGGAGAGGACAATGACAAACCAAAGTATGAACGCGGATGAACGTAGAGAGATAATACTCAGGGGAATAGATCAGGACCACTCAACCAATGAGATTGCGGAGGAGATTGGCGTCAGGAAGTGGATGGTGCTGAACGATCTGAGGGCGATGAATTATAGCAAGGACCCGAAGCTCAAGCAGGCATACATCGATAAGGAGACGAGGGCTCACGCCGGGCAGCTAACCATTACGAATCAGAGGGATGAGCGGTTCCGCAAGATGACGGGTAAGACCTTCCAGGAGAAGAACTTCGAGAACATGATAAGCTACTACAGGGCGGAGCTGGATACGATATACAGGTCGGAGGACGAGTTCGCGGCCATCACGCATCTATCCGATGGTACCCGTAAGACGCTGAAGCGTAATGAGATCCTCACCGGCTTTAGGCGTATGTTAAAGCTCTCTGAGAAGGCGCGTAGTTATCTGCGGCATAATTAGGCGAAGCCGATGAGAATACGGTAGATGTATCTTCTTCAATTAGACGAATTACACCGGTAGACTCGACCCGCGCTCGCACATGCGCGCGCATTCATCAACTAATTTATCCATAGCGCCTGCAAATTTACATAAATGGAGAACATCGATCTTTACTCAACAATCTATAAAAGAAAATCAATCAGACGGTACGAGTCTACCCCACTAGACGAAGCCACACTCGCGAAGATAACAAACAGATTCAACCACCTCAAACCACTCATCGAAAACATTAAGATCGAGCTAAAGATCTTCCCCGTCAACACCGTAAACGGATTATTCGCAGCCAAGGCACCACACTACCTCGCAATCTTCTCAGAAAAGAAGGAGGGCTACCTGACAAACCTAGGATATATTCTTCAACAAATGGACCTCTATTTATCTGCGAATGGTTTAGGGAGCTGTTGGCTCGGTCTAGCTAAACCCTCAAAAGAGTTCATAAAAGGTTCAAAGCTCAAGTTTGTCATCAGTCTAGCCTTTGGGAGACCCGCTGAGCAGCTCTACCGCATTGGGGTAGGGGAGTTCAATAGATTATCTTTAGATCAAATCAGAGACGCCAGAGGGATGGATGATCTTCTTGAGCCCGCTCGCCTTGCTCCCTCAGCCAGTAACAGTCAGAGGTGGTTCTTTACGGGGGGCGAAGGAAAGCTGAATGTATACGTGAGGAATTCTATGATTTTAAACAGGTTGAGCCTGATTGACGCAGGTATTGCCATATGTCACATTATGATAGCGGCGGGGCACCTGGGAAAACAGGTTGAATCCATCGAGGACAAGGAAGCTCCTAGAAATACGCCTGGCGGGAAAATTTACGTTACAACTTTGAGAATATTCTAGCGCACGCGAAGTTCACCAAGAAACAGATTATTGAGGACATCAGTTAGAAGCTGGGTGAGGTGGATACGCGTGAGCGCGCACGCTGGCTCCATAGTGCTATAATCTGCAGAGGCGAGAGCACGCGCGTGAGCCCTAATCTACTCCGCGCGCGCATGCTCCCCAAAATAACACCTGGGTGAAGATATGAGAGGATAATTAATTAATATATAGAAAGCAGGTCCGCTATCGCGCGCTCGGTGGGGCGCGAAGCCCTATAGAAGACTGATACCCATAAAGGGGGAAGGATTAATGGCTAAGGCGGCGAGGGAGAGACAAACTCTACTTGTGAATGATACGCGTTCGGACCCGGATTTTATCAAGGGGAGTAATGATGCTCTGAGTGAATTGGTTGTCCCTATACTTTGCGGGGACGAATTGTTAGGGGTGTTTAATGCTGAGAGTCTTGAGTTGAACGCGTTCGGAGAGACTGACAGGGTTCTTATGGAGACTCTTGCTGATTAGGTTGGCTCGGCTATGATGAGGATAAAGCGGGATGAAGATATTTCGTTGACTCCGCGGGCTATTTTTCTGAGTCAATACTTTATTTATTTTACGTATGCGAATCTGAGTGCGGTTAATTAACAAGTTATGATCTGCCTAGGATATGGTGGGGGACGAGAAATCTATTTCCACTCTCATCGAGTACCTCAAGAACCTTGAGGATGAGATTAGGGATATTCGGCAGAGGCTTCAGATAGTGGAAAGATCAGTTTGGTTGAGTGAGTGGAGTGGAACGAAGTCCACAAAATCAGGGGTTCAACTCCAGAAAATTGACTCGGTTTCTAAGGAACTTGTGAATACGATCAAGTCAGCTAAGGTAGTTGAGAAATTTGATCCGATTCACTTGTTAGTTATACCCGAGGTTCCTTTGAGAATCAGTGATATCAAGACGGTTCTAACTCAACTAAACTAGAATTTCGATTGTATAACTTGATACTGCGCGCACGGAGTTCATCTGTGGAGCTTGTGGGTATGCGGAGAACGCATGACTTGAATGCTGCTTGTAATATTCGTTGGAGGGCTGGCGTTAACCAGCCTATTGCGGTATGTCAGCGGGTGCTGGAGCTTGAACCGCAAGCTCACCACTTTAGTGGTTGACAGTTGACTTGTATTTTATACCTTAAATTGACCTGCCGCAGCCTTCGAAGATATTGCGTATGAGATTTTATTTTCGTGTGAATCTTCCTAGGAGCGAGATTATCCAGCCGCCGATTCTACCCAATGGACCTAGTTCGTCCACTAGGGCCTCAAATTGGTCGACATCGCTTCTCTTCAGAGCACCGCTGAGTGGAAGACCAAATAGGTAGACGACTAGGTAGGTCAATCCCCCCACAAGCAGTGCTGGCCAGCCCCTAAGTTTTGGAACATATATGAGAAGATATGCGATGATGGCTGCGAGGAGGGATGTAGCGTAGATTCTTGCAGTAGAGCTCCAGTCCACGGTTAACTCCGTGTTTCTCCTGGCCCAGATGATCTGGTAGAGCCAGCCTGCCCTCGGGGCGATGATCATCGTTAGGAGGATACCCACCATTCCATAGGTTGGGCCGAGGAGGAGTACAAGCGATGCACCCAATATGAATGTGAGGATGCTGCTTCGGAGGCTTATCTTTGACTGGCCAATTCCGACGATGGCGTTGCCTAATGATAGGCCGCCTAATCCCTCGAATGCGTAGGCTAGAATGTATAGATTGAGATAAACCGCAACGTATGGGTAATCTGCGCCGTAGATGAGCTGCGTCAGCGGACCCGAAATAACAATTATCACCATAACGACTGGCAGGGTGATCATCGCCGTGTACCTGACCGCCATGCGAAAGATTGACTTCAGCTGCGGATCACCTGGTTTGAATTTACTGAAGAGAGGAAAGAGGGTCGTCGCGATTGGGAAGGTGAAGAATCCTACGAGGACCCCGAAGTTCACAGCGGCTCCGTAGTTTCCGATAAGGTCCGTCGCCACGTAGATGACCATAATGCTGTTGTACAGCTGGTTTAGGATTCCGCCGATTAGGGACGAGATGGAGACTGGGATGCCGTAGCTTAGGAACTCCTTCATCATGGCCCAGCTTAGACTGGGCTTACCTGCTTCGAATTTGATGAAGATGAATATCAGTAGCACTCCCAGGAGCCCAGCCACGAGTTGGCTGGCTGTGAAAGCTAGGACGGCTCCGAATGCGCCCATTCCTATTAGCAGTAGTCCCACGGTGAATGCGGTTCGTGTGATTGACCAGAGGATCTGAGTGAAGCTACGTAGCCCCATCAATTCGTAGCCAACAAGTATAGCCTGGATAGTTGTGAGGAGCCCGCCTGCACCCAGCACCGCTAGGGCGGAGGCCTGGACGAGTGGGGTAACCTCGGGCCTCTTCAGGAAGCCTGTGGCGATGGGGCCTGCGAGGATGTAGAGTGCTGCGCTGATGATGATGCTTGTGGCGACGCTGAAGAGGAGACCAGTGACGACGACTGTCCTCAGGTCCTGAGTTCGCCTCTCGTATCGGTAGAGTGCGCAGAACCGGGTGAGGGCTGTGTTCATTCCCAGGTCTTGGAAGAGGAGTGCGATTGAGATGGGCAGTAGTGCGATTGTGTACTGGCCATAGGATGTTGGGCCGAGGATCCTCGCCATCCAGATGACTGTGATGGTTGAGATCGCGGCCGTGATTATCTGACCTATGAGGAGTACGAGGCTGCCGTGGGCGGAACCACGCATCATCTCAGATAGGTCCTGGGACAGTCTATGCCACTCCTCTGAAGCTGTAATACCAGAGACAGAGAATATAGTGACTCCGGTTATGGTTCTTATGATTTGTCAATATATACTAAAACTCCATAACTCACATTATGTACTTACATGATGCGCGCGCGTCCCTAAGATGAGATGAGGCTGCGTAGGCGAGAAGTAATTGGAATAATTTTATTTATGCACGCGCGCATGTGGTCTGGTAGAACCGATGAACAGAAAGAGCGCGCGCGTGTAATGCACCCTCACCCACGCTATCGCCCCCGCCTTCGACTTGCACGTGCGCTAAGAGAAACACTATGCATGTGCGGTTAAAATGAAGAAATGGCGGGACCGGTGGGTTTTAGACCCAAATGGGTTCAGGCCCTAACTAGATAGTCAACTTTGTGACATTGAGTTGATCAATTAAATCTTTAAGCTCAGTTACCTGATGTTCCTCGGCGATGAAGTCCGCTTTAGCCACCGCTTAAACCGCCCATAGGGCTGATGACCTCTACAACCATACAGGTGGACCAAATGAAAATGAACCCAATAATACTAGTCGCCATTGGAGGAGCAATAGGAGCTACTCTCCGCTACATCCTTGGAGGATATATTCAGAGCAACTTCACAGGGTTTCCAATCAGCACATTAGTCATCAACTTCACAGGAACACTGACTCTGGGCACGATAATGTACCTCTCAGAGTACTCAGGGGGCATCACACCTGATGCAAGACTGTTTCTCACCATCGGAATCCTCGGCGCTTACACCACAATGAGCACCTTCGGCTACGAGTCCTTCCGTCTTCTTGAAAACGGTGAAACCCTACACTTTGCTTTAAACTTCTTAGCAACAAACATCCTAGTATTTATCGGCGTATACCTTGGGCGTGCCCTTGCTCTCAAGTTGGCAGGTGTCGTATAATGAGTCTTAAAAGGGATTCCGAGGCAATTCTTCTCCGCATCTTCATCGGAGAGTCCGATACATACAAGGGAAAGCCGCTTTACAGGTACATTGTCGAGTATCTGAAGCGGGAGGGCATCTCGGGCGCAACTGTTCTTAGAGGCATTATGGGATTCGGGCAGACGAGTCGTATTTCATCAACCAGCATACTACGCCTATCTACTGATCTCCCCATAGTCATTGAGGTGGCTGACACGGAGGAGAATATTGATAGAGTAAAGTCTGAACTGGCAATGATCATCAAGGAGGGTCTTATCACCGAGGAACGAGTAAGCATCGTCTTTGTTGGTGGTAATAAGAAGCTCTCCGATGAAGGAGTAGAAAAACCATAAATAGGTTTAGATGCACTTAGCGCGCGCATGAGAAATTTGCGAACTGCGCGCTCATATTCATTCATGGGTTGACGCTCATCTCCAAGCTTTCACCCCAGATGAGTGGTACGTACCTCATCCCCGTATCCTGAGGTACCGCGTGACTGAGCCAAAGGTCACCACCACTCTCCTGCTCAAGCGCGTTACGAAACAAAGCGTAGTCAATAATCCCCCTACCATGACCCAACTCATGTAGATGAAGAGGAACCATAATGCGGCTCTGCGGAACCAGTTTAAAGTAATCCTCAGCGACCATACCGTCAACGTAGTGAACGAGGTAGAGGTCCACTCGCTTATCTGAGAAGTCAGGCTTGACGTCGTTGAAGAATCCGTCGCCCGTGTGCAGGATGCAGAGACCTGAGGCCTCCACGTAGAACCAGTCCGTCGGCGTCGCTGAGAATGAGTCGTCCGCGCTATTCAGGGAGCTATGCTCCGCGGGGTAGGCTGTGATCCTGACGCCTTTTATCATAATCGTCCCACCAGGCTCCACGCCTACGAGGGCCTCGGCCGCTGAGGCTGAGCCTGCGAGGACCTTAACCATGCTCTCACCATCAGGGTCCCTGACCAAGTTGTTCTGATTCGAGTAGTCGATTCTGACTTTCTCATCAGCCACAACAATCTTCGCCCCAGCCTTAGCCGCCGCGGCCGCGACGTTGGCATCGAGGTGGTCCCCGTGCGGGTGTGTCACAATGAGGATGTCGAGGAGGCTGCCAACGTCCGCGATTGATGGGGCCACATACGTGCCGGCTACGTCTATGCCTATTGTGACGTTTGACGTCTTGATTACAACCCCTATGTTGTATATGTACCACACCTTTATGCTCCCCTCCGGGACTCTGGTTGAACGGATCTCCTCAATGGCATGCTTCGTTCTGAGTTCTAATAGATTAGCGACTGGGCCCTGATTAAGGGTGAGTGGAAAATTCTTCGAGATGAAGTCGTCGAAGGCTAGAAGCGTGTTTTTTCGATCCTCGGGGCTGCTCCCCGGAGGGGTCTTCAAGATGTTCTCAACCAGTACCTTTGTTTGGTTTCCACTCAGTTGCTCTGTGGCGAAGGGGGCCTTTATCCAAATGGCAAGGCCGAGCGCTGCGATTAGAATTGCCGCGATGAGTATCAGATGGTTTCTCTGTAGTCCAAATACTGTGTTGTTTCTTGGTACCCCATTTTTATGATTGGTCTCGTGAACCAATCTATTTTTTTTAGGGCAATTCAAATTTTGAAAACCATCCGGGATGTGGCGAAAATTACAATTAACTTTTAACATAAGAATTGGATAAAAGGAATATGGTGTACATATTCATTTGTTTCGCGTGAATTATCATTATGACCACGTGCGCGCAACCTCATTTTCTTATTTGTTTTCAACGACACCAGCTCCTGGACATGGGGATGCGAACACGTCTTGTTTACTGTTACCCTGTTGATCGAGAGAGGCCTAAAATCGTCTCCTCATAAATTAGCTAAGAGAACATACATAAAACCTGAGGATAGCGCGCGCTTGGCCAGTTGCGTGTGCGCCGGGGATTCTGCCACCTATGGGGGAGAACAATAAAAGGTGATGAGGAGGTTTCGATCGATGCTTGAGGGACACGAGGCGGAGTATCTCTCTGTTGTATTCTATTCGATGAATTCATCTTATGAAGGTCTGGGATAATAATCCAAGTGAGCAGACGGGTCATCCCCCTGTCCCACCTACATATGCGCTTGCGTAGGAGACAGTCCAATTTCATTTATTATTCGTTTTCGACGAGGCGAGCAGCAGGACATAGGGATGTCCCGGAGGTTCTGACGCGCAGTCAAAGACATTGCGCGCGAAGCGAATGATTCTGAGACCGAAGATTTGAGTTACTTGATTAGCTTTAGATATTCTTCCTTCGTTAAACCGACATCTCTTAGTATCTTCATAAGAAGGCCTCTACCGACCTCTTCTCCGGGGTGTATGGGTATGACTGTTGTTCGCCCATCGGGACAACGGAGTATAACGTGGTTGCCCTTCTGTCGAAATGGCTTGAAACCCGTCTTGGCGAGTATCTTTATCAACTTGTCTGTTGAGACGGGTTTAAGGCTCACCGGGGGTTACCTCGAGGATCTGTATCCCCACGAATTCGCTTTCCGTTTGTTCCACGCCGGTGGCCTCGAGGTATAACTCGGCTGCTTCTTTTATTCGCGACATGACCTTGTCGATGCTTTTCGCCTGGGTGTGACAGCCGGGTAGTTCTGGGATAGAGGCAATATAGAATCCATCCTCATCACGTTCTATAACAACGCTGTATTTCATGCCACTTCGCCTCTATTCACATTCATTATTATGGTTTAGCTTTATAATGTCTTGTTTTAGTCTCTAGGGGGCGAGCCATGACCCACGACGCGCGCGCTTCCCTAATATGAGATGAGGCTGCGTAGGCGAGAAGTAGTGGGAATAATTTTATTTATTTAGTATTGAAGTTATGGACTGGTGGAAATTTGCCTGTTGTAATTATTGAAATGTGGTCTGGTAGAACTGATGAACAGAAAGAGGTTCTGATAAAAGGGATAACTAAAACCTTCGGCGAGATTGGTTTAAAACCAGAGTCGCTGAACATAATAATACATGATGTTCCTAAAAATAACTGGGGTATACAAGGAAAACAATGCTCAAAAATGTAACTCGCGCGCACCTAGATGACCGGATTTTCTGAAATATTCTTCAAGACACCATATCTCAGGTGTAGTACCTGTGATAGTAGTTTCCTCAGGTGATTACCTTTTAGTTCAGATTTCTGTATGTTCGCTATCTGCCTCGACAGCATCTCGTCTCCGAGCATCTTGATCCAGTTCTCGAAGTCGCCTCTTTGGCAGTGGAACTCGAGTGAGGCTGAATCGACTGTTTTAATTGAGTCTATGAATTCTTCGAGGCTGTGAGCGGAGATCTTAGTCGAGGATCCGACGTTGTCGAAGAAGTAGAATGCCTGTGAGTCTGGGTACACCGCTAGAATCTTCGCTGCCTCTTCTCTTGATGGTTGTTTCATAGTTAATAATCGTCTCCGAGAGCGCATTGTGGTTATCGTCAAAGAATAGGTGTCCAGGCGAGTTCACCGCGCCAACTCCGCTTTGGCGTCGTCAGCTGAGGAGTGTAGGTTTCCCTGCCAGCCAAAGCCAGCCTGGTCCTTCGCAGTCCACTCCTCACGGCTCCGCGGCTTTCAGGTCTTCCACTGCATGGACCTTTCGTCCGCTCCCACCTGGGCAAACTAATCACAGCCGCTGGAGTATAAGCACGTTCCATTGTACCTATGCCATCATTTTGGATTTTTTAGCCGCCTATTACTCATTATAATACGCTGTATCAGCTAGGTATTGAGTCGAAACCCAAAAACACGAATTAAAGCGCGCGCTTACATATCCCATGTTGGGTAATGCCTCTTAGTCCCGCGAACATCCTTTAATGCATCCCGTAGTTGATGCGCGCGCGCCACATGGACCCTGGAACTGGCCGTTCCCTGAGCCGTAACTGCCCCACTACACGCGCTTGAACGCGGCTCGTGTCACAATAATAGCGGTATTTGCGCGCGCCCCAGGAGCCGTCCCCTTGTATCAGCCGTACGCTTTGTAGTCGCACATCCACTTCCTAATCGATAACATCCAAATCCTTGAGGTATTTTATTTCCTGCCCAATCGGAACTCTCAGAATAGCCGAATCTAACCCCTCTTCTCCGAATCTTCGCAGCTTTTCGTTGCACTCCTCAACCGAACCACTTATCGCCAAAGATGTCTTGATCTCATCTAAGCCACGACCTACCCTACTACAAGCCTTACTCAGGGCCTTCAAACCTAATTTGTAGTCATCGACCGTTTTTACACCCATCATATTCCACCCATCAGCTTGTCTGGCAACAACCCTCATCATCTTCGCTCCACTTCCCCCACCCACCCATATGGGTATATGCGGTTTTTGGACAGGTCTCGGGAGACAAATCGCGTCCTTGACTGAGTAGTGTTTACCCACAAACGTCGTTTTTTCACCTGTCCACATTCTCTTAATTATCTCCAGGCCTTCATCCAACTTCTCTATTCGAATGCTGGGTTTCATGGGAAATGGTATATCATATGCGACAACGTCATATTCGAATCCTAGTTCCTTACCTTGTTTAGCTCTTTGTAATCCGCCGGCTCCGATACCGAACTCTAGACGCCCATCAGAGATCTGGTCAAGTGTGGTCGCCATTTTAGCTACGAGGGCGGGATTCCTATTGTTAATATTTAGCACAAGGGCACCCAAACGGATTCTCTTTGTCTCAGCCGCTAAAGCGGAGAGAACTGTCCAGCACTCTAGGAACTGAGAATCGGCTCGGGGTGAGGCGTGAAGGTGATCAAGTAGCCAAAAGGATTCCAGTCCGGCTTTTTCAGCTTCTATTGCCGTGGTGCGAATCTGTTCATAGCTTACGCCATCTTGTGTCAGGTGTAGCCCTAGCCTCAACTCAGCCAACCTCTACATGCATAAGGGCATCATGATTAATAGTGTAACGCGCGCGCGTCTTTAACATCTTTAAAGTGTGGGTCACCTGTCAGGATCTTTGCGTTGAGCCTTCTCGCCGTCGCCAGGACGTAGGCGTCTCCGAGTCCGAAGTCCTTAACGGTTTTCCTGATCTCGGCGTGCAGTACCCCGGCGTCGTAGGAGAGTTGTTCATCGGCTTCGATTATGGTGGAGTTGCCGCTGATGACTCTGTGGGCGGTCTTGTGGTCTCTGCCCGTTCTAGCGGCTTTGCTCACGACCTCTGCCAGGGTGACTGCGGATGTGTATAGTTCGCTCCCATGTTCCATTAGGTCTCTGAGTTTTTCTCCTAGCTTTGAGCCGTCTAGATATTCGACCCAGGCGTAGGCGTCGACGACGGTTTGCTCACTCATGTGTTTTCAGCTCGTCCTCAGTTTTGAATGGGCCGATTCCTCTGAGGGCGCCGAAGCCGTCGACGTGTAGTTTCTTTACTGTGATCTCGATGATCTCGCCTTCCTTGATTCCCTTGCTCTCGGTTACCTCCTTTGGCAGGGTGACGACTAGGGATCCTCCGACTCGTCTGGTCCTCACGAGGGTTATGTTACTCATGGTGCATTAAATGTAACTCGTATAATATATTGGTTTTTTTGTCATTTATGCGCACGCGCCGCCGGCCGAACCTACGGTTAACTACTACGAAGACATCCACGGGGGCAACATCCCCCGGTGCCTGAGGCGGTAATCGAGGCGCCACCCCAGACGCCAGACCCGGCGGTAACGACGTCACGCGCGCGGGTCATCCCTCTGTCCCACTTCGCGTGAGACGCTTAGGTCAAAACACCAAGGGAAGCGCTTTAATGGCCTTCGACCCTTAGCCCCTTGACCCTCTGGAAGTGTGATGTGTTACTCGTCACAATACAATCTGCCCCGTTCTCCAAGGTGATGCCAGCTATCAAGGCGTCGAAGGGGTCAATGCTATCCCCCCTCTTATCCAAGTTTCCCGATACCTCGGCGGCTCTCAGCGCTGATGCACTGTCGAGTGGGAGGACCTCTAGATTGGAGAGGATCCGATCTAGGGCGCCCATTCTACGAGTTGGGTCGAATGCACCCCTGTGGACGCCGTAGGCGACTTCGTAGACGTTGACGGCGGTTGTAGCGACCCCTCCCTCCTCATCCAGCTCCCGCGCTTTCTCGACGGCAGCCGACTCGCCTCTGAGGATTCCAATCATAAGCGTGGAGTCAACTACCTTCATGGACTTCCCTCCTGCAGAGAGGCCTTTGCCCTCTTCCTAAGCTCCACGATGCTCCAGGTGATGGCCTCCATCTCATCGTCAGGGATATCTGCCCAGAGTCCCGCGCAGTCGGATAGACGACGCCGCTTTGCTAGGCGCCTGATTGTGTCTGAGAAGCTCTCTTCCCCCAGCTTCATCTTCTTGAGAAGCTCGTAGGCGTCATCCGTCAGGGAAATGTTCTTAGACGTCACACATACACATATGTGTGCATAGATAAAAACTTCATGTCATAGTCGTCGAGTCTAGACGCGCCTCAAACATCAATAAATCCCCCAAATAACGCGTCGCGCGCGTTATTTTTCCTAGTTTAGACGCTGCCTGTCTTGTCAATCGTGGCTTATGGATAGTGTCTGGGATATAGTTGGCGTGTTTTGAGCCCGCGCTTCTATTCAATGATCTCCTGCAGAACTCGGGCTACGAGTGCGTTTGAGAGAATGACGGGTTTCCCTATCGCCTCCCTGACTATCTGCTTCATCTCATGTGTGAATCCCATACAGTCTAGGAACACTAGATCTACATTCTCCTTTGAGATCCTCGCCGCCATCTCCCTCAACTCCGCCTCAGATCCGTATGGGGAGGCTGTGTCGTAGTAGACATCGACGTCCTTCCCGAAGGAATTTGTTTTCGGATTGGGTATTTGCTCTCTCGCGGGGACGACGACGGCGAGTTTGCCACTTCTGAGGGACGCTGTGACGGTTCCTCTCACGATCTCGGAGGGCTGGACTACGAGGTGTTTGGACTTGAACTCGGGGAACTTTCCTGTGCAGAGGAGTAGGGTGATGTTTATCTCCTTGGTCTCTAGGTAGTCTATGCCTTTTTGTAGGTTTGAGATAACGAGGTCATGTGACACCTTGATCTCATCACCGTCTCTGAGCTTTGTGACGAGTATCCTCTCACCGGGGATGATCTTCCTCTTCCTCAGCTCCTCGACTGAGTAGTCATCGAGTGCCCCCCTCTCAATTATTTCGTACTCTTTACCGAGAACACGTAGGAACTCGCCTATGACATCCGGCCGGGGGGACTGCCCAATCGTCAGTATGCCAATTTTCTTCATATTAAATGGAGGCTTGACCCGCGCTTTATATCGTTATTCATCGTTACACAGAGAGGTGATTATTATTGGTGATGTATTAGGAGATAGAAATAAACTGTTAAAATCGGTGCTCTGAATTGTTATATACATTATCGATTGTGGGATAATTGGTAAAATTGATGAAGTATCTGACATTAGAGGATACCTTAGATTATCAGATTGGTTGCACAGTCCTCTCGACGGGGGGTGGAGGCGTAGCGCCTTCACTAGAGGAGGTCAAGGTGATGGTCCAGAAGGTCCTGGACGAGGGGTATAAGCTGAAGTTCATCGACTTGAGTGAGCTACCCGATGATGAGATTGTGTTCTCAGCCTGTGGGACGGGTGGCGGCATCCAGACTCCCATGAAGATGAAGTGGGTTGCGAACCCGAGAAGCAAGTTGACGAGGGAGCCAAGATACAAGATCGACTGGAGTACGAGGCTTAGGGACCAGATAATGCAAGCGGATCGTGAGTGGTGCCCTCTCAACACGTGGTCCCAGATCCCAGACGCTAACTTCCAGGATAATACGGAGAAGAGGCTCGCTGAGCTGATTGGTCGAGAATCTTATACCAACATTCAGTTTGAGGTCGCACCTGGGTTCGTGAGTCAGTTACTAGCAATGGCAAAGAAGGACAAGCCATTTGTGGATGCAACAGTTGTAGGCCACAGGGCGGCGCCAGAGATTTCCCAGAACGGGCTCAACCTAGAGAACGTCCAGTGTACCCCAGCTGTCTGGACTACAATAATGGGTGACCTGCTCGTTGTCGAGAGGGCGCTCTGCTTCCAGAGGATGGAGGAACTTGTTGAGGGTATCTCCACCTACTCCGGCGGCTCGATACGGGGACTACATGCGGTGAGGGGGAGCGACATGAAAAGATCTGCTTTTCCTGGCTCTGAGTCGCTTGCTATGAAGGTGGGAAAAGGCATAAGAGGGGCACTTAAAAAGGGGACGCCTCCCGCCGACGCAGCGCTTAAAATCCTCGGCTCAATAGGCTTCAGGTTGTTTGAAGGGGAGATATTTGACTTCTGGCAGGACGAGGAGTACTCATTCATGACGGGAACGGTGAAGATCAGGGGTACGGGTGCTTATGCTGGTCACGACCTGCGCATTTGGTTCAAGAATGAGAACCACCTCTCCTGGCTCGACGGTGAGCCTTATGTGACGAGCCCAGATGGGATAAATGTCGTCGACTCAGAAACTGGATGGGGTCTCGCCAACTTCTGGTCAGCTGAGTGGGATCCGGATAGGAAGGTAACTGTTCTCGGTGTCGAGGCGGAGAAGAGGTGGGAGACTCCTATGGGTCTCAAACTCTTCGGTCCACGTCACTTCAGGACGGACATACAACACGTCCCCTTGATGAAAGTCTATAGGGAATTTTATTAGCTAAATGTTGACTTCAAAATTAAGCTCGCGCGTGCGTAGACAACCAGCGTACGCATCGTGCAGATTGTGGTCAACATCATCTTTATTGCCCCGATTTTGTTGCTCGCGGACAGGATGCTGGTAAGAGGACAGGAGGCGAAGCTCACTGATGCGCGCACGTGATACTGGCAAAGCGTCAAATGAGTTTCATCCACGCTATTCAATATATATCTCAGGCTTCAACACAACAACAAGGGAAAAAATGAAGAAGACAATGATTGGAGATTGTCCCTGCGGATTCCACTTCACCACACCACACGGTGAAGATGACGCAGTCGCCGTTTTACAGAATCACGTCCAGAGGATCCACCTGAAGGATTATCCAAAAGGCCTCTCCAAGGAAGAGGCCTTGAAAAGCATCAAAGAAATGGAGCCCCAACCAACGTGAGCTACCCACCTCTAAAGAGGAGGGCTTCCTGATTCAACGACCCAACATGCATCACCGGGATCACTCCCTCAGTAGAGGTTGAGTCTCCAACAGGCTTAAAATCGGCACACACCATGCCTATCCTCTTTCGGAGTATGTTCCTAGATGCGTTCACATCCCTATTCAACACAAGCCCACAATAAGGGCACATGTGAACTTGACGTCCAGGGTCTTAGGAACAATTTCACCGCATCTAGAGCACAATTGACTGGTGTTTCGGGGATCAACAAACGCCATCACTCCTCTGACAACTTCGCCATATAGGTCAAGGCGTTCCTCAGAATCCCCCAACCAGCGTCACCGATGCTCTTACTCAGATGCCGGTTCCTCACCATATTACTAATCTTCAGGTCTTCGACGACTACCTTCTCATACCTACTCACAATACTACTAGCCGTCCTGTAGGCGAAGTCCCTCCTCTGATTCGACACCCTCTCATACTGAGCCGCCCCCTGTTGTTAGAGCCCATATATCGTCTGCTAACCCGACGATGCGCGCGCGAACCGATCATAAACTAGGCGCGGATCACAATCCAATGTGATTTATTTATAAACCAGGCTCAAAAAACAACACATGGGTATCTCTATGGCTGAAAACAAGATGAAGGAAGTCTTCGACGAGTGGGAGAAGGCCACTGAAAAGCTAATCGACGAGGCCAGGAAGGCAGGCGCCAAGACATCAAAGAACCTTGAGCAGCAGTTCAAGGACCTCGAGGTCGAAGGAGAAAAAATGATAAAGTCCTTCCAGAAGGAGGGAGAGAAGGCCACGGATAATACAAAGACTGACATCGAGAAGAGATTCAAGATAAGCAGAGACAAGCTCAAGCGGGCCTGGGATGAGTTGAAGAAGTAGGAGCCGGATCACGTTGCCTGTGCCTGAACCAAAGGCGAATGAGACTGAAAGAGAATACATCTCCAGATGCGAGAAGTACATGCATGAGGAGAACGAGGGAAGAGCGGAAGACGAGAAGCGTTCCAACGAGCAGATGAGCGCCATCTGCTACTCGACCTGGAGAAAACACAAGGCGGAGTAGCCGCCATCACGTGTGCACCAAACACTACACTTCAATATCCTTATCCTCAGTTCAACCTGAGAACTGTATATGTTGGTATTTCGAATTTGGTATACGCGCGCATACGTCAGAGAGCCGTCTTACCCCGAAACACCCAGCGTGAGCCGATATTGGCTGCTGCCGCAGAATCATGTTGAGCTGCGCAGCATGGTGTTGAACGTGGCGAATGCGCGCGCTTATAAAATAATTTGCATAAGTATAACCATGAGTCATTCAAAAAGCGAAGAGGAAGTCCTAGGCTCACGCGGAGCCACGAACAGTGAAACCCCTGAGAAATTCTCACCCAAAACCGATAGCTTCGACTACGTCCGCCGCGAAGAGATGATTCCGATGCGCGACGGCGTAAAGCTCAAGACCATAATCCTGGTGCCGAAGGATGCTCAGGACGCACCGATCATTATTACACGTACGCCCTACAACGCCTCCGAGCGCGCGCTCCGCTTCAACAGCCCGAAGCTCTCATCAGTCGTGCCCCAGATGAACGACACCACGTCCGCGGCGCTATACATCATCGTCTTCCAGGACGTGCGCGGTAAATATAGTTCAGAGGGCGACTACGTGATGAATAAGCCGCTCACAGGACCCTTAAACAACACCGGCACCGACCACGCGACCGATTGCTACGACACAATCGAATGGCTGGTGAAACATGTGCCGGAGTCGAACGGCCGCGTAGCCGCAATGGGCGGCTCATACGAGGGCTTCACGACGCTCATGTGCACCGTAAACCCGCACCCAGCGATGAAGGCAGTAGTGGCGTTCGCTGCGATGGTTGATGGTTGGATGGGCGACGACTGGTTCCACAAGGGCGCGTTCCGCCAAGACGCATCGTTGTCGTACACCTACGAACAGGAGGCGACGCGCAAGAACGAGGCAAAATGGTGGTCCGGCACCTACGACACCTACGACGCCTTCCTCCGCGCGGGTAACGCGGGCACGATGGCCGCCTCACGCGGCATGGAGAGCCTCGGGTTCTGGCAGAAACTCGCGACGCACACGGCCTACGACTCCTTCTGGCAGCAGCAGGCCGTAGATAAGCTGCTCGCAAAACGCCTACTTACGGTGCCGATGCTAATCGTCGGCGGTCTCTTCGACCAAGAGGACATCTACGGCTCACCCGCGCTCTATAAGGCACTTGCACCTATGGATCCCGATGGCAAGCTCGTACACCTCGTGCTCGGGCCTTGGAACCACGGGCAGGGGCGGCGCGATGCGCGAAGCCTCGGTCCACTGCAGTTCGAGGGCGACACAGCGGGTTGGTTTCGGCGCGAAGTGATGCAACCGTTTCTGGACTACTACCTTAGGGACGCCCCGAAGCCGGACACCCCACGCGTGCTCGCGTACGAGACCGGCGCGAACACTTGGAACCGCTATGACGACTGGCCGCGTGCAAGCGCAGACGGCTGCCCTGCGCGCTCGCGCAATCTCTACGTTCAAGCGGAGGGGAGACTGAGCTTCGAGGCGCCCTCCGCTACGGATCAGGCTTTCGACGAGTACGTATCGGATCCCGCGAAGCCCGTGCCATACCGGCAGCGCCCGACTATACCGACCTATGCACCTGATTCCACCTGGGGCGAGTGGCTTGTGGACGACCAGAGACACGCCGCCACACGCACGGACGTGCTGGTCTGGTCCACGGAGCCACTAAAAGAACCCTTGCGCGTCGCAGGCCAGCCGGTCGCGAGGCTGCTTGCCTCGACGAGCGGCAGCGATTCCGACTGGGTCGTGAAGATCATCGACGTCTGGCCGGACGAGGTGCCAGAGAATCCGAAGCTCGGCGGCTACCAGCAAATGCTTTCAGCCGACATCTTCCGTGGTCGATACCGCGAGGACCTAGAGGCCGCGAAGCAACTGGCAGCAGATAAGGTGTTAGAATACCGTATCTCCCTGCCGCACGTGAGTCACACCTTTCTGCCCGGCCACCGGATCATGGTACAAGTGCAGTCGAGTTGGTTCCCACTATACGACCGCAACCCGCAGACTTTTGTGCCAAACATCATGTTCGCGTTGCCGGAGAGCTACCGTAAGGCGACACAGCGCGTTTGGCGGACGACGGAGTTCCCGACAGCAATCGAACTTCCCGTCATTTCGTCACAGTAGTCATCTCCGCGCTGTTGACCTGTCTCGATATTGGTGTAAAATGGTTTTAAATCCACATTCACGTTTTCAGCCAATAATAGAGCCTATCAACGAGAAGGATTATGAACCCGCTGAGTGACCCACTTTGACTCAACTACAGAAAAACAGCCTAATAATGAATGACTTAGCTGCCAGCGCGCGCGCCGATCCCGCCAGCGCTATCTACACCGCAACACCATTACCGCCGGCGGCGGTGCTACGCCCGCTCAGAGCCCCGGACATATCCTGTGTCGCTCCTGGGCTCCAGTTCCTCCACCCTTTCCGCTGGACTATTCACTTGCCACCGCGCGCGTAACAGAACTCGATACTCAATCCGCCTCAACTAGCGTCACCTGAGGAGTGCGCGCTATTCGCCTGCACCCAATCTTCTGTCAACTTGTGTTAATTCTGGCAGATCCATTTAACCGAATAAGAGTTAATATACTCGAAAACAATCTCAGTATCTGATGGAAGAGATAACTTCAGAAAGCAGAGTCGGCTCGAAGGGCGAGCTATTCCCAAACAAACAGATTAGGGAACGCCTAGGCCTAAAACCCAACACCAAGGTAATCTACCGCGTCAAAGACGGGACACTAATAGTTGAACCCGTGCCCACTCTCGAGGAAATACTCGAAGAACCGTCCCCCATCAAAACCTCCCCTGAGGAACTGGAGAACGAGAGAAGAGAGCAGTCTAAGAAGGCGGAGAGATGAACGTCCTATTAGATACAACATACCTAATGCCGGCCATCGGTGTCTCCGTGAGTGGCGCGAGACAACACGTTCTTAGAACTCTCAGAGAAAACGGGCACCACCCCTTTATTAGCGAACTTACTCTCTTCGAATTATCCGCGAAAGGAGCGAAGTATATCGCCTCCCATGAGCTCGACCCGGAGAGGGTACGAAGAGGGATTACAGCTGTCACCTACGACGAGGCCCTCACCAAGATACCCCTCCTTGAAGGTGATGTGATCCAGATATCCTTCACCCTACGCGGGGTCATGAATGATTACCTAGACTGCGTAATCCTCTCTTCTGCGATATGTAGCTGCGAAGCCATCGTGACCGAGGATCGGCTCATCCATGGAATCGAGGACAATCCACTATACAAACACCTCATCGAGGAGAGCAACCCCCACTTCAAGATAATCTTCTCCCACGACCTAAACAAACTCTTAACATGACACCGGCTAGAACAATAGTGGATTACCCGACCCAGGTAGGGCGCGCAAGATAGTGAGCTACCCACCTCTAAAGAGGAGGGCTTCCTGATTCAACGACCCAACATGCATCACCGGGATCACTCCCTCAGTAGTGGCCGAGTCTCCAACAGGCTTAGAATCGCCGCGCGCGCGATATGAGCAAATTTATCTGCAATTTTTCTACGAAAAACTTAAAGATTTAAGTGATTAGTTGCAGTACTGGTTATTGTCATGGATAAGAAAAGGCGGTTATCTATCATTATCCTTCTGTGTTTTGTATTAGGTGTGCCTGCACAGGCGCTTGTTCAGGCTAGGCCAAATCAGAAATCAGTGGGTATAACAATTAACAATGTTGTAGTCGACGACTTAGATGCTGATGGGTTTAAGGAGGATGCTCGAATCCAGGGTGCAGTAGCTTTTACTTCTTTTAATCTGCAGTCAAATCAACGTTGTATTATTTTCTTTTACCTAACTTATATTGTCGACGGGAGTTACGTCGGTGAGATGTCTCAGGGGACAACCTGGAGATTCTATAAAACTTTTAGTTTTACCACGATTTCTCAAAGCTCAAAGCCCTTCACTTATGAGATCATCAACCTTCCGTACCCTGGGTGGTACAGTGTTCGAGCCGCAGTCTTTGTTGATGGGCGGTTGGCAGTCAGCAACTCATTCATCTTTGACCCTCCGGGTAGTGGGGGTCCTGGCCCAATTGGTCGTTAGGTGACTCGTAGTCATCAGGATTGAGGCGTTTTTCTATATGGTTGACAACGCGGATCTGAAAATACTAACTGCGCTAGGTAGAAACCCGCTGGGGACTGTCCAGGAGATTGGTGCCGGGACTGGTATGACCTCTGCTACTGTTTCCATTAGGCTGAAGAAGCTCCGCCAAACCGGGGCTCTGTTCGCTGTCTCAGGGCAGATCGCCTATTCTGTACTTGGCCTTGAACCTGTGGTTGTGTTTCTTGAGGCCCCCTTCAGGTCGCTAGTTCGGCTGGAGAGCTTATGCGATAGGCATCCATACACTCGTTATAGAGTCAGGTGTATAGGTTATTTTAATGGTCTCTACGCCCTTTTTTCGGTGCCCGAGGGAAAAATTTCGGATCTTGCTGAGTTCCTCTCTCTGCTAAAGGGTGACGTTGTGACGGATTATAGGATCAACGCTTCTACTGGAGGTTGGTCCTACTCTGAAGCGGATTATTCACTCTATGAAATAAGCAACGATCATTGGGCGTTTGATTGGGGGGAGTGGGAGCGGAAGGTAGATGCGATGGACGTCATACCCCCCCAGAGGAAGCAGTCAGCTTCCATCTTGAGTAGGCTGGGTGAGAAAGATCTTAAGATTCTCGAGCAATTGACAATCGACTCACGTAGAAAGGGAAACCAGATAGCAGCGGCTGTTGGCATAACACCGTACAACTTCACGAGGCGGATGCAGTTCCTCACGGATAACCGGGCATTAGATAGTTATCGTGTAATCGTCGACAAGGGGGTTAGCCGGCTTATGACGACGTTTATGTTTCTCTGTCAGTGCCCACAGGATGAGACAAGGCGTTTCGCCGCTGCATTCACTCAGTTACCTTTCCAGTCGACCCTTATTCCAACTTCTCAGGGCTTCTTCACTCAAGCGTCGATTCCGCCCCTCGACCTACCGATTTTAGGCTCGATTCTGCAGAGGAGGTGCCAGAAGGTTGAGAGCCTTTGGTCGGATTACCGGAGCAGTATGCGCTATTATTTCTGGCCAGGCGCTTACAGGGAGGGTGCATGGGAGACTTCTCGTGGTTTCATGATAGAAGATGTGCTTGGAGGCGGAAACTAAAATGCCGGATGCATCGAATACTGTGCCAATTGGTCAAAGTTTGGACCACGCAATCAGGGTTCTGCATGTTGATGATGAGGTGGACCAGCGGAGCTTCACGAAGATGATCCTGGAGAGCCTCGACAAATCAATGGAGGTGGAGTCGGTTAGTAACCCTGAGGAGGTAATTGAGAGACTCCAGAATGGCCGGTTTGATTGCGTCGTCTCCGATTACCAGATGCCTGGTTTGAGTGGCATTGAGCTGGCTCGTCGCATCAAGGAGACGATGGATATCCCGGTCATCATCTACACTGGTAGGGGTAGTGATGAGATAGCCCGGGAGGCGTTCGAGGCGAAGGCTGATGATTATGTCCAAAAGGAGATGGAGCCCGCTCACTATCTTCTCCTAGATCGTAGGATTAGGGTAGCCGTTGAGAGTAGACGTATGAGGGAGCTTTATGGCACTGTGGTCAACGGAAACAGGGACGCGGTCGTAATTGTTGAGGATTCCAAGATCATGTATGCTAATCAAGCGATGGCAGCTCTAGTTCTCATTGATGATCCGTTGATGCTTAGAGGGTCAAATTGGCTCAAGTGGTTTGAGGCTGTGGACCGGTCTGATATCCAAAAGGCGATTAAAGAAAAAGAGGGGACGGGTGAGAATCTTCACAAGTTCACCCTTGTCGACAACAGTGGGCGGAGGAGGCAGGTAGATATGAAATGTAATTCCATCATCTACAATGGCAGCGCAGCTAATCTTTGCTTCATACGTCAACTACCCACCACTGCGCGCGCGCACTGAAGTCGTGGGATTTCTGGGGTAACCGATCGTAAATGGCGCGCGTCGTCATTTTATCGGCCAGAGAATTTTCAAGTCCTTTATTTCTCTGAAATGTTTGTCATCTGAAACAAGGGGACACCCCTCCTGGAGGGCTGTTGCGGCGATTACGCTGTCGGCTAGGGGGATTTTATACTCAGTACTTAGCTCGGCGCTTGTTGTCGCTATCTCGTAGTCTACGTTGATGATCTTGAACTCGTTAGCGATGAACCTGCTTCTTAGCTTAGCAGATGCTTTGTCAAGTTTTTTGAGGTTGAGTCTATGCAGTTCGTAGATGGTAAGGGCTGAAACCATCTTCTCTCCGGTGTTTTGTAGGTTCAATTTCAGGGCTTGAGTTGTAACTTGGTTGGAGGAATAGAAGTATTCGAAGAAGAACCGGGTGTCGTATAAGCTACTCCTCGTCATCTTCTTCTCTCATCCTGTCGAGCATCTGTTTCATCTCCTCCACTGATGCTTTCTCTGCGTCTATCCCTGCGAGGTCGTAGAAGCTCGGTGCGCGCTTGACGGTTATTTTTCCGTCTTCTTCGACTACCTCGACTCTTCCTCCTTCCTCAATGTTGTATTTTCTTCTTAACTCGATCGGAATTGTTATTTGCCCCTTGCTGGTCACCTGAACCTCAGTCATACTTCTATCGGATACTACTTATATTTGGTTGGAATTAAGCTTGTTCCTACTTCGCGCTCTTCTGTAAAAATACAAATGTGTGTGCGTGAGGAGGCTTTAGGTTTATTCCCCCAAACAGGTGCGCTCTGATGCATTCATTGCGCGCGCGCCTCGCGTGTTAACATTTAAATCAGGCCTGATGTAAAGAAAACATATGGATGAAATTATACTTACAAAAGATGAAGCGGCTAGGGTGCTCAGAACAGTAACGCCTGACGAGGCATTTTATTTCTACAAAGGGGTCCAGCAGCCTCTTGGTAGCTCCTCAAAGAACTTGGCTGAATTTTCTGATACGGTAAAGAACATCGATCCATCCTCGGTTAAGTTCCACCTAGAGAGAGAAGATTTTCAAAGCTGGTTCAAGATGTTGGGAGATCAGTCACTGGCGAGTCAGGTTGCCTCGTTGCGTGGAAAGAACATCTATCCTGATGAGTTAAGGGAGAAGGTGAGCTCGATGGTTAGGACGCGTATTGACCAGCTACATGAGATCGCTAGCTCTCGTACGGTCGAGCGCGAGGAGAAAGAGATGGAAAAAGAAGTGGAAAAAAACCGGGCTGATGAGAAAGAAGAGCGCGCGTTAATGAATTCAAAAGAAAAGTGGCGTCACCGTTAGAACTTGCACGTCTTTAATAATTATGCGCACGCAATGATTGCCCTCATTCACAATCTCTACACTGACATCGTGGTACCCTGACTGGGCGTTCTACTGCTAGACACGCGCGCGCGTGACCCGTACCTGAAGCCTCGGCTGGAGTCAGTGATCCCCCTTCGGACGGTGCGCGAGCGCATACGATGCCCTCATGCACCTTTTGTGCACGAAGTCACCAGCTCGATGTCTAATAGAGGTGACAACCCCATGTTCCATTTACCTCAAGACGCATTATACCCTGAACACAGCTCTCCCTGAAAATAGATGATAGAAACAACCAGGCCGAATAAGCCAGTTGAGACACCAACGCGCGCGCCTAGTTGTTTACGGTGGTGAACCCCGCGGTCTTGAAGTGGTTGTCGTAGGAGAACGCGTGCACAACCCCATTTTCCTTCATTGCTTGGAAGCTGATGCAGTCCGTGAAGCTGAGCCTCTCGTGGTCCCTGAACATCTCCCAAGCCTTCTGGAATAGATCAGCCTCCACGCGCAGAAGGCTTGTAAAGGGTGAGTTAAGCAGGGCTTCTCCCACCTTTACTGCGAGGTCATGGTCTCTGACCACGCATGAGAGGTAGGTTAATGTTTCATCTACGACGTAGTCGGTTGTATAGAACCTCGTAAAAGGGATGCTGCCGTCCCTTATGGCGTCCATGGTGACTCTCGCTGAAGTGTGGTTTGTGTCGTCTACATTGTATAGTGCGATTAGGGCCGATGTGTCGAGAAATATCTTCATCGCTGTGGTTCACCGTAGAGCTCCTCATCTAGCTTCGAGGAGTCGGTTCTTACACCGGTCTTAACCGGCTTTAACTCGAAGAGGGGGTCCTCTGAGAGGGGTATGCTGGTCTCTATCCATTGGCGAACTGCCTCCCTTACACCCTGCTTGATGGTAATGTTCTTCTCCTTAGCCGTCTTCACGAGGAGTCTGTATTCCTCCTCAGGTAGCTCGGTCTGCACGTTTTTCTGATCCATCACGCCCACGTTTTTACATGTAGTGTCCATGTTTAATAAACATGTAGGCTACATGCGCGCTCGGGGCGGGGTTGCCATCGTACCAGGTCCAGCTGCGCGCTCATTTTAAATCCCTATATAAGTTTAAAATACCAAAACCATAAAGAAACAAGCGTCTATCATCAAACAATTTAATCATCGATTTAAATATGGATCAACAATGAGACATCAACTTGTAATAATACACATGTTCAGACGCATGATATTTTTTTGGAATTTCTCAATCTAAGGCATTTAGCCCATAATAACTATGTTTCTCGTTAAGAAGTTGCTAAATATTTTCTCCGTAAAATAAATTTGGAAGCATGCTATATGGCTAAATGCCCGAGTTGCGGAGCCGATAACCCCCACTCCGTAAAGTCGTGGTCGATGATCAGTAAACCGAGCAAGTCCGGCGAGATGCTCAAACTGACCATAGGCCTATACAAATGCAATAAATGCGGCAAGACCTTCCGTTCGGCAGAAGACAAGGAAAAGATAACGATGAAAGGGGTTTTAGATAGAAACAATACACTGGAAGCGGAAATTATGGAGGCAACCAAGAAGAGAACTGAACTTGAGGAACACATACAAGCCTTAGAGAAGGAGAAGGCTAGTCTTAGTGCTGAGGTAGATGCACTGAATATAATCCCCTCACTGGAGGAGAAGGCATCTCAACTTGAATCCGAGGTGTCAGGGCTTCGCGATGAGAAAGCGGCCTTGATGGCGAGGATAAATGACCTGTTACCCCAAAAAGCCTCACCGCCTATGGAGAAGCCACTTGAGGCATACATATCCACGGTGACACCCGAAGTCCAGGTACCCAGTGCGGTTCCAATCCTTGATGCCGGGGCCGAAGTTCCCACAATTGAAGCTCCTAAGGTTGAAGTATCAATTATTGAAGCTCCCATTGTCGAGGCTCTTGAAGTCCCTATCATTGAAGTTCCCACATTTGAAGTGCCCACCGAAGTTATCCCCGTAAAAAGTTCAGTCTCAGATGCCCTCATTGTTGACGCTCCCGCCGTTGAAGTACCCACAGTAGAAGTACTAACCGCTGATGTACCTACATTGGGAGTCACAACCGTTGAAGCTCCCATTGTTGAAGCTCCGATTTCAGAGGATCCAGTCTCTGAAGTCCCAGCAGTTAATGTTCCAATTGCAGAGCCTGAGGTAGTGAGTATGCAGGTTGAAGCCGTACTAACGGAAGCTGTCAAGGCGACCGCATGCGAGGAGTCACTAGCTGCAACACCTGAAGCCCTCTTGGAGGAGAAGCCATCTGAATGCACCACACAGGAGCCAGCCGTCACCGAGACGCCATCTGTTGACTTGCAACCAGACCAGCCCACACAAGTTATGACTACTAACGAGGTAACTGTATCAGAGGCTGAGCCATCACCCATCAATCTATCAGCACCAGACCCTATTTCGAAAGCTATTGAGTCACCAGCCGAGGTAAATGTAATCGAGAAGCTTATCGATACCCAGCCAGCAGAGACTCTCAAAGAATCAAACATCAAAACCGAGCAAATAACCACCGAGAAGTTCGTCGAACCCAGAGTTCCCGATGTCACTCAAATCGAAACGCCACCGGCCCCTGATAAGGTCGAGGAACCAATTCAAGCCGAAACAGCAACCCCCACCGATTCACATCCAATTGAGGTTGTTTCACTCTCCCTCCCAACGACCGAGGAAACCATCAGTAAACCAATCGACATCGAATCGACTCCAATAATCCAAACCACAAACGAGTCGAAACAAAACGTAGAATCCTCCACATTTGAAAAGCCGAACGAAACCTCATCTGCTGAAGCATCCGCAGTCGAAGTCTCAAATAATGTCACGGGAGTCCAATCCGAGCCAGATATAACAACTAATGAAGAACCAAAGGCTGATTCACGATCTGTCCCAAAGGAAGCCCCCGACTAAAGTCGTGGGAGGAATTGGGCGCTTTTAAATATCTCCCGTTCTGAGCTAAGTTCAGATGTCTCGTTGAGCGCAGAGAACATCGGGCAGAGTCTCCGCAGCCAGTCAGGGCGACCTGATCGTGCGCGCACTACCTCTGCAGTAAGGGGGATAACAAGCCTTACAGGTATAAGATTAGGGCGCCTACACTGGCTAACATTCCTTCCCTATGTGTGAAGCTTAAGGGTGGATATATTGCAGATATCCCGATTGTTCTCGCGGGTATCGACCCTTGCTTTAGCTGCACTCACCGTATGGTCTTCGTGGACGAGACGAAGGAGAAGAATTGGGGTATGACTAACGCGCGCGCGGGTGCTGTAGCTTGAATTGCGAACTCACTGCTTTAGTTCTGGGTAGTTTACATGTACTCGTAGATGGAGAGTGTGCACGTGTACGCCAAGACTACCATGGTTCCACAGTTAACCCAACGATTCTTGAATAGTGCTTCTTGTTCCTTGTGACTAGGGCGAGATGGTTCTCTAGGGAGGAAGCCGCGACGAGTACGTCCCTAAACTCCAGCTGCGATCCTTCAAGTTCCAGGTCTGCGAAGAAATTACCCGCTTTCTCCGCAGCCCCTACGTCGAGTGAAAGAACGTCCAATCTGGACAGCAGTCTTTTAGTACCCTCGATGTTTGTTACCCTATTCTTCGACTTGTATGCGCCGTAGAATATCTCGAATGCGTTGACAGAGGTGGTTGCGTTTCGCCCGTCTTCGTCGAGCTGGCGCATCTTTTCCTCAGCTTCGGCGTCTCCCCTGAGGATTGCTACGAGCAGATCGGTGTCTAGACACTTCATTACTACTCCCTCGTTTGCTCCTTCAACGACTCTGTTGCCTTGTGCCAGTGCGTATCGAGGCTTTTCTTAAGGGCGTCGGCCTCGGAGGCGTCCATGTCCCATGCGCCGTAACAGTCTGCGAGGTTGCCCGTCTTCTTTGTGAGTCTGTTGATCACCTCGGAGAAGCTTTCATCGACTCGTTTTTGCTTTGAGAGGGCGTTGTATGCGTCGTTTGTTATCGTGATGGTCTTCGTTCCCACGCCAATCAACCGCGTATGTGTATGTGTAAACATAGATTTATGGTTTTATGCATTCACCAACTCATCGATCTCGGAGGAAATTTGCGCGCACATGAGCTGAGTTGGCCGAGCTGGGCTTAGTCACTGAGTTGTTCTTGGCAGCTCCTGTACGTACGGGAGCCCCAGCGGGTTTAGGCTTCTGCAGCGAACTACCCTCAGCTCCCTAAGCTGGTAGCTCAGCCCCAGCAACTACCCAGTTGGGTGTCAGCTCATCAAAGTAGCTCATCTGCGCGCGCAGCGTGAAATGATAAATAAAACCTTATTATAGGCAAGTAGTTGCCAATAGGAAGAAATCGTTATTCCTTTGTCTTCTTCGGAGGCTTCTTCCGGTAGATGTTACCCCAACACATTCATTCACCACTCCTTCCGCTCTATGCGCGAGCGCTGTTTGTTGTATCATCGCATTAATTTTAAGGAAAATGGAGTAATAAGATGAGTTTAACGCTCCACGTTTATTGTCAACTACCCACTACTAAGGTGGTGGGCTTGCGGTTCAAGCTCCAGCACCCGCTGGCAGACTGCAATAGGCTGTTTAACATTAGTCCTCCAACGAATATTCACAGCGGAATTCAAGTCAGCATTCGACTCATAACCACAAAGATGACACCTGAACTCCGACTGACTAACCCGGCTACGCTTATCTACGTGCCCACACCGCGCGCGCCTTCTAGAGGACTATCCCTCGGCTATTGCTAGAGGCGAGACGAACTATTCCGACATAATTCGGACGATCAGAAAGATGAGGATAAGCTACGGCATACCCAACATCGCATAGCTGACCTCACAGTATCTCCACGAGAGAGGAATCAAGGTATGGAGATAAAATCGCAGCGCGCACCAGATTAGTTGTTACTCTTTGCTTCCTTATGGCAGCTTTTAGCTAGGTTATAGAGAACAGGCATCAGTAACACGACGGCGAGGAGTAGTCCTTCCTCGGTGAATAACGGGTAATCGAGGCCCGGCATCCTCGAGAAGTCGGTTGGCGCCTTCGTCAAGCTGAGGCTGGGGCTGAGCCCAAGCCCGTTGCCAACGACGATGTTCAGGGAGAACTTGGCGGCGACGTCGAAGGGGTAGATTGGCCACAAGATCGGCGTGAGTCCACCCAGGTCCAGGACGAGGTGCGAGGCCACGACGAGGAACCCGAGCACCACGATTCCCTGGTGTGCCGGAGTGTAGCGTCTGATGACGAGGAAGATCGCTAGGAAGAGGAGTCCTATCACTATTATGGAGTGGCTGAAGCTTCGGTGGATGAGTAGCAGTGAGTCGAGGTCTGGGAGGACGCCTAATACCGCGAGTGGAACCGCGGTCTTCAGCTTGATTCCTAGAAGCATCAGCGCTGCTAGGGGCACAACGAAGTGTACTATTGGCTCCACGGAGGCATGGAAATTAGGAGGTCTATTAAAGAGTAGCGCACGCTGAACCACCCCCGTTCACCCGCGCATGTGCTAAGTACAGATACGAGGAACGGTACAACGAAGTTAAGTCCGTCGCGCGCGCATACATTTCTTCGCTTCATATCCATCGGGTTTTACAGCCGAGTTGTTCGAAATGTTCGTCTTCCGTGATTATGTACTCCGCTGAGTTTTGGTTGTATGTGGCGGCGATTAACGCGTCGGCTATGGGAACGTTTGGGTGCATGTTCAGTAACTTCCCCGCCTCGACGGCGACTTCTTTGTCTATGTCGGTGATTGTTGCGCCTCTGCTCTCTAAGATGTTGATTTGGTTTAAGGCTGCCTCTACGCCGTTTTTTCTACCCGTGATCTTGATGTATTCGGTTGCTACTATGGATGGGATGAGTAGGTGGCGGCTCAGTTCGCGTAATAAGAGCTTTGCTGCTTTCTGTCGGGTTTCTTCTGTTGGTGGGAACCAGAATGTGATGAGTAGTCTTGTGTCGCAGATGGTGGTCAACGCCAGTTGTGCCTCGTCTGTTCGAGTTCTGTGAGCATATTGTCGTATTCTTCTTCGCCGACGGGTGGGCCTGGTTCGGGTGGAGGGATCGATCGTAGGAGGATGCCCTCAGGGTGTTCGCTTATGTTCATGTTTGTTCCCTCGGTTATGTTGAGTTTAGCCCTGAGTTCAGCTGGGATCGTCACCTGGCCCTTGTGTTTAACCCTCACGATAGTCATACTTTATCTATGTATGACTTTTTTATAGTGATACATAAGGCTATGGTTTTACGCGCGCACCTCATATTCCTGAACACACGCGTGCGTTTTTCCGTCGCCCAGCCCCAGAGTAGCGTGTAGAGTGGTGCGTTCTTCTGGTTCGCAACAACCAGAAACATTAAGGATTCCTAAGGATAGACTGGTACCAGCGAATCGATACTGTTGTCTTTTGTCACGGCTGATTTTTCGCCATTTTTTGGAGGCTTTATCTTTGGATAGGATAAAAGTTAAGCAAATAGCTGATAATATTGTAAAACTTGGGGGATCAATTATGGCTTTGTCTTGGTTTACTCTCCCCTTCTCTTTTGATGTTTTTAGGTACTGTCTTTTCTTCGGTTATATTATCGCCGGAATTGAGATGTTGTTGGGGATTATCTTCTGAGCCTCTATGTTCATAATATAGATTTAAAACTTCGACAACTGCAAAATAGACAAAAGAATATGTTAAGAGAAGATTGATTCGACTATATTTTTCATTTTGAAGTTCACTTGCAGGTTCAACATGCACATTGGTTAACGGAAAATCATTAGTGTAGCCCTGATTACCCTCCACAATCATAATTGTAGGTGCATAATCCCCAGGATTAGCCCAAAAAATGATTGTACTATTCCCTTCGTACCGATTAGTTCCATTTATATGAATGAGATTAACTTCGTTTGAAGCAGGTATCCCTGGATTATAGGGAAGTGTATTGCTCTCATTTCTATAGGGATAAGCTAGAGCGAGTTTAAGACTCACAACTATTCGATCTACTTGTTTCATTGTTTTTGTGTCTATTTGATTTTCTGTGTTGACATATCCTATTGCACTAATTTTTGCGGGTACACCAGCAGCCAAAGTACCAGTACATCTAAGATAAAATCCAATGCTAAAATCAGGAATATTAGAGGTCATATCTCCAAACCAACCGCTGAGAGGGATTGGTATGAGCGTCTGCTCTACTAGCGGATTAATAACTGGAATAGAAAACAAATTGAAAACGACGATACATAAGAGAATGCCAACAATGAAAAGGCTAGTAAGAATTAAACTAGCAAACTTATTTTTTTTCTTAGAAATCCATCGTCTATTATACCATGCCTTAACTTTTTCAAACATCTAACTGAATAATTAACTCTGAACTATGGTTAAATGTTTACATTTCTTTTAATTATCTTTTCCCACTCGGCTTAGGTTAACACCCCTTTTTCCTCAAGGATTTGTACTAGACTTTCAAGCAGTGCTGAGTAGTTCGACTTCTTCCTCAAGCTCCTTTACGGTTTTAGTCAATCAGGATCAATCCTCTTGGTCAAGTAACCCTTCTCTGCCAACCAACTCATAACTATGGTTCTGAGTGTGTCGCTTCTACTCTCACCAATTTTTGCGCGCGCGCCACCTATAGTCTATTCGATATTCACCCCACGAAGATCCATAATAACCCAGTGCGCTGACGGGTCATCCCCCTGTCCCACTTGTTCATCATGCGCGCGTATTGCCTGCTTGTTAGAACAAGGAGTAATTCTGACGCGATGCTTTTGCGAGTGAATGCCTCGGGTACAACTTTAGCGCGCGCTCACAGTCGGCACGAGCCATACGCGCGCGCTACTCGGTTAGACGTTTTATGTCGCTTAATCCGTCGAAGTCTCGGTCGAAGCTGTACAGCTCGATTATTCGGTTATCAATCATCGTCGTGTAGGCGAGGCCATCGTTGACACTTAATCCAAGCATCTCGGCTACCCTCAACGCGGATCTGTAGGCCTCGCCGCTTGTTCCATGGGTGGTAAGGTTCGGGAGTGACATCAGGGAGGATAGGACCTCGAGTGCGTCACTCGGGGGCATCCTGGATTCGAAGATAGTCGCTACCTCTGAGAGGTGGACGACGGTCGTCGCCATTTGTTCACCCTCCTCGAGTCTGAGTACTATGCCTTTAGCGGCTTCCTTTATCTTGAGTTCATGCGGCTGTAGCGGTCTCTTCGGGTCTAGGAAGGCGTGGATGAAGACGTTGGCGTCGACGAACCTCATCCCGTTGCTCCCTCATGGTTTAGGAGTTCACGTCTCACGCTTCTCCAGTCCGCTAGGTCGCTCGTGACGGAGGCCTTCAGGGTGTCGAAGAACTCTGAGGGTCTGCGGCCTCTGCTGGCTTTTATTAGGAGTTCTTCTCCTCTCTGTATGATTATCACTGATCCGTCGGCGCCTAGGTGTTGTCTCCTCCAATTAGCTGGGAGGCTGACCCTTCCCTGGGAGTCAACCCTCTTCTCCTCCACCTGCATCTTGTATCCCCATGTTTAGCTGGTTTCCCCAATTATTAGGTGTTATGGGTCTGTTATGCGCGCTCGATTAGTTATGGGTAGCGCGCGCGACGGGCTGGGGCTGCTCCTGCGGGTGACCCTGCATGCCCTGAGTTGCCGTATTGATGAGTGTGGGGCGCGCGCAGCTCGATTCCAGGAAGCATCAGCGCTGCAAGGGGCGCAACGAAGTGCACTATTGGCTCCACGAAGGAGTGGAAATTAGGAGGGCTATTAAAGAGTAGCGCGCGCATCTGTGATTACCCACAGTAATCATATTTTTCCCGTATTTATGACGCGCGCGCTAGGGAAATAATCTAAATTCCATAGAAAAATAATATATTCATGGAACTCTCACTGTTTTCCATGCAAGGAGCTGGCGAAACGGCTACGGTAACTGGAAACGGCATGGTAAACATCCCGGCGCGGATAAAGCGAAAGTATAGCATCCATGAGGGATCGAAGGTGCTGTTCATAGAGCAAGACGGGGCGTTGTTGATGGTGCCGCTGAAGAGTCTCCGCGAGATGAGGGGGCTGGGGAGGGACCGCTTCGGGGATATAGTCGACGGCATCCGGGAGCTGGAGGCAGAGCATAGGAGAGAGTCGGCACGTTGAGGAGCCTCGTCCTCGACGCCGGAGTCCTCTCCCTCCACTTCGTTGACGACCCGCGGGTCACTGAACACTTCGACGAAATAGACGACTCGAGGTGCAGTGGTTACATTACGGGTGTCAACGTCGCCGAGTTCTACTACCAGACATGCAGGAAGCTCGGTAAGCAGACGGCAGACACGTGGTTTCACCTGGTGGGGGGAAGCCCCATAAAGGTGGTGCTGGATGACGACCTGAACCGCCTCGCCGGGCTGGAGAGGTGCAGCAGGACGCTGGACCTCTCGCTTGCCGACTGCTACGCCCTCGCATTGGCGAAGAGGCTCGGAGGCACGATCCTCACCACGGACCGAGAACTCGCGAAGACCAGGGAGGTCGACTCCATCCTTTTCTCAGTCGAGGATACGCGCGCGCATCTTATTGCTTAAAGTAGAATTTTGTAACTCAGGTTTTCCTCCTAACAGTTTCCAAATACACCCTCAATTCACCCTCAGACACATACCACCTGCCACCTCGCTTGGAGGCGGGCAGAGTACCCTTACGCGCAAGCAGGCCCAGGTACTCCGCATCTACTCCAGACCTCCTACCAGCCTCGGCTAGGGAGAGCATCTTGGGTTCCTCCAGAGCACGCAGGTAGCTATCCAACGCGGCCTCGACACTCCGCGCAACAAGCCCAACGAGCTTTCGTGTGTTACCCAGATCTGCCTCCTGCAATGAATTCAGGTACCGCGCACGTTCCCTGTATGAGATGTTCGTGATGAATGGGTATCCCGACTTGATCAGCACCAGGTTCATTAGCAGTCTTCCTACCCTACCGTTCCCATCGCTGAACGGGTGTGTCTGACTGAAACTGTGCACTAGTAGCGCAGCAAGCTCCACAGGAGATACCTCATCCGGGTTAATCCGTAGCCACTCGAGGAGATTCGAAACAAGTCTAGGTACATCATCGCTAGGGGGAGGAACGAAGGTGGATCCCGTGATCCTTACCCCCCATTCCCTGTACCTACCCGCAGACTCGTCGATCCCCTCCAAAACAAGTTTGTGGAGACTAAGCACATCGGCATCAGTTGCAGCTCGCCCCTCAGCCACCAGTTCCTCGATAAACGTTATCGCCTTAGGGTGGTTCCTTGCCTCGAGATGCTCCCTAACAGACTTGCCTCTTATTGTGATGCCGTCCTCAATGACCATCCGAGTCTCTCCCAGGGTTAGAGTGTTGCCCTCAATCGCGTTGCTTGAATGAGTGTACTCAATCATGAGCGACTCTTTCAACTGGCTTACAAATGCTGGAGGAAGAGGTCTGTATGAATCGAGCCTCTTCTTCTTGGTCAGTAGCCTCTCATGGATTTTTCTCGGGAGTACGCTCAACAGCACCACCTTAACCCGATACTATATTGTATCGGATTATATTAAATTTACTTAAACCGATACTATATAATATCGGATTAATCTGAGTTGCGCGCGCGGGACATTCTGACATTGGCTTTATGTGCGCGTAACTTTTTAAGCGCAGGATCCGATGTGGGAGTGGGAGATGGATGTGGGAGAAACAGTTAGTATTGATGAACGCGGCAGGGTAATGATCCCAGCAGAGATACGCAGAGTAGTGAAAAACAAGTCCTTCAAAGTTGAGACGCTAGACAAGGACACCATAATCCTGAGGGGAGTCACCGAGCGAGGGGAACTCGCCAGAAGAATACAGGCCCTAACACTTAGTGGTGACGAGGAGAGGAGAGGAGTAGACGCTGCGGATGTCAAGGACCACATCGGGGGAATGAAAGACGAGGGTAGTTGACTCAGACATCCTCTCCTACGCTTTATATGATGAGAGCCCCGCACATGAACTCTCGTGGAGGCTCGTCGAGAGAGGTGTGCTTGGTGAGATCGAGCTCTACATTACACCCACCACGGTCCTTGAGACCTATAATGTCCTCTACCACTTCTATAGGGTCAGACCCCTCACCACGCTGCTTGAGAAGCTCAGGCTAGTGGTGGAGGGCCTTAAGATCATCGATACGTCAATGGAGGGACTCGGGATATCGGCTAAGGAGAATATTCCACTGGGCGACGGGTTCCTGATCTCAACCGCTCTTAAACATAGTAAGCCAATCATAGTCACCAACGACGGTCATATCCTTAGTAAGGCCCCGAAGTATGGTTTGATAACCGAGAACCCGATAACAGAGGAGGTTAGGGTGAAGCTATCGAGTTGGAAAATAAGCTGAAATGCACGCGCGCGGCGAAGAGGCTCGGAGGCACGATCCTCACCACGGATCGAGAACTCGCGAAGACGAGGGAGGTCGACTCCATCCTTTTCTCAGTCGAGGATGCGCATCCGATAGTCTAGGCGATCTCGACTCTCTTCTTCATCGTGCGCGCGCGCATGCGCATGACCGCCAGCTGCCGCACGCAAAACCCTGTCAGAGAAGCCCAAGGAACTCCTTCGTAGATAATCCAGACTGGGATATTATCGCCCTCAGAGTGCCCTTCTTGACGGTTTTATGCAGTGGGACCGTGTCTCTAATCGGGGGGTGTGCACCCTCCTTGACCATGATGACGTGGCTCCCCCTCTGGAGCACCGCGTTAAAACCAGCTTTGGAGAGGGCCTTTATTACTTCCCTGCCCGAGAGGACTGGAAGGGCCATCAGACGACGACCTCGGCGACCTCCACATCTTCAGTGGTCTCGACGGTCGCCTCGGCTGTTTCCAGGTAGAGCTCGATGGCCTCCTTTATGTTTCTGAGGGCGCGCGCGCATGATTAGATGAAAATCAGCCAAAGGGTGTAGAGGATCGCTGACACTAAAAACGTGATGCACCAGATTAGCTTGTTCCAGTCCCAGATATCCCTACCATTCATTGGCTTAACGGGGATGGAATCAAATAATGCCATCAGTAGACACATTGCTAGCCCAATGCTACCAATGTAAGTGAAGCCCAGCGTCTGCAGGGCGTAGAAGACTACTGCGAATCCTATTCCGATGGCGACCGAGGTCGTCGCGACCAGCCCTTGTGACTTCTCCGTGAAGTGTGGTGTGTGGTTCACAATCCTGCTGGGGGACGTGAACGGGGTCTTGAAGACCAGGGTCGAGAGCATGAACGTCGCGATCCCGAAGTACCATATGCGGTGCTCAGACCATACCCCTAGCAATCTGGCAACTAGCTCCGTCAGCAGATTCTTGATCAGCCCCACCGCTACGCTGGTGACAAGCACCGTCGGTATTAAGAAGAGGAAGGTCTCAAGGGATCCCGCACCGGAGTAGCTGAAGGCGAAGGTGAGCAAGACCAGGGCTACCCCATAGGTGATTACCTCTAGCCTCGTCAGCCTGAACACGGAACTAGTCCTTCCCTCGATCACAAGAGCATGCTTTGAACCAATGAAGCTCTCAAGCCACCCCTGCACTCCCTGTGGGAGGATGTTCTTGAGCTTCTCCGAGAGCCAGCTTCCGGCGAGGGACGTCGGACTGCTAACCGCATAGGCAGCGAGCGACACGACGCTGATTAACCCCACCGTCGTGACGCTGGAGGCGACGGCGTTTGACAAGGGCGGAATCCACACGTTGACGTTAACCGTCATTACGCTGCTCCCGGTTACCTGACCAGAATCGCCGACGGTCCTGGCCTCAAGCGTGTGTGTCCCGATTGATAAACCGTCAAAGGTATGGCGCTGAGACCGTCCGACGTTCACCCATCCTCCACCATCGACCCTGATCTCATTCCTGGCTGAGGTCGCATTTGGAACCTTCAATTCTAGTGTCACCTTGTTTGACGAAACCACCGTTCCGTTTAATGCTCCGCCGACGAAGACTGGTGGAAGGTTCTGGTTTGACTGCTGTATCGTTCCAGGGGTGCCGAAGGCGTAAACCTTGGAGTCATACGATCCCACGTAGACCACGTTGTTCGCTACGGCGGGTGACGCGAAGACAGTGCCCATAGAGTATGTCCAGATCACTGCCCCTGTGGAAGCATCTAATGCATCGACCCCGCCGCTCCACGAGCCAATATACACTATACCGCTTGCGATTGAGGGGGATGAATAGACGGGGCCTCCAAGTGAGTAGCTCCATATCTTGGCCCCGTTCGTGGCGGAGAAGGCGTATAGGTTGCCATCCTCTGACCCTATGTAGATGACGCCGTTGAAAACTGCAGGCGATGACGATACCTTGGAGCCAGTTTGGTAGCTCCAGACCTTGGCACCGGTCTTGGCGTCTAGGGCGTAGACGTTGGAGTCCGTTGAGCCGATGTAGACGACGTTGTTCACGACCGCTGGGCTGGAGTCCATATAGGTATCCCCCGGAGCAGTGGTGTAGTTCCATATCTCGGTGCCCTTGGCTGCGTCTAGGGCGTAGATTTTGCCACTGAGGGAGCCGATGTAGACGACTCCGTTGACCACAGCTGGGGTGCCTCGGCACTGTCCTCGTGCGTTGAAGGACCAGATCTCCGCACCTGTGGTGGCGTCGAGGGCGTAGATGTTGTTATTCGTTGAGGCCTCGTAGACGACGCTCCCGACGACGGTTGGTCCGTTGTAGAGCCCGCTGCCTGTTTTATACTCCCATAGCTCGCGTCCATCTGCTGCACTCAGTGCAAATAATGTGCCGCTGTTCGCCCCCACGTAGACTATTCCGTTCGCGATCGTTGGTGATGCCCATATGTCCGTGTCGGTTTTGAAGGTCCAGATCTGAGTTCCTTTGTTTGCGTCGATTGCGTAGAAGTTGCCTCCGAATGTACCTGCATAGACGATGCCATCAAAGGCTGCGGCGGATGTGCGCACGGGGCCTCCAGCAGTGAAGTTCCAGAGGATTGTGCTGGTACGTGGGCCGATAGAGGGGGAGGTTCGGGTGTTAGCGTTGTCATGGCCGAAAGAGGCCCACCAGTCCGTACCTGATGCCGCATTGGTAGTATTCGGTGCGCTGAGTGTAGCGGCTATTGTAGATAGAAATAGTACACCGAGCACTAGAAGTGAATTTCTTCTCAAGCTCTCCTTGACACCTCGAACAGAGTTTTATCAGGTCGAATCGTATTTATAATATGCACTCATGTGGGCAGTTTATCAGTTCAAGCGCAGGAACTACTCCGAGCCGCGCGAAGGCTCTTCGCTTGATGGACTCGATCAGTGCGCGCTGCGAGCAGATGGGTTTCGCTGATGAGGAACTGCACGATTGGGTTGTGAGGGATTAGGGGGTTCGCTATCATTTCAATGTGATGAAGTGGGCGCATGCGGCTCCACGGAGGCATGGAAATTAGGAGGGCTATTAAAGAGTAGCGAAGTCTCCACAGTTCGAATGCTGTAGGATGCGCGCGCGTCCTGAATGAGAACGTGTGTACGTGTCGCGCGCGCACCTGCTCTTGAACTTGCTGATTATTTTCTTTAAAGTCGTAGCTTCACTAATCTTACACGTGTACATCGTTCACGATTGAGAAGATCATGAATATGAGAACCTGCCTATTTTTCTGAATAGCTGCCCATGCATATCTTGCCACGTTTACTATATTGATGGCTTATAATGATAGAAGCTTAAACGATTTTAATGAGTACCTTGAGCATTATCGTCAACTAGGTTCCGAAATTCAGAGAGCCCGTTGTAAATCGTTTACCGAAGCCGACGAGGCCAAAATAGTCTATTTCTTATCGGGAAAAATACCGGAAAGCGATCCCTCCGGTAGAAAAATCGATAAACAATACATTAGGTCGGTTCGTGGTGGCTTGTTCCTAAATATACAATACGGGATGTACATTAGGTATCTCCTCCTCTCCTCCGACTTTCGTTTCCCAACAATACTAATGGAGGACTGCTAGGTAGAGTGGGTACTCAAGGCCTGTAGAGAACCAAAAAATGCTTGAAAATCTGGCAACAAATAACCTCAAGACACACACGCGCTTCCTGATTTATCGACTCAACCTGCCCCCCGGATACGTGCGCGTTAGGGTTCACATCTGTCCCTACTGTGGACTTGTTTTGGGTAGGGATGTGAATGCGGCTAGGGTGTTATTCTCCATAAGGGGATAGGCATGGTGCGTTTCGAATCTACGCCTGTTGGAGACTCAGCCTCTGCTGAGGAAAGCGCGCGCTTCGTTGAAGGAGGAAGCCCGGCTCTTTAGTGGTGGGTAGCTCACTCTGATTCTTAAATGAGGAGATTATCAAGCATCGTTTTCAAGAAGCCATTGCCAGGTGGGTTTCACGGTTACTTTCTTCTCACGTTGGATTAGCTCGCGTTCTTGTTCAAGGGTTAGTATCAGTCCCTCGCTTGCGTTAATGTCCTCCATCGCCTCCAATAGGCCTTTCAACTCGCGTTCCTCGTTCCCGTAATTCAACTCGTAGCACACCTGGATCACCTGCCTCCGCTCAGGAACCACAAAGTCGGCTTCCGCGCCGGTTTTACCCTTGAAGTAGTAGAACTCCCTCCCCAGTCTCTTCAGCTGGATCGCGACGGCGTTTTCTAGGAGTGCACCTCTTCTCTCAACATCGCCTGGGGCGTTCTTTGATATTATTCCGTTGTCGACGCAGTAGACCTTTCTCGGGTTCTTATCGAGTTTCTTTATCTTCTTCTCGTATCTTTTGACCGTGAATATTAGGTAGGTCTCCTCCACGTACTCGACGTATTTCTGGACGGTGTTGGGGCTCTTCACAGCGAAGTTATCCGTTATAGATCGATAGGTGATTAGGTTGGCGGCGTTTGCTATGAGGAATCTTATAACTGCCTTCAACTCGGCGGGTTTCCTGATCTCATACCTCTCGGATATGTCCTTCTGGATTATGTCGTTGAGGATGCTCGTCAGGATCGCCTCATTTGAGTATACGACTACCTCGGGCATGCCGCCTCGTGTGAGGTACTCCGTGAATGTTCTGGTTAGCTGGGCTTTTTGCTCTGTTGTGTATATGCCGTTGCGGGGTGCTTCAGTTTTAGTGGCTCTTAGGTATTCGGTGTATGAGAAGGGGTAGAGTTCTAGGTCTACGTGTCTGCCTGTTAGGTGTGTACCGAGTTCCCTGCTCAGTAGGTTCGCGTTTGATCCCGTGATGAAGACGCGGTATCCTTGTCTCAGGATTCTGTTTACGAAGAGTTCCCAGCCTTTTATGTTTTGGATCTCGTCGAGGAAGATGGTTTTTTTATCCCCGTAGGATTCGATTAGGGACTCCATTAGTGGTTGGAAGTCCTCGGTTTTGAAGTCGGCTATCCTGTCGTCGTCGAAGTTGAAGTAGAGGAACTCGTCTTCGAATTTGGCGTTCATCACCTGTTTCATGAGTGTGCTCTTGCCGCATCTTCGTACTCCCTTAACCACGTGGGCGGAAGCTCCATCATAGTAGGCGACTTTTTGGTAGATTGTTCTTGGCACGGATTTGTCGATGGGGTTTAGTTCGCTTCTCTGGTCGGCGACTATGGTTCTCATGAGGCTCTTCGACGGCATTGTCTTATCTTAGCCACGGGAGGTATCTAAATATTG
>Ga0182021_10000211_pt1 | contig 58212 bp, 55 predicted proteins | sample 612E3MmetaG_FD_120493 | JGI IMG/M metagenome (GOLD analysis project Ga0182021, IMG submission 120493) | Permafrost microbial communities from Stordalen Mire, Sweden - 612E3M metaG (Illumina Assembly) | ecosystem: Environmental > Terrestrial > Soil > Wetlands > Permafrost | place: Sweden...
CGGCTACTGAGAGGAGTTCTAGGGTCCCGTGTACACGGACAAGATCCTGGTCTGTGCCGACTGCAACGAGCAGTTCGTGTTCACCGCCAGCGAGCAAGACTTCTACGCCCAGCGTGGCTTCTCAGACCCCAAGCGATGCGCTACCTGCCGGAGCGCACGAAAGGCGTCGCGGCCTGAGGGCGGCGGTGGCGGGGGCTATGGCGCCGGCGGCTACGACCGCGGCCCGCGCGAGATGTTCGCCGCGACCTGCAGCAAATGCGGCAAGGAGACCGAGGTGCCGTTCCGCCCCACGAACGGCAAACCCGTGTATTGCAGCGACTGCTTCCGGAGCGTTCGCGGCAACTGACCTACCTCCTCACCAGTAGACAACGACCCGGGCCCAATGCCCGGGTCGTTTGGTCTGGCGTGGGCGCTTCGCCATCCCCGAGCGGCCGCCTGCCGGCGCTCCCCGCCGTTCCGTCGAGCGCCCGACCCGGCCGGTCCGGTTGCCGCTCCGCGGACCGTCGCTTACGATGCCCGGGCGGCCGCGCCGCCCGGCCCACCGTCTATCGTCCATCACCCGCACCGCGAGGCCGCCACAACCATGGCCGCAGGCACAACCAACGACTTCGACCTGATCGTCCTGGGCGCCGGAACCGGCGGCTACAGCGCCGCATTCCGCGCCGCGCAGCTGGGTATGCGCGTCGCGCTCGTGGACCAGGGCAAGATCGGTGGGACCTGCCTGCACCTGGGCTGCATCCCGACCAAGGCGCTCCTCGAATCGGCCGAACTGTTCGCCCGCCTCAAGAAGGCCGGCGACTTCGGGATCGTTCTGGAGGGCCAGCCCGGCTTCGATATCGAAGTGATCGCAGGGCGGCGTGACCAGATCGTGAAGCGGATGTGGACGGGCCTGAAGAGCCTGGTCGGCAAGAACAAGGTCACGTGGATCGCCGGCCGAGGTCGCCTCGAGGGAGCCACCACGGTTCGGGTCGCGCTCAACGGCGAGGACGGCGCGCCTGAGGGCGCGCCCGGTGGCGGCGGCGAGCAGGTGCTGCGCGCCGGCAACGTCATCCTGGCGACGGGCAGTCGCGTCAAGAGCCTGCCGGGCCTCGTTCCGGATGGCCGGCGGATCATCACCTCCGACGACGTCACGACCAAAGCGGACCTTCCCAAGAGCATCGCCATCGTCGGCGCCGGTGCGGTCGGCTGCGAGTTCGCGTCTCTGTACCACGATCTGGGCGTGGCGGTGACGCTGCTCGAGTACCTGCCCGGGATCATGCCCCTCGAAGACCGGGACGTGAGCCAGGCGCTGGAGCGCAGCTTCAAGCGGCGCGGAATCACCGTCGTGACCGCGGCCCGCTTCGACACCGCGTCGGTCAAGGTGGGCGCAAAGGACGTTTCGCTGAAGGTCGGACCCGAGGGCGCCGCCGCGGAGGAGCTGCGAGTGGAGCAGCTGCTCGTCGCGACCGGCCGGGCGCCCAACTCCGAGGAGATCGGGCTGGAGACGACCAAGGTCGAGCTCGACCGTGGGTTCGTCAAGGTCGACGGCTGGATGCGGACCGCCGAGCCGCACGTCTACGCCATCGGGGACCTGATCGGCGGCCTGATGCTGGCCCACGTCGCCGCGCACGAGGGGATCGTGGCGGTCCACGAGATCGCGGGCGAAAGCCCCGAGCCGATCGACTACGACCACCAGCCGCGAGCTACCTACACCCGTCCCCAGGTCGCCTCGATCGGCCTCACCGAGCAGCAGTGCACCGAGCGTGGAATCGCGATCAAGAAGGGCGTCTTCAACTTCGCCGCGGACGCGAAGGCGCTGATCGTGGGCGAGACGGAGGGATTCGCCAAGGTGATCGCGGACGCGTCTACGGACGAGGTGCTGGGCGTGCACCTGGTGGGTCCGAGCGTGACGGAGCTGATCGCCGAGTCGGCGCTGGGGATGACGCTGGAAGCGACCGCCTGGGAGATAGGGGCGGCTACTCACCCGCATCCGACTCTGTCGGAGGTCGTGGGCGAAGCGGCGCTCGCGGTCGCGGGCCGGCAGCTCAACGCCTGAGCAGAGCCTCCCGCCAGTCTCATAGGCCGGTCCAGGAGCCCAGGAGATCCATCTCTATGGTATGCACCCCTGCGAAGCGCCCGACGAGGCGGCAGTCTCTCGGCCGCAGAGCGTCCGAGCGGCAACTCCCCGGCCCCGGCGCGCCTGACCCGAAGGCGACCGTGCGATGATCGGCGCCCTTCTCAACGCGGTCATGTTCGGCATCACGCCGGTGGCCGCAGGTCGGGCCATCCGGCTGATCGGGTTCGTCCGCGCCAACCTGTTGCGGCTGTTGATCGCGTTCATCGTCATGGGGGCCTGGGCCTTCGTCGCGGGCCAGGGCCTGAAGGGCCAGGTGGGTCTGCTCTTCCTGGCCGGCGCGGTCGGCTTCGGGATCGGCGGTCTGACGCTGCTCGCGGCCCTGCCGCGCCTTGGGGCTCCGCTGACGTCGCTGATCGAGGAGAGTGGGGCCGCGCCCGTGGCCGCCCTGATCGCCTGGGTCTGGTATGCCGACACGCTGCGGAACGACCAGATCCTGTGGTGCGCGGTAGTCCTGGCCGGTGTCGTCTTGGGCCTCGCGCCCTACATCCGAGAGCGAGCCCACGGCAAGGGAGTGCTCCTGGGGATCGCGCTCGCCGTCACCGCGGCGGTCGCTCAAGGATTCAGCCTCGCCGCCACTCGAGAGGCGATCCTGCTGTCCAAAGCCGCTCATCAACCCTTCGACGTGCCCACGGCGGCTTTCCAGCGTCTGGCCGGCGGATTGCTGGTGGGCGTGGCCGTCTTCCTGGTCGCCAGGCTCGTCTGGAAGCGGCGCTGGGGCTTCGCCGGGCGCGACGGCGAGATCCGGGAGGTCCTGAGCCGGGAGAAGGGCGCCGGGATCGCGGGCCGACCTCTCTTCTGGGTGAGCCTCAACTCCCTCTTCGGCCCGATATTGGGTGTCTCGGCGGCCATCTGGGCGCAGCAGTCGCTGCCTTCCGGTGAGGTCCAGTCCATCGTGGCCACGGCGCCCCTGATCAGCGTCCCGTTCGCCCGCTGGCTGGAGGGCCATACGCCGCCCAGGCTCTACTACGTGGGGGCGGCGATCGCGATCCTCGGGCTGGTGGGGATCAACTTCATCGCCGCTCCCGGCGGCAAGTAGCGGCTCGTGGAGCGATCCGGCCAGCGAACGGCCGGCACGCGTGGCGGCGATATCGGCCACACTTAGTCCGCGGTGCACCCGACCGGCTGCGCCGCGTGGTGGCTGAGTGGCACGGTCGCAGCGCCTATCCTCGCGGAGGAGCAAGTCGTGGCCAAGGTGACGATGCCCCAGCTCGGCGAGAGCGTCGCCGAGGGGACCATAGGGAAATGGCTCAAGAAGATCGGCGATGACGTAACGCTGGACGAGCCGCTGCTCGAAGTGGTCACGGACAAGGTCAACGCGGAAGTCCCCTCGCCGTACGCCGGCGTCCTGCGAGAGATCCTCGTGGAAGAGGGTCAGACCGTCCCGTTCGCGGCCGAGATTGCGGTGATCGAGGAAGCGGCCGGGTCGGGAGCCACTCCCCGTGGAGCGGGCACTGCCGCCGCGAAGGCGGCGGCGCCGGCAGCGACCACCGCCGCCTTCGCGGCTTCGGCGCCCGCTGCCCCGACCGTAGCCGCGCCGCCCGTCGCCCCGGTTGCTGCGCCGGCTGTCGCCACGCCCATAGCTACGGCGCCCCCAGCCGTTGCCCCGGCGCCAGCCGCCACCGCCCCGGCGCCAGCCGCCACCGCCCCGGCTCCCGCCGCGCCGGCCCCGGTGCTCGTCTCCGAGCAAGTCGGGGATCCCAACGCCCGCATGACGCCCGCCGTGCGAATGCTCATGCGCGAGCATGGGCTCTCGCCCGCCCAAATCGTTGGAACCGGCCACACCGGCCGGATCACTCTCGAGGACGTCCTGGCGTACGTCGAGCGGCAGCGGGTCGGTGGAGGCGCCGCAGAGCAGGGAGCCGCCACGGCGGCCGCCCAGGCCGCCGCCTCACCGCAGGCTCATCCGGCATCCGTCCTGGGGGTCGCGAGCCATGCGCCGGGCCTGGCACCGTCCGGTCCTTCGTCATCGTCGCCCGCCGTCACGTGGGAGCCCGGCCAGGACGAAGTACTCGTGCCGCACACCCAGATGCGCCGAGGCATCGCGGCCGCGATGACACGCGCAGCCGCCGTTCCGGTCGCCCACAGCACGTTCGAAGTCGACATGACGGCCGTCGTGAATCTGCGGAGCGCGCAAGCCGCGGCCTACAAGGCTCGCGAAGGAGTCGGGCTGAGCTTCCTGCCCTTCGTCGTGAAGGCCGTCGTGGAAGGGCTCCACGGCAGCCCCGATCTCAATGCCCACTACACCGATGCCGGGTTGCTCCGGAAGCGCAGGATCAACATCGGCATCGCCATCGCCGTTGATAGCGGCCTGATCGTGCCGGTCATCCACGACGCCGACCAGCTCTCGATCAACGGCATCAACCGGGCGATCCAGGATCTGGCGGCGCGGGCCCGGGCCAACAAGCTGCGCGTGGACGATCTCCAGGGCGGGACCTTCACCATCGACAACACCGGCTGGTTCGGCTCGATCCTGACCGTGCCGATCATCAACACGCCTGAGGTGTGCATCCTGACGACCGAGGCTGTCGTGAAGCGGCCGGTCGTGCGCGAGACGCCCGAGGGCGACGTGATCGCCGTCCGGTCGATGATGAATCTCGTTGCCGGCTACGACCACCGGGCCACCGACGGGGCCCAGGTAGGCCGCTTCGTCCGCGACGTGATCTGCTGGTTGGAAGCCGTCGGGCCCGACAACACGCCGATCTACTAGCCGGCGGTAAGGTATCGAAGTGTCCGACTCGTCCGAATTCCTGCCCAACCACCCGCTTGCGCCACCGACGATCGCGATGGGAGGCGGCACCTTCGAAGTAGCCGCCGACGGTTCGAGCGCGCCCCGCCGCCACCCCGACTGGATCAAGGCTCGCATCCCGTCGGGAGAGACCTATCAGGAGGTGCGGCGGTTGCTGCACGGCCTCTCGCTCCACACCGTGTGCGAGGAGGCCCACTGCCCCAACGTGGGGGAGTGCTGGGACCAGCGCACCGCCACGATCATGATCCTGGGCGATACGTGCACGCGGGCCTGCGGGTTCTGCGCCGTGAAGACGGGCAAGCCGCTGATCCACGACCTGGACGAGCCGCGGCGAGTGGCCGAGGCCATCCGCGGCCTGGGCCTCGAGCACGTGGTGGTAACCAGCGTCGCTCGCGACGATCTCGACGACGGCGGCGCCAGAATCTTCGCCGAGACGATCCGGCGACTGCGCGTCACGTGCCCCGGCATGGGCGTGGAGGTGCTGATTCCCGACTTCAACGGGGAAGAGGCGCCGCTCCGAACCGTGATGGCGGCCCGGCCGGACATCCTCAACCACAACGTCGAGACGGTCGCCCGGCTCCAGAAGCCCGTCCGGAAACGAGCTCGCTACGATCGGTCGCTCGGCGTCCTGGCGCGGGCCAAGGAATACGCGGCCGAGGCGGTCCAGGGGGCCCCGGCCGTGCATACCAAGTCGTCGATCATGGTCGGACTCGGCGAGACCAGGCCGGAGCTGCACCAGACGTTCCTGGACCTGCGCGCCGTCGACTGCGACATCCTGACGATCGGGCAGTACCTGCGGCCGTCGACCGAACATCTCCCAGTGGAGCGCTACTACCGTCCCGAGGAGTTCGCCGAGATGCGCGAGGAGGCGCTGGCGCTGGGCTTCAAGCACGTGGAGTCGGGGCCGCTGGTGCGGTCGAGCTATCACGCCCGAGACCAGGTCCCGGACGCCGAGGCGCGGCGGGCGGCGCGGGCCCTGAGTGCGCAACGGTCGGGCGCAGCGGCTGCGGCCGGCGCAGAACGCTCGGCGGGGGCGGCCGCGAGAAGCGGCCCCACGGTCGACCCTGAGGGTCGGGTCGTCTACCGATCCGGCAACTAGCAACGGGCGCGCGGAACAGCCCGATCAGGGTTGGATCGTGGCCACGTAGGTAGAGAGCCCGTCCCGGGCGTCACCCCAGGCGTAGTAGATGCGGCCGTTCTCGAAATCGGCGTTCTCGCGCAGCCCGGTGCCGTTGGTGATCTTCGGCTCGCGATAGGTCGCCTGCGTCACCCGTTGCGGCGCCAGGAAGGTGGTGCCGCCGTCGTAGGACAGGGTGTAGTAGGTGCCCACCAGGCCGTCCTCGCCCACGGCATGCCAGCCGACGAAGACGACGCCATCGGCCATGGCGAGGGAGGCCTTGAAGCCCTCCTTGCCGGGAACGTCCAGGGTCCGCCAGGCCCAGGAGGCGCCGCCATCGGTGCTGCGGCCGATTCGGATGGTGCCGCCGCTCGCCGTGGTGTCGTTCACGGTCATCCATAGCTCTCCGCTGTCGGAGACGGCCAGGCTGGACTGACTTCCGGGGTCGAAGGCCGCACTCGGGGCCGGAACCTGGTCGATGGCCCATATGGGCGGGTCGGCCTTGAGAGTCGTACCGAGGTGGAGACGAGCCGTCGCGTAGCCAGTCCGTCCGATGTTGCCGGACCAGCCCTGGTTGAACATGTCGTTGCTGTCCCAGAAGCGCATGTCGTTTTCCCAGAACGTGACGTACGCCGTTCCGTCCGGCGCCACCGCCAGGCGGTTGCCGAACCGCCACGTGTACGGATACCCGGCCTGGCCGACGGCCGGCACTTCCGTGTGGACCCAGTTCGTGCCGTCGCGCGTGGCAATCACGCTGATGCCGACCCCCTTGGAGCTGGGAAGCCAGTTGTAGGCCAGGTAGACGGCCCCGAAGTTTGGGCTGCTCGGGGAGTTGTCTATGGCGATGGCCGGATAGCAGCCGACCCACGGCGGAGTGAACTTCTCTATGTATCGGGGCGACCAGGTCGCGCCCTCGTTGTCGCTGTGGGATATCGAGAGAGCTACGCCCCCTTTGACTCCGATGGCGTTGGCGGCCCACAGCCGCGAAGACCCGGACTTGGGGCCTGGGCCCCAGGCGAGGATCGCGTGCATGTCCTGGCACAAGTTGCCCCACGGTGTCTTCGTTGCTTTCCATGTGGCGCCGGCATCCCTGGAGATGGCGAGTGCGGGGATGCTGCAGCTCTTGGACCACGAGATGTTCTGGCTGATGACGGCGACGAGCTTCGGGTCGTACGGGCTGGCAGAGACGGCCGGCTCGGTTCCGCCGTTCACCTTGATCTCGGTGAGTACCCGCGGCGCGGGCACGGGTGTGGGCGAGGGGGACGGGGTGGGTGTGGGCGAGGGGGAGGGAGTGGGCGAGGGAGTGAGCGAGGGCGTCGGTCCGAGTGTCGGCGATGCGTCCGCGGCGCTCGTGAGGGAGGCGAGGCTCGGTGACGTGTAAGGCGTGGCAGGTGTAGCTACGGCGAGGAACGATCCTGCGGCGCTCAGCAGCCCGAACGATGCCAGGACGAGACACGCCGCCATCAGAACCGCGATCGCGGCCCAGGAGGGCCGGCTGAGCGATGCCCTTGGGCGGCCACGAGGCTGAACCACTGTGTCCTATCTCCCTCACGCCGGCCACGCAACGCTCTCGGCCGGCCCACAAGCTGGCGCACCGCCGGCCCCTCTACGGCTGCATGCTGAGGCCGGCTACCTGCGTTCAATCCTAGCAATCGTCCGGGGCGTCGTGGGGGCCGATGAGACCCTGACACTCGGCCGGCCTGGGGGCCGCGGCACGGCCGCGTCCCGCCTCGGCCACCCGTGGCCCCCGGCCCCGGCTGGGCCCCGCTACAGGATCTTGGAGAGGAACGTCTTGGTCCGCTCGTGGGTGGGCGTGCTGAAGACCATGTCGGGCGTGCCCTCCTCGACGACCACGCCGTCGTCCATCATGACCACGCGGTTGGCCACCTCGCGGGCAAAGCCCATCTCGTGACTGACCACGATCATCGTCATTCCTTCGCGGGCCAGCTCCTTCATGACCTCCAGCACCTCGCCGATCATCTCGGGGTCCAGGGCGGAGGTCGGCTCGTCGAAGAGCATGAGAGCGGGCTTCATGGCCAGCGCCCGGGCTATGGCGATGCGCTGCTGCTGCCCGCCGGAGAGCTGGTTCGGATAGACCTTCTCCTTGGCCGCCAGGCCGACCCGCTCCAGGAGCGCCCGGCCGACCGTCTCGGCCTCGTCGCGAGCCATGCCGCGGACCTGGATCGGCGCTTCGATGATGTTCTCGAGGGCGGTCATGTGCGGGAACAGGTTGAAGCGCTGGAAGACCATCCCGATCTCCTGGCGCTGGGCAGCGATGTTCTTCTCCTTGTCCTCGACCAGCTTCATGGCGCCCGAGGAGCCGTTACTCCGCCGCCCCACGATCGGCAGTCGGTTGACGACCGGGAGCCCGCCGATGATCGGGAAGCCGCCGCCGGCCTCGGTCTCGCGGTAGCCGATCAGGTGGCCGTTGACGAAGATGCGCCCGCTCTGGATCTTCTCCAGGTGGTTGACGCATCGGATGAAGGTCGTCTTGCCCGATCCGGACGGGCCGATGATGACGACCGTCTCCTGGCGCTTGACCTGGAGGTTGACGTCCTTGAGGACGTGCAGCCGGCCGAACCACTTGTTGACGTCGCGCGCTTCGACGACCACGTCCGTCTCCGGACGCGGCACTCCGCCGATGGCGCCGAGCAGATCGTGGGCAATCGTCATTGTTCGATCGGCGCTCTGAGTGACATGAACCTGGCTGCGAATCCCTCGCGTCGGGGACCCGCTCCTCCGCCCTGCGACGGTCCCGTCCCTCTCGCGAAACGCCGTTCTATCCGCGCCTGGACGAATCCCCAGACGGTAGTCATCGCCAGGTACCACACGGCCGCGCCCGCGAAGAGCTCGAACGTGGCGTAGTTGCGGCCCGCGGCCACCGACGTCGTGTTGTACAGCTCGAAAACGCTGATGACGGTCAGCAGCGACGTCGTCTTGAGCATGTTGTTGAACTCGTTTCCGAGGGGCGGAATGATCACTCGCGCGGCCTGGGGCAGCACGATGCGCCGCATCGTTTGGCCGTAGTTCATGCCGAGCGACTTGGATGCCTCGGTCTGGCCCGGGTCAACCGAGAGGATCCCGGCGCGAACGATCTCCGCCATGTACGCGCCCTCGTTGATTCCGAGGATCACGATTCCGGCCAGGACCTCGGGCAGAATGAAGACTGGTCCGATCTCGACGGCAGGCCACTTGAATATGCCTGCGGTCGGGAAGCCGTAGTAGAAGAACATCAACTGGACCAGCAGCGGCGTGCCCCGGAAAAGCCAGACATACAGGTTGGCGACGAGACGGAATGGGAAGAACTTGGCCATCTTCGCGATGGCCGCGAAGACGCCGAGAATGACGCCCAGGGCCTGCGCGACGACCGAGATCAAGAGCGTCAGCCCGATCCCGTTCACCAGCGCGGGGCTAGGATGGAATATCGAGTCCCAGAAGACCTGCGGCCTGATGTGCGCGTTGCTGGAGCAGCCGCTGACGCTCAGCGCGACGAATATCAGGCACCCGGCGAGAATAGCCCGCCGGGTGCCGAGGCGACTGAGCACGGACGCGGTCATCGCGTCGTTGTGGCTACGTCCGACTTGACTAGGAAGCGGCCGGCAGCGGGGTCGCGTTGACGTCCGCGGCCGTTACGGCTCCGGACTGCACGCCCCACTTGGTCAGGATGGTCGTGTAGGTGCCGTCGGTCATCATTGCCAGCAGGGCGGTCTTGACGGCGTCGCGCAGAACGGTCTTGGTCTTGGGAACGCTGATGCCTTCGGCGCCGCGCTCGAGGGTCATGGCCGAGACTTCGTCGAACTTGCCACCGCTATTGGCCACTTCGTAACCGGCCACTGGCTCATCGGTGAAGTGGGCTACCACTGTCCCGGCCTGGAGTGCGGCGAGGGCGTTCGTGTCGGCATCGAACACCTGAAGCGTGATGTCCGACTTGCCCTTGGTCTTGCAGTTGGCGTTCAGGCTGTTCGTAGTGTCGTAGCCCGATCCGGCGCCGGTGATGTGATCGGCCTCGATGGTGCCCTTCTCCGCGGCGACGGTCTTGCCGCACAGGTCATCGATGGTCTTGACGGCGCTCGGGTTGCCCGCCAGAACCACGAACGACTGGCCGGCGGCGAAGTAGGGGATCATGTCGACTGCGGCCTGGCGCTCGGCGGTGATCGTCTGCGCCGAGATGATGATGTCGCAGCTTCCGCCCTGGAGGGCCGGGATGATCGAGTCGAACGTGGTCGACTTGACCTCGAGAGTCAGGCTGAGTCGCTTGGCTAGCTCGGTGGCCAGATCGATGTCGGAACCGATGGCCTTGTTGCTGGCGTCGAGGCTCTCCTGAGGCGGATACGACGTATCCGAGCAGACGGTCAGGGTGGCGGCCTTCACAAGCTGATCAGCCGGAACGCCACCGGCAGGCGCGGGCGATGCGGCGCTGCTGGTGCATCCAGCGGCGACCAGCGCCGCGGCGGCGAGGATGCCGACGACGCGGAGTCGAGTTCGGATCACGGGAATTCCTCCTGTCCTCCTGGGGCCCACCAGGCTTGCCGTCCTCCCTCGACGCGCCCGGGGCATCAATTGATGGAGGGTAGTCTCACGCGCCGTCGCCTGCAAGGCACCCACGCCATACTCGGTTGCAGGCGGGTTGCAGATGGGCGACTCGGCCGGCCTTGCGGCCGCAGGAGCGAACGGCCCGTGCCCCGACCGTGGATCGGCTGGATGCCCCGGCTGGTGCCCGGCCGCGGAGCGACTGGTCACCGAACGTGCCCCGGCTGGTGCCCGGCCGCGGAGCGTCTGGTGCGTGAGCGTGGAGCCGCTATGCTGGCATCGATGGTCCGTCAGCTGCCACGCCGGATCCCGCTGGCCGAGCTCCATTGCCACCTCGGCGGGGCCGTCACGCCCGCCGTCATGTGGGGGATCGCCCATTCGCAGGGAATCAAGCTGCCCACGAAGGATTACTGGCAGTTCCGCGACATGATCACGGCCTCTCCAAGACGCGGCCACTCGTTCGACGGCTACCTGCAGCTCTTCCACTGGACCGAGCTGATCCAGTCCTCACCGCTGGCCGTGGAGCGGTCCGTCTACGAAGTGGTGGGCGGCGCCTACCGCAAGAACAACGTCACGACCATGGAGTTGCGCTTCAACCCCATGAAGCGGAACCGCGGCGGCGAACAGGACCTGGACCACATAATCGCGGCGGCCTTGCGTGGCATGGACCGCGCCACGCTCGAGTATCCGATCCGGCCCGGGCTGATCTTCTGCCTGGATCGGGCCTTCCCGTACGACCTGAACGAGATCATCGCCGAGAAGGCGATCTCGTGGCGCGATCGGGGCGTCGTGGGGATCGACATCGCGGGTCCGGAATCGGTCACCTTCCGGGCCGCTGAGTACCGCAACCTGTTCCGGCGTGCTCGCGGCTTTGGGCTCGGCATCACGGTCCACGTCGGTGAGGCCGGACCGGTCGAAGAGGTGGGCCAGGTCATCGAACTGCTCGAGCCCGACCGGATCGGGCACGGCGTCAAGGCGGCCTACGACCATCGAACCATGGGCATGCTGCGCGAGCGCGGGATCGTGCTCGAGATCTGCCCGACCTCCAACCTCCAGACCGAGGTGGTCTCCGGCTGGGAGGAGTTCCGCTGGATCTTCGATCAGTTCCGGCGCAACGAGGTCCGCTTCGCCATCAGCACCGACGGCCCGGAGATGCTCAAGACGTACATCCGCGACGAGCTGGCGACCCTTGGCCGGCTGGGCATCCTCTCCTACGAGGAGCAGCTCCAGGCGGCCCAGACGTCGCTGCAGGCCTCCTTCGTGCCGAAGGTGACCGACGTCGCGGCCGCGGTCCGGAAGCCGGCGACCCGCGTCGAGGTCGAGCGGGAGGAAGCCTGAGGGTTTGAAACGGCGAGCGCGGGTCGGCCGGGGCGGGTCGGCCGGGGCCTAGCGCGGGTCGGCCGGGGCGGGTCGGCCGGGGCCTAGCGCGGGTCGGCCGGGGCGGGTCCGCTAACCGTCCAGCGGCTCAACGCGATAGGTGCAGCTGCGGTCGCCGGAGGCGATGTGGCACTCACGCGTGACCGTCGCCCCGAGCACCTCGCCGAAGAGCTCCAGCTCCTCCTGGCAGGCGATCGGGTAGGGGACCGATACCCCGGAGATCGCGCAGTTGTGCTCGCACAGCCGGATCGTCCCGTCCTGGTCGCGGGTGGCGCGGCCGAGGTAGCCTGTCTCGTCCTGGTAGCTCGCAACTTCGCGGACCCGGTCCCAGAGCGAGGCGCTGCTCGGCAAACGCTCTTCGAGCCGGCTGCGAATGCGACTCCTCAGCTGCTGGCGCCGGGCTTCGAACACGTCCCGGATCAAGGTCTCGCCGCCGATCGACCGAATGGCGGTCAGGAACGATTGGGCAAGGGCTCCGTAGTTGGCCGGGAACAGCTCCTGGGCCGCCGGCGTGAGGTCGTAGACGTGGCGCGGCCGGCCGACGCCGTGGCGACTCAGGCTGCGACTGACCAGGCCCGCCGTCTCGAGCGTGCGCAGCTGCTGGAGCACGCCGGTCCGGCTGGCTCCCACCCGATCGGCGACCTGATCCGGGGAAGCGGGCCCGCCCGTTCGGAGGGCGTACAGAACCTCACGACGGAGCGTGGACGAGGCGCCGGGGCCGGGCGTCGGCGTCACGAGCGGCGTCATGGTGTTGACTCGCTTGATGATCTGGGCGTCGGTGCCGTGCTCGAAGGCGGCCATGGCCGTGTGCTCGGCTCCATCGCCGTTCCGCTCGGCGTGGTCGTGGCCGGGCTGTCTCGCGTATGACGGATCCGTGGGCGTGGCGGCCTCCCGATGCATTGGAGAAAAGTAGCAGTGTGTGTCGAAACCTGCTTGCGCCTCTGGCGCGTCCGGCTGCCACTGATTCCGCGGGTGGCGGCAGGCCGCGGCGGACGGTCACAGGCGGCGGCGGGCGCCCGTTCTGGCGCCCGATCCTGCTCTGGCGGACGGCGGGGTGGCACCAGATCCGGCTCCACCCGATCGAGAGGGACTCGCCGGAAGGGCGCCCGTGCCTTAGGATCACGCCTGATCCCTGGGTAAGGAGCCTGATCCCTTCGGTCAGGGGCCTGACCCTATCGGAAGTCCGGCCGGTCGCCCGTCTCGGCCGCGGGCGAGAAACGTCGGTCTTGCCATCATTCGGCCGCCAAGGAGCACGGGTGCCACAGATTCGAGCCTTTCGCGCGCTTCGATATGACCCAAAAGCGGTCGGCGACATGAACCTGATCACTTGCCCGCCCTACGACGTGATCGGTCCCGACATGCAGCGCACCCTGCTGGCGCGCCATCCCCTGAACGCGGTTCGGCTCGACCTGCCCGAGATCCAGCCCGGCGAAGAACCGGACGACCGGTATCGTCGAGCGGCCCGCATGCTCGCCGGGTGGCGAGTGGACGGCACGCTGCGCAAGGAACCCAGCCCCTGCATCTACGTCTACGAGCAGATCTACAAGGTCCCGGGCAGCAGGCGAGTCCGCACCCAGCGAGGCTTCTTCGCCCGGCTCCGCCTCGAGGACCTGACCGCCGGGTCGGGCGTCCTGCCCCACGAGCGAACGCTCTCTGCCCCGAAGGAAGATCGCTACAAGCTGCTGAATGCCACGGGCGTCAACACCAGCCCGGTCGTGGGCCTCTTCGACGATCGGCGCGGGAAGTCCGTGAAGGCGCTCGCGGCTCTCGCCGCCGGCCCCGCCGACACCGACGTCACGGACGACGACGGCGTTCGCCACCGTCTCTGGGCAGTGCCGGAGAATGGGCCGGAGAGCGAACGCGTGAGCCTCGTCCTCGACGCGGCCCGCCGGAAGTGGATCACCATCGCGGACGGGCATCATCGCTACGAGACCGCGCTCCGCTACCGCGACGAGCGCCGCGCGAACAAGACCGGCGAGGCGGATCCTCCGTTCGAATACGTGATGATGCTGTTCCTCGAGACGACGGGTCAGAAGCTGACCGTCCTGCCCACGCACAGGATCGTGAAGGGTCTCGGCGAGGAGGGCGTGCACGACCTCATGAACCACGCCCAGTGGCTCTTCGACGTCCAGCCCGTGGCGCAGCGGGCGGACCTCGAGGCCGCTTTCGCCTCGGTCGACAAGGCTCCGGGCGGGGAGGGCCGATTCGGGTTGTGGACCCGGAACGGCGGAGCTCTCCTGAGTGCCCGCCGCGACGCCTTCGCCGTCTCCCTGACTCGGGGCGGCGCCGCTCTGCGTCGCCTGGACGTCACCCTGTTGCAGGTCGCGCTGGACCGGCTGTGTGGCATCGATGCGGCCGCGATCGCAGCCGGGCGCCTGGCGTACAGCAAGTCCGTGGCCGATGCCCTGGACTGGGTAGACGAGTCGCGAGACGGTGCCGACGCGGCCTTCCTGCTCGACCCCACCCCCGTGGCGGAGATCGCGGCCGTCGCGGCAGACGGCGACGTGATGCCGCAGAAGTCGACCTACTTCTATCCTAAGGCCCTGACCGGACTCCTGATCAATCCCCATGAGTGGTGAGCCGGGCTGGGTGCCGATCCGACGGAACGGGCTCAAGGACCAGCACATGAGTGACAAAGTATTCGACGACCTGCACGTAGCGCGCCCGCATCCGGTGGGCTCGAACGGCCGGCCGATTCGCAAGGACGAGATAGAGCTGACCGAGCGCGGTCTGTACGTCGAGTCGTGGATGCCGGAGAGGCGCTCGCGCCGGCGCCCGCTGCTCTTCATCCACGGCGAGCTGGCCGGATCGTGGATCTGGGAGCGCTACCTCTCCTACTTCGCCAGCCGCGGCTGGGAAGGTCACGCTCTCAACCTGCGCAACCACCATTGGTCCGAGACCACGGACATCGCCAGCGTGGATTTCGAGGCGTACGTCGACGACGTTGCCGGAGTCATGGACCGGATCGGGCACAACCTGGTGGCCGTGGGCCATGGGATGGGTGGGCTGCTGGCGCTCAAGGCTGCCGAGCGGCACGCTGTCGGCGCGCTCGTGCTGCTCGACAGCGAGCTGCCTCGAGATCTGCGGTCGCCGGTGCGGCCGCACGAACTCCGCGAGATCCCGGACGTCTACGGCCGCGACCATATCGGCTGGGAGACGCTCCCCGAAAGGCTGCAGCGGGACAACCGCGACCTGACTATCGCCGACATCGTTCGCCTGCAGCACCTCTTCGGCCAGAAGCCACACGAGTCGGGGCTGGCGAAGCGCGAGATCCGAGAGGGGATCGCGATCGATCGAGCCCTTCTTGCCGGCACGCCGATGCTGGTTGTGGGCGCGGGCCTGGACGGATCCTCGTCGGCGACTGGTGCCGAACGGCTGGCCGACTGGCTGGGCGGAACCTACGAACCGTTCGGGGCCCATTCGCACTACGGCCTGGTGATCGGCGAGTCGAGCTTCCAGCAGGTCGCCGACGGCATCCGGGCCTTCCTGGAGTCCCACCGGCTGTAGGCCGCCCCGTGGCAGGGCCGGCTGCGGCTCCGTGGCCCTCGGGCCCTGCGGCTGTGCAGCCAGGCGATGGCGCCCGTTTCTGCCGCCTGCTATCATCCCGCCCGGCCGCCGTACGTCGGCCGGCCCGATGCCGCATTCGTCTAGAGGCCTAGGACACAGCCCTCTCAAGGCTGAGATCATCGGTTCGAATCCGATATGCGGTACCAAATCGCCGATACCTGACGCCCCCGGACCCGCGCCCAGGGGCGTTCTCTGTTCCCGCGCCTGCAAGCCCGAGGCTGCGAGCAGGGAGCTGACCACCGGCCCTGCTTCCGCGAGGGGACGCTACAGTCCCGTTTGGTGAGACTCCGCCCCGAGCCGCGAGACGCTTTCGGGGTCTACTGCGGGGAGTGGGTCGGCGGATTCGCGGGCGGCCAAGCGTGATCGGCGAGCTTTCGAAGGCGCCGCGCGGGAGGGTTCGAACAGACGGTCTTCGAACGCCCGTTCTGTGGAAAAGAAGGTGGAATTCTTGGTGGAGAAACCCCTTTCCGGCGGGGTGGCATCCGCCTAGCATGCACCCAACCTGCCGCGGAGGAGTCAAGCGCGGGGGGAACGGATCTCTCCTGACCGAGCCTGCGGTCCGTCACCAGGATGGGATTCACGTCGCGAAAGAGGAGCGGTGTCTTTATGGATTCGCGCGGGCAGCAGGAAGACCTGGGCGCCAGTGACGCCGCCGTCGATTTCGTCCGGTTCTGCCATCGGCGCAGGCGCGCGGGCTGGCCGGAGCTGTACGACGAGATGTGCGCCGTCGCGAGGCGCGGTCTGTACCACGGGTGGGGCTTCGCGGAGCTGGCCGAGCACGGCATCGCCTTCGGCCTGGCGGAGATGCCGCGCCTGGCCGGGTTTGCGGTTGAGGTCGCCCGCCAGGAATCCGAGCGACGAGGCCGGGTGCTCGTCGCCGTATTAGCCCCGTCGCCGCTGCCCTCCGCGCCCCTGCCCTCTGAGCTACGCGAAGAGGCGCGCGACGACGCCGGGGCGCAGGTCCTGGTGGCGGCGGCCAGCTGAGCTTCGCCCCGCCGCGTATTGAGGCTGGCCCTGGCGGTTCTCGCGCGGCGGCTCAGGCGCGGAGCTGGCGGCGGGCCATCTCGGCTTCGATCTGGCGCTCAGCCTCGACGTACTCGTCGATCCGATCGCGCATCTCGTTGGCTTTCGGCGTGTAGAGATGGACTTGCTGCTGGAGGACGTAGCTCAGGCGCCGGCTCGCCATGCGGACGTGGTCCAGGTTCTTCATCAGCACGAGCGGATCCATGGCTGCCAGGTCGCCGGGTTCGTACATCAGCTTCATGGGGCGATTGTATGGGCCGCAGCCCACGAGCGTCGCGACGTCCTCGCGCAGCCTCAGAGAGCTCGCAGCGAGCGTTGCGGCCACTCCCAGTCGATCGGGAGAGTGGCGCCGTTGACGGCACGTCGGCGTCCCGCCTCGCTCGTGGCCAGCACGAGGATTCGGTCCAGCTTGGTCGCCTGACCCGCCTCCTCGCCCCAGAGCTTGGTCATCTTGCGGCCGGCGGCGACGTCGTCGAGGGCGATACCGGCCAGACGGTAGCCCTCCGGCGCGGCGGCGAGCTCCCAGACGGACTCCGCCAGGCCGATGCCTCCGGCGGTGGGCCGGCCGCGGTCCAGCTCCACGTCGCCGATGACGAGGGCGATGACCGCGTCGTCGGCCAGCGCCGATCGGAGCCCTCGCAGGACTTCGCGCATGAAGACCAGGTAGGCGTCGCGGTGATGGGCGTCGTCGAGCAGGTCGTCGATCGCGGCCGCGTCGTAGCCGAGCAGCCACAGTCGCAGCCAGTTGTAGTAGCCGTACTTCACCACGCGCAGGTACGGTGGCGACGTCACCACGAGCCGGGCCCGCTCCGGCAGGCCGCGGGCGCTGAGCGCCTCGCGGAAGTGAATCCCCGCGTCTCGCGCGTCGCCGAGCAGGGCGATGCCGCGGGTTCTGGGCAGGGGCTGGCGGTACAGGCGGCGTAGCTTGTCGTCAAGCAGAGCGAAAGCATCGCGCTCAGGAGAGTGGAAGCTCGTCCGGGCCACGAAGTCACGGACGTAGCGCGGGGCCATGCTGAAGGTGTTCGGCATCACCGCGGAGAGGTAGCTGGCGCTCTTGCCGTGGAGGATCCCCGTCAGGGTGGCGAGGAGGAAGCGGTCGGTTCGATTGTCCGGATCGAGGCCCGCGCGAAGGTAGAGCAGCTGGGCCAGGGTTCGAGGGTGAAAGGCCAGGGCCACTTCGGCGGGGACGAGCGCGTCGCGTCCGGCAGACTCGATCCCGCTGACCGACCGGCTCCCGGGGCCCGGCACCACGATCTCGGGCGAGCCCGGGTTGGCGGCGACGCTGTCGGCCAGCCCGCTCCACTCCCCGGCGGAGGCGGCCCAGGCCAGGCGCAGCGACGCCAGGCGGGTCTTCACGTCGGCTTTCGTCGGCGGATCCACTTTGGCCGCGGTCAGGATGTGGGCGAACGGGTTGAGGTCGTTGCCGACTCCTATCCGTCCCTCGGCGCAGGCCTGCAGCGGGGTCGTGCCTCGGCCGCTGAACGGATCCAGGACCACGGCGCCGGGGCGCGTGTAGCGGGCGATGAAGGCGTGCACCAGGCCGGCCGGGAAGCTCGCGAGGTACGAGCACATGGGGTGGAAGCTGTGGCCCCAGAGCCGCTGCTGGACCTTCCATTCGGGCTCGATCGCCAGCTGTGGCAGCTCGCTCGGGAGCTGGAGAGCCAGCTGTACGTTCGACGTGACGAGCGTCGGCTGGCGTCGTGGGGGAAGCTGGGGCAAGGGTTCGACTCGGACGTCCGACCGCTCGCCGGATGCCGGCGACAGGACCGTCCGTTCGGACTCGAGCGGCAGCGACGACACCGATACGACCTCCAGGGCACCGCAGGCGCGTAAGTGGTGAACGCGAAGAAGACGGAGTCTAGCACCGACCGCGCCGGCCGCAGCCATGACTATCGCGCCATAGGCGGGCCCTCGGAACCAGGCGAGTGGCTTCGTGGCACACGTAGCCGGGGAGCCGGACTGGTCTCGCCCGGCGCAGCGGGGTACGCTAGGGGCGGTGTCCAGCCAGTCTCGGTGTCCCCGTAGCTCAGCGGATAGAGCGGCCGCCTTCTAAGCGGTTGGTCGTGGGTTCGATTCCCGCCGGGGACGCCAAACCTCATTGTGAGCGTGGGACGACACGCCGCCTTTGACAAGAAATGCTCGGGCTTCCCACGAAGCGTGCCACTGCGTTATACAGGCCGCGGCCTTCAAAGCTGAATGTCGCGTTCGAGGCCCGTCTCCCCGCTCCAATTCCCGTATCGTGCCCAACTCGCATCTCAGCCTTGATGACTTCGCCGTTGGGAGACCGGCTGGGCCTCAGTGTTGGCAGGCCGACCATCGCGTAAAGTACTGTTGACGCTAGATCTCTGTCGCGAACGTAGCCCGGTCGAGTAGGTGGGGGTTGAACGGGATCGTGGATAGCACAGCGTTCGGTACGACCAGTCGGTTGGAGTCGGTCACAGACTCCATCGTCAGAGCGGGTGATGCGCTCCTGACGTATTACGATCCAGAGGCGAATAGCTTCGCCCGCGAAACGCGGCGGCAAGGGCCAGTCCCGCCGGGGGTCGGTAGGGGTACCTCTTCTCGTGGGCTTCTCGGCATGCTTGACTGGGTGCGAGTGCTCGGAGAGGAGGAGGTGGGAACGGATCCGCAGAGACTTGAGGCGTCAACAGTCATTCGCCAGATCTCGTCGAGATTCCATGATTGGCTCCGGGAAGCTGCTGCCGAGCCTGCCTCGGCGGAAGACGATCAACTCCTCGCTGCGCACCTCGTGACTGCGGCCGCTCTCTTGATCGGTGCGTCACGGATCCAGAGACTCGACGAGCCGGACACCGGATTCAGCTGGGACGACGATTTCGTTGAGTCTCTCGTCGAGTCCGGGCGCATCGTCGCCGCAGCTCTCGAGGAATGTCTGGGAAAGTCCGGCGGGGGATGTCTACCCGGAACCCAGCAGGTCCATGACGTTGTCACGTTCCACGCGGTGCGTGCGATCGATGCCTTCAACGCGGTCACCAATGCGCCCGTGCACGAATGGCAGGAGATTGCGGTCCGTGTGGAGGACGACATTCTGAGGCAACTCGGGTTCCGCGGCGCCGGTCTGACGTCCCGGTTCGATCCAGCCTCTCTGGCGTTCAGTACTGCGCTGCTCGACGCATTGGACCCCGGTAGTTCACGGACCCTGGTCGACTCAGCGGCCGATGTTGTTGCAGCGACGCAGGGCCCGGACGGCTCGTGGCCGACCGGGCGAGTTGTCCCGGTCGGTGGCCGCGGAATGCCGCTCGTCGCAAGCTACGAGATTGCTTATGCGCTTGCCGTCCTCACTCGGAATCGCCAGGGGCGGAACGCCGAGATTCCAGATAGCGTGCTGGATGCCCTGCGGCGTGCCTTCGACCTCGTCACGGCTACGTTCAAGACGGATGGGACCGCAAGGGGCTGGAACAGCGACAGGGTCCCATGGTCGGCAGCCCCGGAGGGGTGGATTACGTCTCTCGTCCTTGGCTTGCTGGTCCGGTATCGAGATGTCCTGGTCGCGATCTCTCAGCGTGACGTTCTTGCGAAGTATTCCGTCGAACGGCCAACCATGACCGCCTCGTTCCGATGGTATGACCTTCGCCGAGCGGTTGGAAGCCCGCGACCGCATCTGTCAAGGTCCGTGGCAACCCTGCCGGACCCCACAGCGCGCGGAACCCTAGCCGCGAGTCTAGAGCGAGAGTTCCTAACGCCCGTCCATTCGACATGGATCGAGAGGCCTTCCCGCGGTAGCCTCATTGTCACGGGGCCGGCCGGAACAGGAAAGACAAGTCTCGCGTCAGCGTTGGCTGCGGATCTAGGTTGGCCACTCCTTACTCTGACCCCGCCAGATTTCTTGAAGCGAGGCCTGGAGGGCCTTGAAGCCACGGCTGCGGAGGTCTTCCGCGATCTTCTTGCGCTCCGCCGAGTAGTGGTGCTCTTCGATGAGTGCGAGGAGTTCTTCAAAGCGCGGCCCACGACGGCGTCCTCGTCGTTCGGGCAACGGACGATGGGAGCGTTCATAACAGCAGGCATGCTTCCACGTCTACAGCAACTTCGCCGCAAGAGGTGGGTCCTCTTCATTCTGGCGACCAATATCGCCCTTACCGAACTCGACCCGGCCGTGGTCCGCAGAGGACGCTTCGACTACCAGCTGCGCCTGGACACGCCACACCTGACTGCTCAAGAACGATATGTTGACGCCTCCGGCTTGTCGCGCCGGGTCCAAGATCGCATCAAGACATGCCTCCGCACATATGACGAGGAGTACCGGTCTGCGCCCGATGGGACGCGGGCACCCGTGTCTTTTGGAACGCTCGCTCACATCGTTGAGCGATCGAGACACTCGCGCAACGAAGGTACCGACGACTTGCAACGCGAGTTGAATTACATGCTCAGGAACCCTGGGCCGCCACAACTGGTGCAATAGCGCCCCATCAGGGGCTCATCGTCAATGTTCGGGGTCAGGGGCATGCAATGGACCTGCAACCCTTCTGGGCGTTCTTCCTCATCCTCTGTCTTCCGACAAGCGTCTATCTGTGGGCGGGGTTGCTTGTAGCTAATGGGTCTGTCCGCAGCCTCCCAGCGATGCCGTGGGAATTCCGGTTGGCCGCGCGCGCTTCGGGCGCCAAGAGGGATGAGGGTCGCTCCGGACCGGTATGGGGACGGTTTGACGGGGTATGGGGACTGCTGTTTCTGCTGGCTTTCGTCAATCTCGTCCCCCTGGCGTTACTGGTACGCCCGTATGGCCCCATCAGCTTCGTCTCCGCGGCGGCGTACCTTCTCGCGCAGCTGTGCTGGCTCGCGAGGATTCGCCGCGCCGTCCGGCGAATCAACCGGACCCCGTAACCAAGTCGGCGGCGCCGACGACACGGTAACTGGACACGCTACGCTCGGCCCTCCACGAGCGACGCTACTGCGCTAGCTGGCCTTCCAAGCTGAAAGTCGCGGGTTCGAGACTCGTCTCCTACTCCAAATCCCATTTCACGCTCTGCACGACGAGATTTCGGGCGCTCTGCTGCCGCACAACCGGCGATAGAGGCTGATCGGCGGGTGCCATACTGGGTGCGAGCGAGCGTGTTCTCGCGTGATCAGTCATGAGCGAGCGGGGGAGGTCAGCGAATGCGGTTTCTTCCACATTGGCGTAAAGCCACTTGGGCCGTCGTGATATGGACGGTGCTCATGGCGATCTGGATGATCGCCGGCTCACAGCAGAGCCCTGACACGACCTGCGCAGGCAAGACCGGCGGCGATCTCGATCTCTGTCAGTCTGCCTATCATGTCGGCACTGGGATCGGCGTGACCCTGCTATTCATCCTCTGGTTCATCGGCTTTGTCGTCCTGAGCCTTGTCTGGCTGATGAGCCGACCGCAGAGGCGCTTGTGCCCAGTCTGCGGAGAGCAGGTCAAGAAGGGCCTGACCGTTTGTCCGAAGTGCGGCTACAACTTCGCCGCCGCCTTCAGCCAAGCCGCCGCAGCCCAGACGTCGCAGTGTTGGCGCTGCCACGCACCCATCGCCGTGGGGCAGTCACCGTGTCCTAACTGCGGAGCGCCAATCGGCTGGCCGACACAGCAAACGCCCCCACCCCAGGCGTAGGACCAGCTGGCCAACAGACTGATAGGCCCATAAGCCGCGCCTGCTACCCTCGCCCTGGTCCCCGCTCGGCTGGTCGCCGACGATCCCGGCTCCAGCCGGTCAGTTCGAGCAGCTGCGTTTCGGCGGTTCGCGGCCGCCACGATCCCGGACTTTCGGGCGACTTGCGGACCTCGGGTGACGGACGATGCTCGGCATATGGGCATCATCGCTATCCCGAGGATGACCACGCCTTGGAAGACCGTCGTGGTCTCCATGGCCGTTCTCGGCTTCCTCTACGGCTATGTTGGGACGGCTGGGTCGGCTGTTTGGTCATGCGCTTCGGTGGGCCAATGCCTTCAGTACACCGTTGACCAAGGGTTCCCTGGCTTCTTCCACTCAGCGGCCTTGATCCCCGCTGCCATTTGGGCCCTTCTCTTCGCGGCGGTCGTGTACCTCCTGTTCCTTGGTGTCTATGGCATCCGGAAGGCCTTCCCTTGGCGGCCGGCGCTTCGGAATGCACAACCAGAGTTCGTCGAGTCTGTGTCGTCGCCGGCTGCCACTGCGGTCGAGTCAAACACCCCGGCCTCGGCGAACGCACAGTCAACGGCGGTTCGGGAGAAGAAGGGATGGGCCCGACCGACGCCCTTGCAGATCGCCGTGGGCGTCGCGCTGGCCTGGGGGATCCTGTCTGTAGGGCCGTCCCGATTCGCAGGCGACCTCCTCTGGGTGGTCCCGCACCATGACGTCTATGCGCCGGATCCGGCGTTCGCCTGCGACAAGCCGCCCGTCCCAGAGTACTTGCCCTACGCGTATGGTGGTTGGGTTGGCCCAAACGGGACGGACGGCCAGTGCGATGTAACGTGGGGTGGCGACGCCGGGTATCTTCAAAGCGACATTGTCCGCGGTGGCGAGAACGGGCTGCTCGCATTCCTAGCGATCGGCGCAGGGCTCCTGCTCTGGCCGAGGCTACGAGCAGGGATGCAGGAATCGTCTCCTAGCCGGGCTGCGGTCCGCGCCCCGACGCTGGATCTCGGAACATCCGACCAGCCCGCGGTCGGCCCGGGCGAGACTGTTGGCGACAAGCTTCGTCAGCTGGCGGCACTGAGGGACGACGGCATCATCTCGTCCGAGGAGTTCGAAGCGAAGAAGGCTGAGATGCTTCGCGCCTTCTGAACTTCAGCCTAACAGCACCGCTTCTATCGCCCGCCCTGCGCATCGCCGACGATCCGGTAAGTCCGGCCAGTCGGGTGGCTTGCTACTTGAGCCCTAACGAGGAGCATGCATATTGCGCTGCGGCCGTTCCGTAGATCGCGATTGTCAGGCCGCCCATCGTCCCGGTGCATACGGGGCTCCCGGCCGGGACGGCTGAAACGATAGTGGGTGGGTGTTCTGCTTCCCAAGCATTGCCAGCGGTCGGCTGCGCAGCCAGGTACTGGGCGCACTGCGCAGCGTCGGTCCCCGAGTACACCAAGGTTATTGGGGTGTAGTCCGTCAGAATCTGAGCTGGCACTTGCAGGATGCACACTGAAGCCGCAGACATCGGCGCAGGCGACGCGACTGTGGCCGAGGGTGTTGGCGCCACCGCCGAACTGAGCGTCGTCATCGGCTCCGTCTCGCACGTTTCGCGATCAAGCGACTCGTCCCCTATGTGTTTGTAGGCTTTCTGGCCCTCGATGCCCTCCACAGCGGGGCTGAGGCCGAAGTTGATGAACGTTTGGCCGTTTCCGCAGACCGTGGCGTTTGGCGTTTCGATTGTGCCGTCCAGCAGGGCGCAGATGGTTGTCTCGTCGGCCTTGGTCAGAACCTGACCGACGATCGAGTCGCATGTTCTCGCCTGGTCGATACGCTGCCCGTTGACGGTTGGGACGCAGCTGATCGGTGACCCCGTACCTGAACACGGGACGGGGGTGGCGGCTGGCGAACCGCCACAGCCCACGAGGCCGAGAGCCATAGCGAGGAGAACGAAGACCTTGATTGCGTTCATTCCGCACCTTCTTGTTTCCGCTCTCGGCTGGATTTCAAAGCCAAGGCGGCGCTCGGCCGGAGCCACGCCTCGCCCCAATCCTTGTCTGACACGGGCATGGTCACAAACCTACTCGGTTGGGTGCGTCCTGGACCACTAACCTGAAGTTCTACGATCGCCCGGTGCCGGCCAGTTCGTGCGGCTACGTCGGGTACTCACGCACGACAAGGGTCCGGCATTGCCCGGTGCGAGCCCAGACGATCGGGCAATTGACTCAGCGAACCGACCGCCTAGAGTGAGCGGGCGTCCGGGCTAGCTAGGGGAGGACCTCGATGCGGCGTTTCTTTCTCATTGCACTTGTGGTGGCTGGCTGCTCCGGCGCGTCCGCCACAGTCGCGCCAAGTAGGGCCCCAACTGCCATTCCTTCGGCTGCGTCCCAATCGTCCGCCACGCCTTCGCCGACAGCTGCCTTACCGATGGCATCGGCAACGCCGGACATCAAGACTCTTGCGTCAACGTATCTGCAAATCGCCGGCGCAGCCAATGCCAAGATGGATACGTGCAATGCCGCCTTTCAGAGCACCGACCTCGCGACGGTCAAGGCGGCGCTTGGCACGTGCATAGATGTGTACACGGGCATGACCAACGGGCTCGCGGCGGTCAATTGGGGACCCGTGCAGCCCAAGGTCGATGACCTGATCAGTGCGGACGCCAAGGTGAAGTTGGTGCTCACCGAGATGGAAGGCGAGGCCAGCATCGCTGGAATGGCGAGCTACAACGGCGCTCTCCAGACCGCTAGCGGTGACTCGGTGGGCGCCATCGCGGTGCTCCGGGCTGCCCTCGGATTGCCGCAGGTGGCGGAGCCGAGCTAGCTCGCCGTCAGCCTCGCGTCCCGGCCTCGCTCCGCAGGGCGCCGACGATCCCGGCTTGGTCCGGCCAGCTCGAGCGGCTGCGTTAGGGGCCGTCCGTGCCGATCTGCCGAACCTAGACTGCGGTATGCGCATGCAATCCAGTCGTGGGCTCGTCAGGCGCCAGTGCGCGGGCTAGCATTGGGGGCCGCGGGCTGTCACGGGCGATGCACGGACGCCCCAGTCTCCGCGCGGATTATCAAGGGGGCACAGCGATGGAAGCGATCTATTGCTCCAGATGCGGCGCGTCGGTTACGCCCGGGAGCACTTTCTGCTCTAGGTGCGGGGTCGCCATTGCACCCTCGGCGCCGTCCCTCACGGTCAGCCAGGGCGGCCTCAACATGACGGCTGCGGTGATCCTAGTCGGAGGCGCGTTGGTCGCAATCGGGTCGTTTCTTCCGTGGGCGACCGCAACTGGCCTCGTTTCCGCCTCGAAGTCGGGGTTGGACGGTGGAGACGGGATCTTCACCCTGCCTCTCGGAGTGGTGATCGCCCTCCTTGGCCTTAGTCGCATACAACGATCGGGCCTCCCCGGTAACCGCCTGGTCATGGTCATCCTTGGGATCATTGCCGTGGGTCTGGCTTGGTTCGAGGGAAACAACATCCAGAGCAAGCTCGACGCTGCGGCATCTGGCTATGTGGTCTACAGCCTTGGCATGGGCATCTACGTCATGGGAGTGGGCGGGGTGCTGGTGGTCCTGGCTAGCATCTTTGGGGAGCGAAACCCTCAGCCCATCCAGGTCGCCTAACCTCGGACGCCTCCAGTTTCGGCGCATAACGACGAGCGTTGCTTCCATCCCCTAGCCGAGAGTGAGGCGAGCGCCACTAACTGGCCGCTTGCCGGGCTACTGGCCGCAGACCTGAGCCAGCCGGTCCCGGGCGCTCGGCGCGCTCTACCGTTGCCGCGGAACTCGTTGTTGGCCACCTTGTCGTGCGGGGGCCGACGCGCGGAGTTCCGGCTTCTGCGTACCCCGGGGTCCTTTGGTCGCGCCAGCATCGGGGCACTCCGGGGAGCTCTCGACACCAGACTCGGCGTCGAGCTTGGCATCGATCATGGCGCCGATGATCTCGGCGAGCCTGCGCGTCAGCGGCATAGCAACCTCTGGTTGACGCGCCAGTCAGGCGCGCGTCGGGCGGCATTCGTCCGGGTTGTAGCGAGGATAAGGCCGAAGGCAGCGCGACGACCAACTTCGTCGCCCGGCCGAGCCGCTAACGAGCACGTCCATGCTGACGCGAAGAACCCGCGTGGGCCCGGCGCTTGCAGGCAAGGCTGGATCATGGACGGCGGCGCAGCCCAGATGCCCGCTCTTGCGTGGCCCGGCATCGATCTGCGCGACGTCGGCGAAACGGCTTGCTATCGCGTTGCCGGGGAAGGTAGCATCCGACACAGTGCCGTATACGGGTTTGATCGGGGCGACCTCTGAGACATCGACCGGGAGGACCGGGTCGGTGGCCCACAAGGGCGTTGACTCCTGATCGCTACGCCCCCGCAAGCGTCTTGGAGGTGCTAGCTCGTGAATGCGGCCGTCGCCTACGGCGATTCAGGGGCCTTCCTGCTCGGAGCCAGACTCCCGATCGGGCGTCCATTCGAGCCAACTCGCGAGCGTCATTTGCTGCCCGGAGTTCGATCTGCGGCGCTGGCTGTCTCGCGCAAAGACCGGCGGATCATCTTGCTGCCAGAACTCCAGGGGCCCTATGGCGTCGTTGATTTGGCTCTCCTGGAAACAGACGATGCAGTCCTCGCCGATCGCCTGGCGTTGGGAGTGCCCCCTCTGCTCAACCAGCTCGATGCCGCGATAGTCGCGTCGTTGGCCGTTCTACAGCCCCGCAGCTTGTCGACGATCGCGTGCAGACTGCACTGGCCGGAGAGGCATCTCGTGACGCGCATTGAGCAGTTGCGCCGTATCGGGGCCGTGGAGCGTCTTCCATCCGGATGCTTCGTCCGCCCAAACGGCCTTCAACCTCTCGGCCACCTATCGGCTTACGAGGCCAAGGTCACGGACTGGCGACGGGGCTTGTACCAGGCTGCGACGTATGCGACGTGGGCGGACGAGTCGACTCTCGCGGCCGGTCGGTTGCCGCGAGATCCGTCTCGGGCGCTCGCAATGGCTGCGGAACTTCGGCTCGGAGTGATAGCCGATGGGGTCTGGTGGCGGCGGGCTGAGCGTCAGCAGCTTCTCCCCCAGACTCGCCTCTGGGCTTCGGAGTACGTGGTCGCCTCGCTGTCCTGACTACCAGCCCTCGCCGATCATGAAGTCGCCCAAGCCGTTGGAGACCGCGTCGAGCCACTTCGTGGAGTCGGCGTGAAGCCGGACGACCAGGCGATCCACTTGGGCGAACTCGGCCAACGCCGTCCTGTACTGGTCGCGCAACCACATTGACCGAGTACGTTCATTCGTCTGACACAAGAGAAGGGCTGTTGTTGACGCGAGCACATGCAGGTGGTGCTCCCAAAGCGCGTTGCCGTCTGCCGGTAGAACCCCGGGTACCAACCTCAGAGAAGCCGCCCTGTTCGCTCGCCGGAGGAGTTCAGCCTCAGGTCGCTTGAGCACTCCGTAGAGCCCAGAGTGCGTGATGCGGCTGGAGGTCCTTCTCGTTGTGGTGTCAACTCGAAACGCGGGCGGCGCCAAGACACGTTGGCGGAGGTCCCAACCCGTTCCGATGGCTGAAGCTCCGGCCGCGATAGCGGGTAAGCCGAAGTAGTCGGAAAACTGGACGACCACCTCGCATCGCCTACTAAGCGAGTAGACCGACCGACAAAGCCCGGCTATCTCAGCTCGGAGAGCATCCGGCGGGTAGCTGATTTCATGTCGCCGGACGGAGAGAAACACCCCAGCCGGTCGGAGTTGTGCGATCTGCCCGACGTAGTCATCCAGGAGTCGGCCCTGCGCCCAGAAGGCACCTGAGCCAACTATTGCCATGGCGACAGTACCGGCATGTGAGCGTGCAAACGTCGCGAGTTCAAGACTCACGTCAGCGTTCTGTCCGATCGAACTGTCAAGGTCCAAGGTGGGGGCGAGAGGTTTCAAGCCCAGTGAGGTCTGTGCGTCAAGCGCGCGGCGCACATGCTCTTGCCGCCGTGTCTTGTCACTGACATCTCGCCTCGGGCTACCCCACAGATCCCAGGTGTCGTATCTGGTCCAGGCATCCGTCGTGGGTAGAAGCGCGGCATGTGTTGTCGGATCGAAAACGACCGTGCCGCCGGCAGAGGTGACCAACTCGATGATCTGGGAGGCCGACTTCTCCCTCGGCCTGTCTTCTTTCGGCGTCGTGAATGGCGAGAGGATGATCCCGCACGCTTCACCGCGCGCGATCGTGTCGGTCGTCCATCTGGACTTGCCGCTCCTTCCGCTGTCCTGGAGAAGCAGCCCGTTCACAATGTCGCCAGGGCGTCTAGGGCCTCATGAGCGTCGAGATACCTCCGCGCCAGCTGCCGCTGGAGGCAAGTGTCGACGAACTTGGCTTGAGCCGGCGAGAGGTCTGCCCGTCGGCTAACGATGGAAGGCGCCTGATCGTCTCGGAGCCGCCTGGAGTAGTCAGCGCGGTCGCCGAGGAATGGGATTGGACATTGGCCGGTCAGCTGCTCGTACATCAGAATGCCCAGCCCGAAGACGTCGGATGCAAACGTGGGGCGGGCGGCAGGAGAAACATGCTCAGGTGACATGTAACCGTAGGAGCCGGGATCAACGGGGCCAGTGATGGTCGTTTCCGCAAGCAGTCTCGCGATGCCTGGGTCCATCACCTTGTGGCTGCCACTTGCAAGGCATCGGACGTTTCTCGGGCTCAGGTCCCGATGCACAGCCCCGGCGTCATGGAAGGCTGTCAGGCCGGCGGAGACATCGGCCGCCATCGCCGCGACTTCCGCCCACGGGTGGATTGGCCCACGGCGAGCTTCGAGGTCTTCCCCGTCCAGGCATTCCTCGCGCCAGCAAACCGCGAACGGGGGCGTGCCCAGCTCAACGAGACCGCTCTCAAGCCGAACGACGTTGGGATGGCTGATGGATGCGAGCACGCCCACCTCGCGCCGAGCGCGCTCAAGCGCCACGGCGGCGTATGGTGGAGCTAATTCAACGATCTTGACGATGGTCTGGCCGTTCGGGCCATCCGCCACAGCAACCAGCTTCTGGCCCCCGGGTCCCAGCGGCTTCAGATTGGTGACGCCCAATGCGCTCGCGGCGGCCGCGTAGATGGCTGTATCCATGGCAACCCCCCCCATCGCTCTTGATTTCTTTCCCCGCAGCGTATACAGCGGGCAGGGCTGCGCCATCACCCTTTTGGCGCAGTAGGGCAGGACCGCATAGGGACTCGCCTGGCCTCAAGAGAGCGTGACTCACGACACGATAACTGGACACGTTTCGCTCGCGTCTCTGAGCGTGGCGCTGTTACGCTTACGCGCGCTGGCCTTCTAAGCGGTTGGTCGTGGGTTCGATTCCCGCCGGGGACGCCAACCTTCGCAGTCTGGTCAGTCGAGAGGTGGGGCGGTGAGCGGATGGGTGGTACCGGCTAACGCGACACCCGATCCATCGGTCGTGGTGCCGGCAGGGACGCGGCCGGCCACGATGGGTTACCGCATCGGGGCGTGGCTCCTGGACGGCATCCTCGTTGGGCTGCTGGGGATCATCCCCTTCATCGGAGCCATCGTGACTGGCGCCGTCGGCTTGAACCAGCGAGCGCTCGACCAGGTCGACACCTACGGCAACTTCCCGTTCGATGGCGTCACCGCGCCGCTGATCAAGGCCAACTTGAGCCTGCTCGTCTTCTGGGCCGCAGTCTACGGAGCGATCAACGCGGCCTACTTCGTTGTGTCGTGGGTCGGAAGCGGCGCCACTCCCTTCCAGAAACTCCTGAAGATCCGGGTCGTGGACCGATCGAGCAGCCGGAACCTGACCGTGAGTCAGGCCTCACTGCGGTGGTTCGTTCTCAACGGCCTCGGCCTGATCGTCTCGCTGATCGTGCTCGTCAACATGGTTGACTGGGTCACGAAGACACCGACGAACCAGTGGCTCGGCTCGAGCTACCGCTACTCGGGGGGCCTGTCCGCCGCGTTGGGCGCTCAGTACACGCTGCTGTCATGGGGCTCCACGATATGGTCGATCGTGCTGCTGATCACGGCCGCCACCAACAGCGCCCGCCGCGGCATCCACGACCGGCTCGCCGGGTCGGTGGTCTTGAGCCCGATGCGATACCCCGTCCCATGGCCCGGATACCCGCCACCGCCCGGGCAGTACTGGCCGGCGCCGGGTGGATACCCGCCCGGGCCTGGATACCCGCCCGGACCCGGATACCCGCCACCGCCCGGGTCGTACTGGCCCGCGCCGGGTTCGTACCCGCCACCGCCCGGACCCGGATACTCGCCCGGAACCGGATACCCGCCACCGCCCGGGTCGTACTGGCCGGCGCCGGGTTCGTACCCGCCCGGAGCTGGAGACCCGCCCCAACCGGATCCCGGGGGCTCCCCGCCGTCAGCCCCGCTGCCCGACGCTCCACCAGCCGAGTCGCCCGAAGACGCTTAGGGCGCCACCAGGCGACGGCTCACCTGGGCGGGCGAGATGCCGGTGTCGGCCGCGCTGGGGTCGTCATGAGGCCGCCTGCGCCGGTCAGGCCACCGACCACGAGCCGGAGCTCGGTCGTTCCTGGGCCATCGAGAGGGTCAGGCGGACTGGCCGCAGGCGGGGCAGTCCAGCCGGCTGAGCGTGCAATCGAGCCCGCAGTTGCCTCCGCCCGCGCAGGTTTCGCACTTCGGGTTGGCCCGCTCGACGTGGGCTTCCTGGCCGCAACGGCAGTACCACGTGCCTCGACTCCGGCTGCGAAGGCGATCCCCGTCGCTGGCTACGCACCGGAAGGCCCCGCGGAACTCGATGATGGTGCTCACAGACGAGACGATACAGGGAAGTCTCCTCGGGGGCGGGCCGGCCGTGTTTCGGACCAGGCTGCCGACCGTACCCGCGGGTTGCCCGGCGAGACGCCCGGCGCCTTGTGGCGAGCTTGGCTCCGCCGAAACCTCAAGAGGTGCTACCGTCTAGGCCGGTCGCGGCTGTGATCCGGGCGCGACCTCTCGACTCGACCACTCCGCGCGGTTTACCGCGACCTGCAGAGGGGTGCCGTTCCGGATGAACCTACGCTGGCGTGGCTGCCTCCTCGAAATCGTGGAGACGGTGGCTCTCACCGTCATCATCTTCCTGCTGGTCCAGCATTTCGTGGCGCAGCCGTACCAGATCATGCAGGTCTCGATGGAGCACACCCTCGAGCCCGGGCAGTACGTACTCGTGGACAAGGTCTCGCCCAACTTCAGCGACTACAAGCGTGGCGACGTCATCGTCTTCGAGCCGCCGGCGGGCTACAAGGAAGACGGTCAGGACATCCCGTTCATCAAGCGGGTGATCGGCGTGGGCGGAGACCTGGTGGAAGTCCACGACAACGCGGTGTGGGTCAACGGCGTCAAGCTGGACGAGCCGTACGTGTACGACGGACAGCCCACGACACCGCTTGGCACCCAATCGAGCTGGCGCGTTCCCAAGGACCGGCTGTTCGTCCTGGGCGACCACAGGGAGGCGTCTCAGGACTCGCGGGTCTTCGGTCCGATCGCGAAATCTACCGTCATCGGCCGGGCCTGGCTGCGCTACTGGCCGATCGGCAAGGTCAGCCTGATCGGTTCGGCCAGCTATCAGGGCATCCCGGACACGGCTCCCGCCGCCACTTTCCAATCCTCGCCGGCGCCGTAGGGCGCCGCTTTTCGGGCCGCCAGCCGCTCGACCACACCGAACCAGTGGCGTTCCAGCTCCTCTATCTCGAGTCCCTCGGCCAGGACGTGGTCCAGCGGCTCGCGCAGGAGGTGATCGCCCATTCTCCGGACGGTCAGCGGCTCGAGGAGGCGTTCGAGAGCGCGAAGGATGAGATTCGGGCTGCGGACGTGTTCGATCAGCAGCAGGCACCCGTCGGGGCGGAGCACTCGAACGGCCTCGGCGACCGCGGCCCGATCGTCGGGGATGGTGCACAGGGCGTAGCTGAACACGACAGTGTCGAAGTGCTCGTCCGGAAAGGGCAGGGACGCGGCATCGCCCTGGACCAGCGTCGCCTCGAGCCCGAGCTCGGCTGCGCGCCTCGCCGCGGCCGCAACGGCTACGCCGCTGAGCTCCAGGCCCGTCAGGTGGACCTCGGGCGGGTAGAACGGCAGGGTCCGTCCGCGCCCGATGCCGATCTCCAGGGTCTGGCCCGCGGCCCGGGAGCCAATCCAGTGAAGGCCGGCATCCTTGCGGGCGGGCGGCGCCGTCGCAGCTCTACGGTCGTAGATGAGCCGGATTCGCTCCGTCTCGGCATCGTGACCTGGCATGCTGCGAACGGTATAACGCAGCGGACCCACGTGAGAAGACGTTCGGGTCCGCCTCGTGGCCAGGCGGCAGCGGTCCACGATCCCCGAAGCGGGCTCGAACTAGTAGTCGGGCAGGACGGATTCCCCGAACATCAGGTACTTGTCCACGCCGCGAGCAGCCCGGCGGCCCTCGTTGATCGCCCACACCACCAGCGACTGACCGCGGGAGCAATCGCCGGCGGCGAAGACGCCCGGCACGGTAGTCATGAGGTCGTCGTCGTGGACGATGTTGCCGCGATGGTCCAGCTTGCAGCCGAATGCATCCGGCAGATCGGGAGCTGGGCCGATGAAGCCCATGGCGATGAGGACGAGGTCCGCGTCGAGGATCTTCTCGGTGCCGGCCAGTTCACGCATCTCCGGCCGGGCGCCTGGGGCATGGACCCATTCGATCTCGGCCGTCTCGATGGCCTGGAGCCGGCCCTCCGCGTCGCCGATCAGGCGGCGGGTATTGACGCAGTAGAGTCGCGGGTCCGCGCCCCACAGGGCGGCGGCCTCCTCCTGGCCGTAGTCGAGCTTGTAGACCTTCGGCCACTGCGGCCACGGGTTGTCCTCGGCTCGAATCTCGGGCGGCCTGGGCAGGATCTCGAGCTGGACGAGGCTTTTTGCGCCCTGGCGGATCGCCGTGCCGACGCAGTCCGTGCCCGTATCGCCACCGCCGACGACCACGACGTTCTTGCCGGCCGCTGAGATCGGACTGGCCGGGCCGCCCAGGAGCGCCTTGGTGTTGGCGACCAGGAAGTCCATGGCGAAATGGACCCCGGCGAGCTCGCGTCCCTCGACCACCAGATCGCGTGGGACGGTCGAACCTGTCGCCAGCACGACCGCGTCGAAGTCGGAGACGAGCCTCTCGGGCTCGACGTCCCGGCCGACAGACACGCCGGTGACGAATTTGATCCCTTCGGCGGCGAGCAGCTGGACGCGCCGCTCGACGACGGACTTGTCCAGTTTCATGTTCGGGATGCCGTATACGAGCAGGCCGCCGACACGGTCGTCGCGCTCGTAGACGGTCACCTCGTGGCCCGCGCGGTTCAGCTGCGCCGCCGCGGCCAGACCGGCGGGGCCGCTGCCCACGACCGCCACCTTCATTCCGGTGCGGGCGAGCGGCGGCTCGGGCACGACCCAGCCTTCGAGGAACGCGCGCTCGATGATCTCGTTCTCGATGGTCTTGATGGTGACCGGCGGCTGGTTGATGCCGAGCGTGCACGACCCTTCGCACGGCGCCGGGCAGACCCTGCCCGTGAACTCCGGGAAGTTGTTGGTCTTGTGGAGCCGGATGATCGCCTCGCGCCACTGGCCGCGATAGACCAGGTCGTTCCACTCGGGGATCAGGTTGTGGATCGGACAGCCCATGGCCAGGCCGTTGACCAGGACGCCGGAGTGGCAGTAGGGGATGCCGCAATCCATGCACCGAGCGCCCTGGTTCCGCAGGGTCTTCTCCTCGTAGGTGGGATGCGTCTCCGCCCAGTCCTTGGCTCGCTCCAGGGGTGGACGGACGTGGGCCGGCTCCCGCCCAAACTCCATGAAGCCCGTCGGCTTGCCCATGCTCAGTTCCCCGCCACTCGGCGCGCGTCCAGGACGTTCTCGTCGAAGGCGGCCATCTCTGCCTCCTCCTCCGAGAGACCGCGTTCGCGCATGCGGGCCTGGGCTTCGATGACGCGGCGGTAGTCGTTCGGCACGACGCGTATGAAGCGGCTGACCGTGGTCTGCCAGTCGTCCAGGAGCGCCTTCACCCGGGTGCTGGCGGTGTACTCGAAGTGCCGCTCCAGCATCAGCCGGACCGTCGCCACCTCGGCGGGATCGGAGAGCGGGAACAGCTCCACCATCTCCTTGTTGCAGACCCGCTCGAAGCCGCCGCCCGCTGCTCCACCCTCGCCGCTCTCGTCGAGGACGTAGGCCACCCCGCCGGACATGCCCGCGGCGAAGTTGCGGCCGGTCTTGCCGATGACGACTACGCGGCCGCCGGTCATGTACTCGCAGGCGTGGTCGCCCACGCCCTCCACGACCGCGCGGATGCCCGAATTGCGGACGCAGAATCGCTCGCCTGCGATGCCGCGGATGTAGGCCTCGCCGGAGGTGGCCCCGTAGAAGGCCACGTTGCCGGTGATGACGTTGTCCTCCGCCACGAACCTCGACTCGCGGGGCGGGAAGAGAACGATCTTGCCGCCGGACAGGCCCTTGCCCAGGTAGTCGTTGGCGTCACCCTCGAGCGTGAGGGTGATCCCGTTGGGGATGAAGGCTCCGAAGCTCTGCCCGGCCGACCCACGGAAGTGGAGCGTGATCGTGTCCTCCGGGAGGCCGATGGCTCCGTAGCGGCGCGTGACCTCGGACCCCAGCGTGGTGCCGACGACGCGGTTGACGTTGCGGATCGGCAGGTCGGCCTCGACGTGCTCGCCGCGCTCGAGCGCCGGCTTGCAGAGGGGGATCAGCGTCGTGGAGTCGAGCGAGACCTCGACGTTGTGCTCCTGGCTGATCTGGCAGGTCCGAAGCGTCGTCTTGGGGACCTGAGGCTGGTAGAGGATCCGGCTGAAGTCCACGTTGTGGGCTTTCCAGTGGTCGATCGCCCGGCGCATCTCGAGCCGTTCGGAGTGACCGACCATCTCGTCGAAGGTCCGGAAACCCAGCTGGGCCATGTGCTCGCGCACTTCGCGGCCCACGAATGTCATGAAATTGACGACGTATTGGGGATCGCCGCTGAAGCGCTTGCGCAGCTCCGGGTCCTGGGTCGCTATCCCCACCGGGCAGGTGTTGAGATGGCAGGCCCGCATCATCACGCAACCGAGGGTCACCAGCGGGGCCGTCGAGAAGCCGAACTCCTCGGCTCCGAGCAGAGCTCCGACGACCACGTCGCGGCCCGTCTTCATCTGGCCGTCGACCTCGACCGCAACGCGGGACCGCAGGTCGTTCATCAGCAGGACCTGGTTGGTCTCGGCGATGCCGAGCTCCCACGGAAGTCCGGCGTGCTTGATCGATCCGAGAGGGGAAGCCCCCGTCCCGCCGTCGTGGCCGCTGATCAGGATGACGTCGGCGTGGGCCTTGGCGACGCCCGCGGCGATCGTCCCGACTCCCACCTCGGAGACCAGCTTGACCGAGATCCGCGCCTCTGGGTTCGCATTCTTGAGGTCGTGGATCAGCTCCGCCAGGTCCTCGATGGAGTAGATGTCGTGGTGCGGAGGCGGGCTGATCAGACCCACGCCCGGGGTCGAGTGGCGGACCTTGGCGATCCAGGGGTAGACCTTGTGGCCGGGAAGCTGGCCGCCCTCGCCGGGCTTGGCTCCCTGGGCCATCTTGATCTGGATCTCGCGGGCGCTAACGAGGTACTCGCTCGTCACGCCGAAGCGGCCGGAGGCCACCTGCTTGATGGCGCTCTTGCGTGAGTCGCCGTTGGGCATGGTCACGAAACGGGCCGGATCCTCGCCGCCCTCGCCCGTGTTCGACTTGGCGCCGAGGCGGTTCATGGCGATGGCCAGCGCTTCGTGGGCCTCGCGCGAGATGGAGCCGTAGCTCATCGCACCCGTCTTGAAGCGCTTGACGATCGATTCGACCGGTTCGACGTCGTCGATCGACAGCGCATGGCGATGGTTCGGCTTGAAGTCCATCAGCCCGCGCAGCGTACAGAGGCCCGCGGACTGGTCGTCGATGAGCTCTGAGTACTCCTTGAAGGCGTCGTAGCTTCCGCTTCGCGTAGAGAACTGGAGCTGGGCGATGCTGAGCGGGGTGAAGAGGTGGTTCTCACCCTCGACGCGGTACTGGACGTCGCCGCCCACGCCGAGCTGCTTGTGGTAGATCGGACGCTTCGGCGGGTAAGCCCGGTCCTGGCGCATCTTCACTTCGCGAGCGACGACGTCTATGCCGATGCCGCCGATCCGCGTCGGCGTTCCGGTGAAGTACTCGTCCACGAAGTCCTGGTTGAGCCCCAGCGCCTCGAAGACCTGGGCGCCGTGGTAGCTCTGGGTCGTGCTGATCCCCATCTTGGAGATGACCTTGACGATCCCCTTGGCAATCGCCTTGCGGTACTTCTTCTCGGCCACCTCCGCAGATCCGGCGATCATCCCGAGGCGGACCTGGTCGTGGACGGTCTCGAAAGCCAGGTACGGATTGACCGCGCTCGCTCCGTACCCGATGAGCAGGGCGAAGTGGTGGACCTCGCGCGGCTCGCCCGATTCCAGGACGAGGCCGACGCGGGTTCGGGTCCCGGACCGGACGAGATGGTGGTGAACCGCCGATACGGCCAGTAGCGACGGGATCGGCGCCTCATCGATGTCGTGGCCCCGGTCCGAGAGGATGATGATGTTGTGGCCCTCGGAGATCGCCTCCGAACAGCGGTCGCGGAGCTGCTCGATGGCCTTGCGCAGGCCGGCGCCGCCATCGGCGACCCGGTAGACGGTCGGCAGGGTGATCGTCTTGAAGCCGTGTGGGTCGGGCTTGCCCGAGACGTCGCCGGTGGCCAGGTTCCGAATCTTCTCCAGCTCCTCGTTCGAGAGGACCGGGGAGGGAAGCTCCAGCTGGTGGGCGCACTCCGGGGTGGGTTCCAGGAGGTTGCCCTCCGGCCCGATCGCCATCTCCGTAGCCATGATGATCTCTTCACGGATGGCATCGATGGGCGGGTTCGTGACCTGGGCGAAGAGCTGTTTGAAGTACGAGAAAAGCAGCTGAGGCCGTTCGGACAGCACCGCCAGGGCAACGTCGTTGCCCATCGCCCCAACCGGCTCCGTGCCGGTGGTGGCCATGGGGTTGATCAGGATCCGGACGTCCTCGGCCGTATAGCCGAAGACCTCCTGGCGGCGCAGGACGGTCTCGTGATCGGGCTCGATGACGCGTGGCGGAGGAGGCAGCTCGGTCAGCCTGACGAGCCACTCGCGGACCCACTCGCCGTAGGGCTGCTCCGTGGCGACGCGGTGCTTGAGCTCGTCGTCGGAGACGATGCGCTGCTCGGCCGTGTCGACGAGGAACATCCGGCCCGGCTGCAGGCGCCCTTTGGCCACGATCTGGTCGGGCGGGATGTCGAGAACGCCGGCCTCCGAGGCCATGACCACGCGGCCGTCGGCCGTGACGTAGTAGCGGGCAGGTCGCAGGCCGTTGCGGTCGAGCGTGGCGCCGACGCGGATGCCGTCGGTGAAGGCGATGGAGGCGGGACCGTCCCACGGCTCCATCAATCCGGAGTGGAACTCGTAGAAGGCCCTCTTCTCCGGCGCCATCGACTCGTGGTGCTGCCAAGGCTCGGGCACCATCATCATGAGGGCGTGGGCCACCGATCGGCCCGACAGATACAGAAGCTCCAGGACGTTGTCGAAGATCGCCGAATCCGAACCTTCGACGTCGATCGCCGGCAGTGCCTTGGTCAGCTCGTCTCCGAACAGGTTCGAGCTGAACTGCGACTGGCGAGCGTGCATCCAGTTGACGTTGCCGCGCAGGGTGTTGATCTCGCCGTTGTGAGAGATGTAGCGATATGGATGAGCCCTGGGCCAGGATGGGAAGGTGTTGGTCGAGAAGCGGGAATGAACCATGCCGATCGCGCTCTCGACGCGCTCATCGGCCAGGTCAGGGTAGAAGGTGCGCAGCTGCGAGGCGTTGAGCATCCCCTTGTAGACGATCGTGCGGCAGCTGAGCGAAGGGATGTAGAAATCGCCTCGGTCGGGGATCGAGGAGCGCGAGACCGCCTTCTCGACGAGGCGGCGGGCGACATACAGTTTGCGCTCGAAGGCTAGGTCCTCTACCAGGCGCTCGGGTCGGTCGATGAAGACCTGGCGGATGAGCGGCTGGCTGGCCTTCGCGCTGCTGCCCAGGCCGGTGCTGTCCGTAGGGACCTCGCGCCAGCCCAGCATGCGAAGGCCTTCGTCGGCGATGACTTGTTCGAAGAGGCGGAAGCACTCGACGCGGCTGACCTTGTCCTGCGGCAGGAAGACCATGCCGACGCCGTAGCCGCCTTTGCCGCGAAGGCTGACACCCGACCTGGCTGCCACGTCAGCCAGGAAGCGGTGGGGGACCTGTAGCGTGATCCCCGCGCCGTCGCCAGTGTTCTTCTCGGCCCCGGTGGCGCCGCGATGCTCGAGGTTGACAAGGATGGTCAGTGCGTCTCGAACGATCTTGTGCGACGGATGGCCGGCGATGTCCACGACGAAGCCGAAACCGCATGCGTCGTGCTCGAACGCAGGGTCGTAGAGCCCCAGGGCCTGCCGTACGCCTTTCGCGTTCAACTCGTCCGCCGTCCTCTTAGAACTGGCCGTCGGCCGCGGGCTACGACCGAGCAAGCGACAGGATTCCCTGCCCCGTTACGCAGGAGCCCCATTCCGTCGCGGAAACCCGAGTGTTGATTAGGTGGTGGCCCCAGGTCAAGGTTGCGAAGGTTGCGAATTGGGAACGAAAGGGAATCCAGAACAGGGCCCGAGACGGCGCTCTCGCCGCAAGCCGGATTCACGATAGACTTCCGACGCTGCGTCCGAGCCGTTCGCCGGGGTTGCGAAGGGCTTGGTAAGCGGCGTACGAGCTGCCCAGACCTCATCAGGAGGATCCAACGTGTCTCCACAGAACCGCCGTGGCCGAGCGGCGCCCGCCGGCCGCCGCAGCTCGTCCGCGAAGACGCCCGCCGCCCCGCCGCCGCAACCGGAGATGGAGAACGAGGCGGAGTCCGAGGGATCCGTCGCGGCGCGCCACCGCACGACTGCTCCGGGAGTGCGTCGCCGGGGTCTGGCTCGAGCACGCCGCAGCTCGATGCTCCGCAACGGCTACGACTACGTGAAGGCCTACATACCGCTCTTCCTCGCGTTCGTGGTGCTCTTCACGGTCGTCTGGGCGTATATCAGCTTCGGGCCGCATTCGCCCAGCGCCAAGGACCACTGGACGGAGATCGAGACCAAGTGGACGCCGACCATCGCCACCGACAGGGAGAAGGTCAGCCTGGCGGTCAATGACTTCACGGCACAGCAGGCGGCCTACAAGACACTCCGCGAAGACATGCGGAGCTGGATGAACGATCTGACCGCGGTGGACAATTGGGGCGACGCCAACGCCTCCGCCACCGCGACGGCCAATTCGGCCGTGATCCGGATCATCTCGGACGGCACCTCTCTGGGCGAGGACCTCGACGCGGTAACAGGTTCCGCGTCGGCCGACGAGGCGCTCAGCTACGCGTCGGAGATCACCGCCGACGACGCCGCGTTCTGGATCGACTATGGAGCGGCTCGCGCCGCGATCATCGGACCACCCGCGGCCGCCTCGAGCGAGCCCACGCTCGCCCTACCGTCCGGCAGCCTGAACCCCTCCGGAGCGCCCGGCGCATCGGAGATCCCGGGAGCCTCCGGTTCGCCGGCCGCCGGATCGAGCGCATCGGCTCTTCCCTCGGTATCGCCCAGCGCCGCCGCATCTCCGGTTCCCAGCGCCTCTGCGACGTAGAGCCAACCTCGCCATTCCGGGGGACGAAGACTTCCGGTACCGATGACGGCAAGTCCAAAGTACCGCTTGTGGCGGTTGTGTGGAGTCTGTACGGTTCGCGTCGCTTCGGGTCGGGTTAGGACCCGACCGTCCAGCAACTTCAACAGCACCGCCAGCGACGCAGACGTAGAGGAAGCCCATGGCTGTCATGGCTGCGAACGAACTCGGTCCGATGCTCACCGCGAGCGAGGTAGCGGAGATGCTCCACCTGCACGTGAACACGGTGAAGCGTCTGGGCGATCGGGGCGAGCTCCCGTTCTATCGCGTCTGCAAGAGGGGCGACCGGCGCTTCCGCCTTGAAGACGTGATGACCTTTCTAGACAAGAACCGCTGAGCAAGCTCAGCATCCAGGCTCGACGGAGGCCATTTCACAAGGCCTAGTGCCCTCACCCGCCGAGCTACAGCCGACGCCCGCGGTGGCCGCCGCGGGCGTCGACGATTAAGCGAGGACCCAGTCGCCCCGGATTCCGGTAGGAGCGCGAGAGGCGCGGACCGGCCCGAGGACGCGGGGACGCGGGTTGGCAGGGTGCGAGAGGCCGCGGCCTGGGGAGCGCCGCGGTCAGCCGGCCCGTGGGATGGACCGGAGCGCCGTCCCGAACATGGCGACGCCTCGGGCGATCTCCTCGGTGGTCACGTCGATGGGTGGCAGGAAGCGGATCACGTTGTGGTGCGTGCCGCAGTTCAGGACCAGCAGGCCCTGACCGGCGCAGGCCTGGATCAGCGCCTCGCTGGTATCGGTGTCCGGGTCGCGCGTGGCCCGGTCCTTGACCAGTTCGACGCCCACCATCAAGCCGGAGCCGCGCACGTTGCCGATCCTATCGTCTTGCGCCATGAGCTCCCGGAGGCCGGCCTGCAGCTCGTCTCCGCGGGCCGCGGCGTTGGCCACGAGGCCTTGTTCGGCGATGGTGCGCATCACGGCGACGCCGGCGGCGCAGCTCACGGGATTGCCTCCGAATGTGGTTCCGTGCGCCCCCACTCCCCAGCGTTCCTGCAGCTCGCGGCGGGTGACGATGGCGCCGATGGGCATGCCGTTGGCGAGCGCCTTGGCCACGCACACGACGTCGGGGACGATGCCGGCGTACTCGAAGGCCCACATGTGACCCGTCCGGGCGATCCCCGATTGGATCTCGTCGCAGATGAGCAGGATGCCGTGCTGGTCGCACAGGGACCGCAGTTCACGCATGAACGCGGCCGGAGCGGGGTTGAAGCCGCCCTCGCCCTGGATCGGCTCGATGATGATTGCGGCCACGGACGAGGCCGGAATCTCGTGCCCCAGGAGCGTCTGAAGAGCGCCCATCGCGCCGGCGGTGGCAGCTTCTTCGTCGCCGCCGAAGTACCGGTACACGTTGGGGAACGGAGTGAGGTAGACGGAAGGTAGAAGCGGCTCATAGCCGAGCCGGTAGTTGATGCTCGAGCTCGTCACAGAGGCCGCGCCGAACGTTCGGCCGTGGAAGGCGCCTCGGAAGGCGATGATGCCGGGCCGGCCGGTCACACGTCGAGCGAGCTTGAGCGCAGCCTCGACGGCCTCCGCCCCCGAATTGCCGAAGAAGACCGTGTCGAGTGGCGCCGGGCATGCATCGGCGAGCATGGCGGCCAGCCGCCCGACCGGCTCCAGGTACCCGAGGGCGTTGCAGATGTGGAGCAGCTTGTCGGCCTGGTCCTTGATCGCTGCTGTGACCGCCGGATGGTGGTGGCCCAGCGAGGTGGTGGCGATGCCACACGCGAAATCCAGGAACCCTGTACCGGCGGAGTCGTAGAGGATGTGGCCCTCGCCGTGGCTCCAGTTCCGCTCGTAGTAGCGGCCGAGGATAGGGGAGAGGTTCGGTTTGGAGATCTCGGCGTACTTGCCGGCGGAGGCCAGATCGTCGATCTCGGCCGGAGTCAGGTCGGCTGCGCGAGCGCCGGCCGGGACGACGGCGGAGGCAGGGACGACGCTTGGCTCGGCTGTGGGATCCATGACGGGGCTCCTCGGAAGAATCGGGTCGCCGGTCGAGGGCGACCGGCGGGGCCACCCGAGTATATAGGGCGGAGGGCACGAGGCGGGCCGAGCGCCAATCGATGCCCTGGCGCCGGTCGACGCCCGAGCGCCAATCGATGCCCGAGCGCCAATCGATGCCCTGGCGCCGGTCGACGCCCGAGCGCCGCCGTTCCGCTACAGTCGAGGCGGGCCCTGACGGACCCTTTCGATGATCGCCTCGAACGAGAGGTAGCGCGTCCCGAGTCCCTCCATGTACCAAGTGACGCCGGCCGCGGCGAAGGCACGGAGCCTGCCGGCGTCGCGCGGGCTGGGATCCATCACCTCTTCGGCCACGACGATGTCGGCCGGGCGTCCGTCACGAAGCTGCTCGAGCCTGGATCGGATCTCGCGGATCTCATCTGCGGTCATCGGCACCTCTTCGCCGAAATCCGGCCCGGGCTTGATCGGGAAGTAGCCGTCCCAGGCCGCGGCCCGGCGTAGCGGCCCATCGTTCGGCCATTTCCCGGCGACCCAGACGGGGATGCGCGGTCGCTGGATCGGAGTGGGCAGGAACCTCGTCCGAGCCACGTGGTAATGGCGGCCCTCGAACTCGAAGGGCTCTCCAGTCCACAGGCCCGCCAGGATGGCCAGGCCCTCGTCCAGCTTCTGGGCGCGGACTCGGATGTCAGCCTCCTCGCCAAACGCGGTGAACTCGGTCTCGCCAGGCTCGCCGAGGCCAACGCCCAGCATCAACCTGCCGCCTGACAGGCAGTCCAGCGTCGCGGTCTGGCGGGCCAGCACCCAGGGTCGCCGGCGCGGCACCGGCGTGACGGCCGTGCCGAGCTTGATCCGTTCCGTGGCCTGGGCTACGGCCGCAAGCAGCACCCACGGATCCGCCATCGGGACCGGCATCTCTCCGAAGGGGTTGATGTGGTCCCAGATGAAGAACCCATCCCAGCCGGCTGCCTCGGCGTCCTCGGCGAGGGCAACGATCGTCGCCGGGTTCGCGAATTCGGCGAAGTTGGGCATGTCCAGCGCAAATCGCATGACGCTCTCCTCAGAGGTCGGGCGGTGGAGCCGCGCCCGCGGCGCAGGCAGAGCTGCCACTCGCAAGCCCCAGCGTCGCATCGTGCCTCTTCCTCGTGCCAGCTTGGGTAGCACAGCCGGGGGCCGATAGTCCTGGACGAATTGCACCAAAAGTCCCACCCGAGCCCTCAGACAGGGTAGAATTGGAACGCCGGGTCGGTTCCCGGGCGCATTCCGGCAATGGGATCACGACCGATCGCCGGGGTGCGCAAGACCTCACTCCGCCTCGTGCGGGCCTGAGGAGCGGTAAGAAGCTCCCGCGGGGGCGCTCGAGCGGACAAGCGAGGAGATACCGTGGCGCTGACGAAGATCGCGGCTACCGACGAGATACTCGAATACAAAGTTGACGGCAGGACGGTCAAGATCGTCACTCGGCCCGCCGACGGCAACGGCCTTGCCCGGCTTTTCGAGATCGATTCCAACGCAACCTGGAACGACGAATCCCCACTCACCGACGAGGACGTCGCGCAGGTAGTGCGCGGGCTACTGCACAAGGCCGGACGGCGTGGCGAGGCGCTCGAGGTCGTGGGCGTGTCGCCCGGGGCAGCCCTCGAGTTCCCCGACGATCCACGCATCTCCGTCTCGCCGGTTGAGGCCTTCTCGTTCTCGCTGCCGGGCTCGCCGACCGGTCTGGTGCTGGAGATGGACGATCGCGGCAACGGCCACCTCTGCGCCCTGGGGGAGGAACGCACCCAGCTCGGATCCGATGGCATGTGGTGGATCCTCACCCGACTGATGGATGCCCTTGCCGACCCGGACATCGCATCTCAGTGGCCGCGGTTCTTGACCCTCAGCGAGTTCCTCGGCGGGCCGGCCACGCAGGCCTCACTCGAGATGAGCGAAGAGTGCGTCAAGATCGTCTGGCGCGATCTGCAGAGTGGAGTCGTGGGTGAGGTCGTTGCCGTACAGGAGCTGTCGTTCCCGCGCCTGGACGGTTGGCTGCGCATGCTCCGCCCCATCCGGGACGACCTGGAGAGGCGAAGAGTCCACCGCCAGCGACTGCCCGCGGCCCGCACGGCCGAGAAGTGGGCTCGCGCACTGGAGCGCTGGAGCGAGTAGCACCGGCGCAACTCTCGCCTGTCGAAGCAGGGATCCAGGCCCTCGGATTCAGCCTGCAGCCAGCGCCGTAACGTCGCCTGTCGGCTGGACGAGGAAGATCCAGACGTCCCAGGCGCAGTGGCTGACCACCAGCGCCCCGATCGGGAATCCGGCCGCGTAGAGGAAACACCAGTGAACGCCGGCCACTCCGGCCGCGCCCATGAGGGTGAAGTTGCCCGTCGTCACGTGGACCGCCGAATACGCCACGGCCGCCATCGCCGCCCCCGTCCAGCGCCCGTAGCGGCGCATCAGGGCCTCCTGGACCAGGCCGCGCCAGAAGAGCTCCTCCGCCGGACCGATGATCGTGACCAGCCGGAGGGCGGTCTCGCTCCGTGGGGCCAGCTCGCGTAACGAGTAGATGTCGCGTATCTGGTCGTCGCCGCCCGGGACGAAGCGCCGCGCGAAACGGTCGCCGAGCTTGAAGGTGCCGTACAGAGCCGCGGCCGAGGTGAGTCCCAGAGCTACTTCCCAGGGACCCACTTGCGTCCGTCGCAGCCTCGGGTTGGCCAGGAGGGCCAGGCCGCCCAGCGTCAAGCCGGTCACCGTCATGCGACTCCAGAAGCGGTCGCGCGGGCCGCGGAAGGTCGCGGCGAAGGCCGGCGCGGCGGCCGCCAACCCGATTGCCAATGCCGCCTCGAGACGCCGGTCGGACGCGCGTGGCTCGGTCGCCCCACCACCCGCCGCCGGCGAGCGTCCACCCGCGCCGCGCGAGGCGGCTCGAATCACGCGGGCACCAACCTTGCCAGAAGGAGCCCGACCACCAGCAGCGCCCCGAAGGCGAAGTGGAGTCTGGCGGTCTGCACGTCGATCATCGCGATCGCTCGCGCCTGACCGGTGGCGCCCAGCTCAGCGGAGCGGACCACCTGCGCCAGGAAGGGCAGCGAGAAGACGGCGATGACGGTGGTGGCAGGAAGCCACCTCATCGCGATCGCGAAACCAAGGGTCACGTATGCGCCGATCACCAGGCCCAGGTAGCCGTAGTGCGCCCAGTCGCGCCCGAGCCGGCTCGAGAGGGTGCTGATCCCGGCCCGCGTGTCCTCGCTGATGTCACGCCACTCGTTGCCGTGGAGGATGGCCGCCACCAGCAAGCCGACGGGCAGCGACAGGACGAGGGCGTGCCAGTCCCACAGGCCGGTGACGGCGTAGTAGGAGCCCACGACCATGATCGGGCCCATCAGGACGAAGACCACGGGCACGCCCAGGGCCCGGTACTTGTACTGGAACGGCGGCGCGGTATACGTGTAGCCGGCGACTAGGCCGAGCAGCCCCAGGCCCGCGATGGCGGCACCGCGGAGCCAGACCAGGTAGCCGCCGACTGCGATCGCGGCCACGAACAGCGCGATGGCGAAGGCGTGCGCGCCACGCTCGCTTACCCGGCCCTTGAGAACCGCGTGACTCATCCGCGGTGACGTAATGGTGTCGATCCCCTTGCGGACGTCGTAGACCTCGTTGATGACGTTGGTGCCTGAGTGTAGGAGCATCCCGCCGGCGAGCGCCGCCAGGAACGGCGGCCACCAGAATCGCGAGTCGACCGCGGCCAGCGCCCCTCCGGCTAGGACCGGAATCGCGGAGGCCGTGTAGGCAAACGGCCGAAGGACCTCGTATGCGGCGCCCAGACGGCGACGGCCGCGCTCGAAGAGACCGAGCCGGCGATCGCCGGCCAGGCCGGCGCGGTGAGCGCCGGTGTCGGTGAGAGTGTCGGACACGCCGGAGCCGTCTCGCGCCCCCTCGTGCCCGGCAGCGACGGGACTCACGCCTCCGCCCGCGACGGCAGCGACGCCCTCGGGCACCGCGGCGGGCATCGGCAGCGCCGCGTACAGCTTCGCGGCTTCGATCAGCTCGAGCGTCTGGGTCTCGTCCTGCACGACCGGCTGCAGCAGCGGCAGATCGAGCCCGGTCTCGGAGTGGAAGTCCATGGCCCGGGCGGCTACGTCCTCGCGCGTGCCGCACAGCATGAAGGCGTCGAGCAGCTCGTCCGGGATGAGCTTGCCGGCTTCGTGGAAGTCCTCGGCCCGCCAGGCGATGGCTATCCGGTCTCGCAGGTCAAGGTCGAAGCCGGCCCGGTGCATCGAGACGTCCCCGAGGATCGACATCATGTAGATCACGAACGGCTCGCGCTTGGCCCGATTGAGCGCCTCGCGCCGCGTCTTGTCCACGAGCGAGAGCAGGTAGGCGGCCGATTCGATGTCGCGCGGATCCCGGCTGGCGGCGGTCGCCGATGCCGCCAGGCGGTCCAGGATTCCACGGAGAGACGGGATGGACTCGCACGGTCGAGCGAGGTAGCCGTCGGCCTTCTGACCGGCCAGCTCCACGAACTCCTTGCGGTACGCGGCCACGAAGAGCGGGATTCGGTGCACCGGCGGGAACATCGGCTGGATCGGCGGCAGGCCCGGCGTCTCAGAAGGGAGGCGCTCGCCGGCCCACAGGGCACGGAGCTGGTCGATCGTGGAACTGACCCGAGCCACTGCCTCGTCCGGCGAGTAAGGGATCCCCATCTGCTTGAGCCGCAGCGGCAGCCCGGTCCCGATGCCCATGACGATGTGCTCCGGCAGTATCTCGTCCAGGGCGGAGCCGGTCATGGCCAGCACCACGGGATGGCGGGTGTTCGGATTCACCGCGCCCAGCGCCAGCCGGAACGAGCTCTCCGAGTCGTTGGCCAGGGCGCCGGCGATCGCGGCGCCATACGTGATGGCGTCCCTCTCGTAGTAGGAATCGTGGATCCAGGCCGAGTCGAGTCCGGCGTCGCGTGCGCGCCTCGTCCAATCGATGACGTCCGAAACGTCGCCCCTGGCCGCAAGCCCCAAACCGACGCGACGTGTCAGCGCGCGCATCTCTCTCCTGTGAGCTGGCGCCGGGAGTCGGGCTCGATAGCCGGCGAAGCTGCCGGGCGCGTCGATATGTTAGCGGCTTAGCGTTCGAAACCTGGTTGCGAGCCCTCGGAATGAGACACGATCCCACCGTGCGGTCTCTGCCGGTTGGCGTCCCATCGCCTAAGGTTCGCCTATGCGACTTCCCAACGGCTCCGCGCCGTGGTTCGGACTCAGCCAGGAGACCCTGCGCTCGCTGGAGATCCACTCGGCGCGGGCCGTCGCCATCCCGGGTCGCGGCTGGCGCGACCTGGGCGATGCGGTGCTGCTCTTCTCCGCGACCGAGAAGGAGCCCTTCTTCAATCGACTCACAGCCGTCCGCTGGCCGGAGGATCCGCGGGCCTTCGAGGCCCGGTTGAGAGATACCAACGAGCTCTTCATGGCGCTGGGCCGGAAGCCTTACGTGTGGGCAATTCCCGATCTGAGCACGCCGACGGACCTGATCGCCCGCCTGGCCGCGAGCGGGTTCGTGAACCAGGGCGGCGGCTACGACATGATCCTGGTGCGGGAGCCCGAGGGTGCTCGGGAGGTACCGCTTCCCACTGGGGCGGTGCTGGAGCGCTGGAACTGCCCTTCCGAACAAGACCGGCCGGGCGTGGCGCGGGCGCTGGCGCGTGTCATCGGCGAGTCGTTCCACATTCCGGAGTCGAGACACGCCAACCTGATCGCCGAGGTCGAGCTGACCCTGCAACAGCCCAGCTTCCACGCCTACCTGCTCCGGATCGACGGCGAGCCCGTGGCGACCGGCGAGCGCTACTCCTTCGACGGGGCAAGCTACCTCTCGTCGATCGGGACCCGCCCGGCGTGGCGTGGCCGCGGCTTCGGCAGCCTGATCACGCGGGCTCTCGCCCGTGATTCGGTGGTCGGCGGCTTCGATCTCGTCTACCTCGGCGTCTACGCGGACAACGCCCGGGCGATCCGGCTGTACGAGCGACTCGGCTTCGCTACGCTGGGCTCGTGTTCGGCCGAGATGCTGCTCGAACACCCCAGGTAGCGGGCCCAGCGGGGCACTCGAGTCCGGGCGGCAGAGTCCGATCCTTCGCTCGGCCGGACGGCGATCATTCGCAAGACGGACGACCATCCTTGCCCGGGGTCGCTACAGTCGTCCTCATGCCGACCGGCTCCAGCAGGACGCCGGCCAGGCCCAAGCCGGGGAGTGACATGACGGAGAGCGGCGAGCCGGTCATCCGCGTTGCCGACCTGTACAAGTGCTACGGCGACGTCAAGGCCGTCGACGGGGTGAGCTTCACGGTCGCGCCGGGCGAAGTCTTCGGCATGCTCGGTCCGAACGGGGCCGGCAAGACCACGACCATCGAGATCCTCGAGGGCCTTCGGCGGCCGGACTCGGGGGCGGTCACGGTTTTCGGGATGGACGTGACCAGGCATGCCGAATCGATCAAGCAGCGAACCGGTGTCCAGCTGCAGACGGTCTCGCTCTACCCGCGACTCACGGTCACCGAGCTGCTGGACCTGTTCGGCAGCTTCTACGAGCGTCATCTGCCGACCAAGCAGCTGATCGACGCCGTGGACCCGGGCGAGCGCGCCAAGGCTCGGTCGATGAACCTCTCCGGTGGCCAGCAGCAGCGCCTCTCGATCGCCCTCGCCCTGGTCAACGATCCGGAGCTGATCTTCCTGGACGAGCCCACGACCGGTCTGGATCCGCAAGCGCGCCGCTCGCTGTGGGACCTGGTCAAGGGGCTTCAGTCACGGGGCAAGACAGTGATGCTGACCACGCACTACATGGAAGAGGCCGCCGAGTTGTGCGACCGCGTCGCCATCATGGATCACGGGCACATCCTCGAGATGGGAACGGTTCCGGAGCTGATCGGTCGGCGCTTCAAGGAGCGGGCGGTCTTCTTCGACACCACGCCGCAGCTCCCGATGGATCGGTTGAGCAAGCTGGACGGAGTGACGCGAGCCAGCCAGGAGGACGGGCAGACCCTTCTCTATTCACGCGACGTGCCGGGCACGATCGGGACACTGCTCGCGCTGGCCGACGGACTCGGAGTGGAGCCTCACAACCTGGGGATCCGCCAGGCCACCCTCGAAGACGTCTTCCTCGACCTGACCGGTCGAGCCCTGCGCGACTAGGAGCCGACCGATGAACACCCTCCTGCTTCTTACGGTCGCGAACATAAAGAGCCTCACCCGCGATCGCGCCGCCCTGTTCTGGACATTCTTCTTCCCGGTCATGTTCGTGCTGCTCTTCGGAGTCCTCTTCTCGGGGACCGGTAACAGCAAGGTCAAGGTCGGCTGGGTCGATCAGGACAACAGCCAGGCGTCCATGGGCCTGCACAACGCTTTCGCCAACGTACCGCTGCTTTCGCTTCAGAGCGGCACGCTCGACGAGGAAAAGACCGCCATGCAGCATGGCGACATCTCGGCCATCATCGTCGTCCCGTCGGGTCTCGAGGCCGTCGTCGCCAAGACGAATGGGAAGTCGTCGGCGGCTCTGGGGCTGTTCACCGATCCGTCTCAGACCCAGACCACGCAGGTCGTCCAGGGGATCGTGGCTCAGATCGCCAACGGCTTCAATCTGCAGCTGGCCAACGGGTCGGAGATAGTCAAGGTCGAGCAGCTGACCCTGTCGTCGACGAACCTGAGCAACGTCGCCTATCTCGTGCCCAGCATCCTGGCCATGGCCCTGATGCAGCTCGGAATCTTCGCGGCGATCCCGCTCGTCCAGCAGCGTGAGAAGGGGATCCTGAAGCGGATCGGGGCGACCCCGCTGGCGCGCTGGAAGCTCGTTGCCAGCAACATCCTGCTGCGGCTGATGGTCGCCACAATCGATGGGGTGCTGATCATCGGCATAGGGATAGCCCTGTTCAACGTCCAGATCGTCGGCAGCGTCGTGGCGATGGCCGGGCTGATCCTCCTGGGCGCCGGCGCCTTCCTGGCGATCGGGTTCCTGCTGGCGTCGTTCCTCAAGACGGAAGAGCAGGCCACGGGCGTCGTGCAGGTTATTCAGATGCCGATGATGTTCCTGTCGGGCATCTTCTTCTCGTTCGACTTCATGCCGAGCTGGCTCCAGAGCGTGGCGCGCTTGCTGCCGCTCACGTACCTGGCCGACGCCCTTCGGCAGGTCATGGTCAACGGCACCCAGGTAGCCCCGCTCGGAGTTGACCTGGCGATCCTCACCGGCTGGCTGGTCGTCTGCCTGGCCGTCGCCGCCCGCACCTTCCGCTGGGAGTAGCGGGCCGGGGGCCTTGACGACGCCGGGAAGCTCAGTCATCGTCGATCTACCGCGCCTATGGCGCGATCGAGGGAGGTCAACGAATGGCGAGGAAGTGGTGGGCGGCGCTGGTCGTGGCCGTGGTCGTGGTAGCTGCTTTCGGAGCCGGGTACAAGGTCGGCAGCGACAACTCGATGCATGAGGGGTTCTACACCGCCGACTGCTACACGGGCATCGGTGTCGCCACCTGTCAGGTGGGGAACATGGGCTACGGCTTCAGGACGGCGGTGAATTGGACCGACAGCGGCGGCGTTGGCCACTCCGACAGCTGGCCCGATTGCCTCCCGAACACGCAGGTGACCAAGGGGGTCCGCTTCGCTGTGGCGTGGCTGCCGACTGGGGATGGCGGCTCCGCCGCGACCGTGGTCTGGGTGGACTGCCGGAACCGCTAGGTCGCTTGGTCATCGATCACTCGTAGTCACAGGCGAGCGTCAGGGAGATACACCGCATGCGGCGCCTCCAGCTTTTCGAGTTCACCGACCTGCCCTGGTATCCGGAGGTGTTTCGCCGCGTGCAGACGGACTACCTGCAGTTCGTCGCCACCCGCGGCTCCGGGCAGGCGGGTCTGGCGCCGCTCCTGGTCAAGGCCATGCGGCACGCCGGAACAACCGAGATCGTCGACCTCTGCTCTGGCGGCGCGGGTCCCTGGAGACCACTGCAGCGACACCTTGCAGAAGCGGGATGGCCAGTCAGCGTCAAGCTGACCGACAAATACCCCAATCCCGCGGCACTCCGCCAGTGGGACGCGACTTCGCAGCCGAACGTCGAGTACGTCACGGAGCCGGTGGACGCATTGGACGTGCCCCCGTCGTTGACAGGCATGCGCACTCTCTTCGAGAGCTTCCACCATTTCAAGCCGGCGGATGCGGAGTCGATCCTGCGGGACGCGTTCGAGAAGCGGGCCGCGATCGGGGTCTTCGACGTTCGCGTGCCGCGCCCCTGGGCGCCGATCCTGATAGCGCTGGCGCCAATCAGCACGCTGCTCGGATACGCGCTCATGACGCCGTTCATCAAGCCACGGTCCTGGTCGCGCCTTCTGTGGACCTACCTGCTCCCCATCGTGCCATTCGCGACGTGCTGGGACGGCGTCGTCTCACTTCTGCGGGTCTACTCGCCGCGGGCCCTGGAGGCGATGAGCGGAGAGCTGAGCTCGGCCGACTATGCCTGGGAGACAGGCGCGGCCTCCACCGGCGCCGCGATCTTCGAGTACGTCTACCTGGTGGGCTACCCCGTGTGATCGCGGTTGCGGGTGCGGTCGCCGTGCTCGGTTCGTGGCGGGTCGGCTATCAGCGCTCGTGGTGCCTCGTCTGATCAGTCACTCCGGTCGCGGAGGGCCTCATCCAGATCGCGAAGCAGCTCTCCGACGCGCCCCCCACCAGGCGGTGCCGCGGGGTAGCGGCTGAGCACGTCAACGACTATTGGTGTCGCGCGCCGGCGAGCTTGCTCGATGTAACCGGCTCCTACCTCTCGGTCATCGCCCGCCATCAGCTCGGCCGCTCTCGCCGCGTGGGCCGCCGCCCCCAGGATGTGCTTCACCTGGTGTGCATCGGCCAGTGGATGCAGGTATGCAGCGGATGCCGCGCACATCGCTGCTCGCGCCGCATCGCCCGCGGCCGCGGACTCTGCATCTCGGGCCGCCCTGAGCGCCGCCCACGCAGTGTCACGCAGTCTCTTGCCGCGTTTGCCGCCTCGGGCGAAGGTCCAAGCGGCATCGATGGCGTCGCGAGCGCGAGAGTCGGCCGGGTGTGCTCTCTCGAAGATCGCCAGCACTTCCTGCGCGCTCTGGGCGGCGTAACCGGCGACCTCACGAAGGTCGTCCATGCTCAGAACGATCTCGCTGGTTTCGTTCGCCACGATCAAGAGTGGCTCATCGTCCGGCGGCGCGCTCCACCCGACCTCACTTCCACAGCTCGCCGGGCTTCACCACCGCGCAGTGGTAGCAGGCGGAGTAGCCACGTGCCTTCTTGTAGTACCGATGCTCCCGTCCGTCGGCCTCGCAATCTAGTGGCTCTGGCGGATAGCGGAGGTTCAGGTACTCCTTGATCACGAGATCGCTCGGCTCCATGGCGGAGTAGACCTCGGCCCCGACCCCTGGCTCGTCAAAGGGCTGATAGACATCCACGAAGCCGGTGAAAGACACCTGGTCCAGAATCCGCGCATACCGCTCTGCCTCGCGTTCGGCCAGCTTGATTGCCTTCTGGCCGCTGCGGGCCCGCAGGAGGACGACGCGCTCCTCGTACTGCTGTCGGGGTCCAGAGCCCTGATCGGCATGAAGGAACACGCCTTTGGCCGCGAACCACGTCTTCTTTGTTTTCCGTTTGGCCATCTGCATCTCCTTCGTGCTCGCGGAAGACCTTGCTGTCATGGCTGAGCTGGCGTCCTACCACCGCTCCTTGTGAACCACCGCCTCCAACGGCTTTCGCCCCCCGGCCCGCTTCGGCCAGGTCAGGGCTTCGGGGTTCTCTGGATAACCGAACGAGAGCATGAACTCGCACCAGTGGTCGGCCGGGTAACCCAGCAGCTCGCGGGCAAGGTCCTGCCGGTAGACCGTCGCCGGAACGCTGCCGATGCCCAGCTCCCAGGCGGCCAGGACCATGTTCTGCGCCGCCCGGCCCAGATCCCACATGATCGAGTACGGCGCATCGTGAGTCGCGGGGTCCGGCACGACCAGGGCCACCGCGGCGGCCGCTCCGGCGAGATGGGCGGCGTACGGCCCGACCTCCGATAGAGCCACCAGATGGGCGCGATCCGTGCAGACGACGAAGTCCCATTGCTGGGTGTTCTTGGAGCTGCCGGCCCGCCGGCCGGCGTTCAGGATTCGGTCTAGATGTTCGGGCTCGAGCGGGCGCTCCGTGAACTTCCGGATCGTCCGTATCTTGTCGATCGCCTGCCAGGTGTCCATCGAAACCTCCGAATGAGCGTGCGTGCCGACGGTCGGCGCCGATCAGCCGGGCCTCTGCTTCGCGGGCAGCGCTCCGAACCCGTAGATCGGATCCGGCGGGCGTGCCACCACGCAGGCCTCGGCGCGCTGGGCCGCGACCTCTGGGGAGACGGGGCCGCCGAGCGCCTGGGCAAAGAACGACGCCACCCGATGGCGGAACTCGGGCGCCTCGTAGAGCCAGCGATGACCGAACTCCGGCAGAACCAGCGTCTCGACCGGTGGATCGTCCGGCCCGCGAGCTCCGGTCGCCGCCTTCGCGATCAGGTCGAGATGCTCGACCGGCACGCCGTGGTCCTGCGCGCCGTGGATGAGCAGCAGCGGGCCTCGGTATCGTCTCGCAGCAACCAGCGCGCTGGCGTCGTCGATCGAATGTCGGCGTGGGGCCATCAGCACTCCGGCCGTTATCAGCGCCAGCGGTCCGGCGACCAGCTCGGGGATATGCATCTCGGCCATCGTGAAGGTCTGGCGGGTCATCCTGACCAGGTCCGCCGGGGCGGAGAGACTGACGACAGCCCGAATGAGCGGTTCTCGGGAGGCGGCCACGATGACGCCGGCGCCGCCCATCGAGTGGCCCAGCACGCCCACGGCCGAGACTTCGGGCCGGGTGGCCAGCCAGCGAGCGGCCGCCGTGGCGTCCTCCGAGAACTCCGGCACGTTGATCGGCAGCGTCTCGGGAGGGCTGTCACCATGGCCGCGGACATCGAAGACCAGGCAGTGGAAGCCGGCGGCGTGGAGATATCGGACGTGGGCGAAGGTCCGGCCCCGGTTCGACTCCCAGCCGTGAACGACGACGATGCCGGGTCGTGGGCCGGCGGTTCCGGGCGCTGCCGGTATGGAAGGCCGGGCGCCGCTTTTCGGGGCCACGGACCGGGTGCGGCGCGGCTGGGCGGCCGCGCCGTCGTCTGACGCGGGAACGAACCAACCCGCCAGTCGCAGGTCGCACGACGGGATCACGACACGCTCATAGGCCAACCCGAACTCCGCGGGCGTCGTCTCGACGGGACTGCGGTACGGCAATCCGACACGCTCCCGATATCGCAGCGCGAATCGGTAGGCGGCACCGTAGGCGGCCACGCCGACCGTCGCGGCCCCCAGGAGGAGGCGGAGTCTGCGTCGCGTTCGCTTCTTCTTCGTCATGGGGGTAGGGGACGCCACGCGCGCCGGGCTGTCAAGCGCTCCCGCGGCCCATTGCCGCCCGCCCGGTAGACTGATGGGATGCCACGCAACCCCTTCGCAGTGCTCGGACTGCCGCTGGACGCGACCCTCGAGACGATCAAGGTCGCCTGGCGGCGGCTCGCGCGCGAGCATCACCCGGACGTCGCGAGCGGCGACAAGGCTGGGGAACGCCGCGCCAACCGGGAGATGGCGGAGATCAACGCCGCATACCAGGAGCTTCGCGACCCGGAGAAGCGGCGCGTCCATCGGGATGCGGCGGCGCGAGCGGCGTGGGCGACCGGTGCCCACGAGGCTTCGGACGGTCCGCCTCCGCCGCCGTTCAGCCGCCCCGGATGGGTGCCGCGGCCCCGGACGCGACCCGTTACTGCCCGGATCGACACGAGCGCGCTGCTCCGTCCGCGCAACGCTACGCTCTCGCAGCTGGATCGCAGCCCGCTGCCGGGGTTGCCGCCGCGGCCCAGGTCCGTGGACGCGCACGAACCGCCCCGGGCCTCGACCCCCACGGGGCCGATGCACCGTCGCCCCGGACCGAATCTGGAAGCGGACCTGCCCATGCTGGCCGAGGCCATGGATACGCGGCTCAACTTCGGCAAGTTCGCCGGCTACACGCTGGGCGACGTGGCGAGCCTGGAGCCGTCGTACGTGGCCTGGATCGTCCGCACAATCGATCGCGATCCCGACGTGACGCTTGCCGCGCGAGTCGTATTGCGCCACATGGAGCGCTTCGGGGCCGTGGGGAGAGGGCGCCTCGACACGGCGGTTCCACGCAGCTAGGGCCTCGCGGTCGCGGCAGCCGCCTTCAGCGAGCCGGATCCGGTCCCGATTCGCGCCGCCCCGGTCGCGCGGTTGTCGCGGTTGCGCGGGGCAGCGTGCCGGCCGGCCCAGATTGGAAACGGCCCGTCCGGCTGGCCGGACGGGCCGTTTCTGCGCCCCAGAACTGAGCAGATTATGCCGACCGCCGATCGAGAGGTCCAAGCCGGATATCGATTGCGTGCTTACTCGGGTCGTGGTCGGGTCCTGCGGCCTCCTCGTACGAACCGCGTTCGTCTCAAATGCGGATGTCGCGAACAGCCCCGGCCCGTGTCCGACGCCTCTGGCCTCTATCGTGCACCGGTATCGGCGGCCACTCCAAAAGGTAGTCACCCGGATCGGATCTGCAATGGCCCGACGGGTTGGCGGGCGGGGCAGTAAGTCTGGTGCCTTCGCGCACCGGGCCAACCCGGCCGGCTTCTTGCCTCGCCGGTAGGTGGGCTCATCGCTCCGGGGGCGTCTTCGGCGCGATACTATCGGCGCATGTATGCCGACGGCTTCTCCTTTCTCGAAGAAGAGCGTGAGACCTGGCGTCCCTTCGAAGCACTTCTCGATCTGAGCGACGCTGAGCTGGAGCAGCCGCTCGAAGGGGCCCACGGCTGGACCGGCCGAGACCTGATGGCGCATCTCGGCGTCTGGATCGAGTGGTGGCTCAACATCGCTCGTGAGCTGGCGGTGAACCCGGTCAGTCCGGCCTACGACAAGCTCGAAGAGCTCGGCAGGGACTGGGACAACCAGGGCGACGTCCTGAACGCCCGCTATCAGGCCGAGTGGGCGGCCCTGCCCATGGCCGAAGTGCGGCGCCGTTTCTCCGAGATGCCCGGCGAGCTCCGCGGCTACCTGACCGTGGTGCCGGAGACGCGCTGGCTCAAGGACGCGAAGCACCTGAAATCGCTCATCGGCAACACGACGGAGCACTACGCCGAGCACGAGCCCGATCTTCGGGCCGTCCTGGCCGCCGCCCGTCGCTGACGCCGCATTCGGCGGGCTCTCTGCCTGCCATCGACTTCGCATAAGGAGTTCCGTACGTGACCGACGAGCGCAACTTGAGCGGTCCGGGCCGCGCCGAAGACCAGGTCACGGCCATCGATCGACTGGCCCGTGAGCTAGAGGGGATCAGGCGCCACGAAACCGGACCGGCCGTCGAGTTCGTGCGTGGCGGCATCTTGTTTGCCGTCCGGGAGGGTTCCGGGCACAGCTTCCGGCTCCGCCCCGAGATCGTCGAGGCCGCACTTCGAACGCCCGATACCTCGCCTTCCGCACGAGGCTCGGAGTGGGTCTCGCTGGCTTCGACGGCTGCCGACGCGTTCACGTTGGATCGGGCCAAGGCATGGTTCGAAACCGCGTGGCGCCTCGCCGGTGAGGCTGTGGAGCAGCGCCCTCGCATGAACTGAGCGCGGATGAGTCGCCGGTCGCGCGCCGCCGGCCCCGGGCCGAGGGGCGCGTCTCGCGGGATTAAGCACGACCCCGGCCTGAGGGGGTAGGCCGGGGTCGTAAGAAACGGGGCCGAGGGGGAGGCCCCGCGTTGGTATTCGATTGTGACTGGGCCGTGAGGCTCAGCTCGGATTGACTTTAGCGTACTCCGAGAGCCCGAATCTTGCCTCGAACTGCTCGGCCGGCATCGCTCCTACGACCGCCATCGGCTGCTTGCCGGGGCGGAAGAAAGCGATCGTCGGCAGGGTCATGATCTGGAGTGCCTGCGAGACGGCCGGGTTGGCGTCCACATCCATCTTGACTACGTCGATCGAGTCGGCGTACTTCTTCGCGATCTTCTCCAGCTCCGGGGCGACCATGCGGCACGGTCCGCACCAGGATGCCCAGAAGTCGACGATGATCGGCCGCTCGGAGTTGAGGACTATCTGCTCGAATGTTTCGTCTGTGACTGCTTGTACTTCGGCCATCTGGCGGATGGTCCTCCCTGAGGCGTTTGGCCGGCGGGCGCGCGGGGCGCGTCAGCCGGCGATGGACTGGAGCAGCCGGCACGCCTCCAGGATCCGAGGATCCGCGAGGCGGTAGTAGATCGCGTTGCCATCCCGACGAGTCAGGACCAATCCTGAGTTTCGCAAGACCGCGAGGTGCTGGCTCATATTCGGGACGTTGCATCCGACACGGTCGGAGAGGTCACGAACCGAGAGCTCGCCGGCGGCCAGGGACTGCAGAACGCACAGGCGCTTCGGGTCGGCCAGAGCCCTAGCCACCGCAGCGCTGCGCTGCCTTGCAGTATCGAGATCGCTTACGTCGAGCACCCGTGGAATATACAACAGCTTGCGCAAAGACGCAAGTATAGGATTGGGCCGTTTGTGTGCGAACGACGTTAGGGTCGGACGCACGATCGGCGAAGTGTGGGCCCGACGCACGCCTGTGGCTGCTGCCGAATCCGGCTACCCATCCGCACCTTATGCGAGTAGCGTAGAGGCGTTCATTCGCCGTCGGATGCAGGCCATCACGACGAGCACGGGCAGATCGGGCGGCACCGTCCGATCCCGCCCGCCGATGGGGTGCACCAACGTAGATAGCGCGTCGCCAGTCGGTCGATGCGATCCGTTGCAGATCCGGACGCGGAATCTCGGATCTACCAGATACGGAGAGGAGCGGGGTTCGGTGAGGTCACTCGTATCGACTGTCGTTCACTCTTGGACTTCTCGCCGGTCGCCCGTCCGGCTCCTGGGTCTCGCTCCGGCGGCGCTCCTTCTGGCCGGGCTCTTCACGGTCTGGGCCGGGCCGCTGGCTGCGCCTGCTGTGGCGGCCAGCGGCGACTGGCCTCAGTTCCACAACGACCTGGCCCACTCCGGCTACAACGCCGCCGAGACGACCCTTTCTGCCTCCAACGTGCACGCCCTGGGGGTGGCCTGGACGGCCCCCACCGCCAGCAGCATCGACTCCTCGCCCGCGGTCGCCAACGGCGTCGTCTACGTCGGCTCCCAGGACGGCAAGCTGTATGCCTACGCCGTCGGCTGCGCCGGCGGGGGTGGGACCTGCACACCGCTCTGGACGGCCACCACCGGCAACTCGATCTACTCCTCCTCGCCCGCGGTCGCCAACGGTGTCGTCTACGTCGGCTCCTATGACCGCAAGCTGTATGCCTACGCCGTCGGCTGCGCCAGCGGCGGCGGGACCTGCACACCGCTCTGGTCGGCCACCACCAGCGCCCAGATCTACTCCTCGCCCGCAGTCGCCAACGGCGTCGTCTACGTCGGCGGCTATGACGGCAAGCTGTATGCGTACGCGGTCGGCTGCGCCAGCGGCGGTGGGACCTGCACGCCGCTCTGGACGGGGGCCACCGGTAGCAACATCTACTCCTCGCCCGCGGTCTCCAGCGGCGTCGTCTACGTCGGCTCC